>Ga0307987_1000587_pt1 | contig 21499 bp, 13 predicted proteins | sample EllFjometagen181_FD_203157 | JGI IMG/M metagenome (GOLD analysis project Ga0307987, IMG submission 203157) | Marine microbial communities from Ellis Fjord, Antarctic Ocean - #181 | ecosystem: Environmental > Aquatic > Marine > Unclassified | place: Southern Ocean | collected 2014-10-08 | reverse complement strand
GGTGAGCTGGTGGTGGTGGACGCCGGTGCGTCCGTCGAAGTGCTGCTGGAAGCGGCCCTTGACGGCTCCGGAATCCGGCTGGTGTACGCCCGGAGTGAGCCTGGCACATCGCTGCAGCGAAACACAGGCATCGACCTGTCCCGTGGCGAGTACCTGTTCTTCCTCGACGACGACATGGTGCTCGAGCCCCCGTACATCGAGCGCACCCTCGAGGCCTTCGAGGTCCCCATGGACCCACCGGTGGGCGGCGTGATGGGCAGTCAGATCAACGTGCCTCCCGACAGCGCCCGCAAGCGTGCCTTGTTTCACCTCTTCGGCATCGCCCACACCGCGCCGGGCGACCACAGCGAGCTGTACATCAGCGGTGGAGTGCGCTGGCTGGCAGACCCCAGCGCCGTGGTGCGGATCCCCGCGGCGGCTACCGGGCGTGTGGCCTACCGCCGCGTCTGCCTCGACCAGGAGCGCTTCTCCGAGTTCCTGCCAGGCTACACCTTCGCCGAAGACGTCGAACTGGCGGTGCGCATCGCCCGGCGCTGGGCCATCGTGCACCAGCCCGCCGCGCGCCTGGACCACCGCCACTCTGCCGCCGGGCGGGTGGGCTACGACGATCGGGTGAGCCGGGTGATGTACTCGCGCTTCTACTTCTTCAGCCGCCACCGCTCCAAGAACCCCCGCAACCTGCTGGCCTTCGCCTGGGCCCACAGCGGCGAGACGGCACAGCTCGTGGGTGTTGGCCTGCTCAAGCGCGGCACAGGTGTGGGGCCCTTGGTGCGCGGCGTGGCCCATGGCTACCGCCTGTGCCTCGAGGATCTCGGCCGGGGGCTGTTGGGCCGTCGGGACGCTACGGAGGTCTGATCCATGCCCCCCCACGCTCCCGCCGCCGTGCCCGGCTTCGCACAGGAGCTTCGCCGGCGTGCTGTGATGGCGGGTCGTCTGGCCAGCGCACCCCTGCGGGCCCTGCCCAGCTTCGTCATCATCGGCGCCCAGAAGGCCGGCACCAGCTCTCTGTACACCTACCTGGCCCGGCACCCTGCCATCGGGGCCTCCCACAAGAAAGAGATACAGTACTTTTCGTACCGCTATGGGCGTCCGGAGCTCTGGTATCGGGCCCACTTCCCCCGGCGCAGCACCCTGGCGGCCCTGCCTGGCGGCGGCATCACCGGCGAGGCGTCACCCTACTACCTGTTCCACCCCCACGCGGCCCAGCGGGTGCACGACGCCCTGCCCCAGGCCAAGATCATCGCACTGCTGCGGGACCCCGTGGCCCGCGCCTACTCGAACTACAACCACCACGTGAGATCGGGCTGGGAGCCGCTGTCCTTCGAGGACGCCATCGACGCCGAGGTCGAGCGCCTGGCTGGTGAGCGGGAGCGCATGCTGGCCGACCCCAGCTACTACTCCCACGACTTCCGCATCCACTCCTACCTGGCCCGCGGTCGCTACCTCGAGCAGCTCGAGCCCTGGCAGGACCTGTTCCCCGGGGGGCAGCTGCTGGTGCTGCGGGCCGAGGATCTGTTCACGGAACCCGAGCGTCTCTACCTCGAGGTGCTCGACTTTCTGGGCCTCGAGCGCTGGAGCCCCGGCGACTTCACCGCCCAGAACATCGGCCGCTACAAGGGCCTGAGCGATGCCACCCGCGGGCGCCTGAAGGACTACTTTCGTCCCTACAATCATGCCCTGTACGAGCGGCTGGGGCGGGACATGGGCTGGGACGGGCTGGGCTAGGGGTTAGCCCAGCAGCCAGCCTTCTCGTTCGGGGTGCAGCGCCAGGAAGTTGCGGTGGTGGTCGCTGGCGTCGCGGCCGAAGCCGTCGATCCGCACGGGGCCGCCGGGTCGCAGGTGGTACAGCTGCAGGCCATGGGCGTTGATGATGGTCTCGAGCGCGTCGACGGGGCCGTCGTGGTTGCACTCGAGGAACACGGCAGGCCGGTGCTGGCGCAGGGTGCGCTCCATGCCCTGCAGCACAGAGTGCTCGAAGCCTTCGACGTCGATCTTGATCAGGTCCACCGCGTCGTCTTCCGCCAGCAGGGCGTCGATGGTGGTGAGGGGGACCTCGATGTGGTCGCCGGCGAGGCCACGGAAGCCTTCGGGGTGCAGGCTGCTGGAGGTGGGCAGGGCTTCGGACGGCACGTGGAAGCACGCGGTGCCGCACTCGCAGGACACCGCGTCGCAGCGAATCTCGCAGCGGGAGCCGAAGCCGTTGAGCGCCACCGCTTCGACGAACTGGGCGCGGATGCGGGGCACGGGCTCGAAGGCGGTGACCCGGGTGTCGGGGTGCGCAGCGCAGGCGATGAGCGAGTAGGTGCCGGTGTTGGCGCCGATGTCGAGCACCCGTCGCGCCCGGTGGGCCAAACGGCAGAAGACCTCGATGGTCTCGTACTCCCAGAAGTGCTCCCCGGCCCAGTACAGCTGCCGCCCGATGCCGTCGTAGGCCGTGGGCAGGTAGCGGAAGCGGATGCCGTGGGGGTAGTTGACCTCGAAGTCGGCCTCGACGGGCAGCCGGCTCCAGACGGCGAAGGGCAGCAGGCCCCGCTTGGAGGCGGCGCGCAGGGGAGCGCGGACGGCGCTGGGCCCCATGGCCGCGCGCACGCTGCGGCGTCCCAGGTTCTTGGCGAGCTCTCGCATGGTTTCTCCTGTGCGGGGGACCTATCCCGTGCGACCCAGCATCCGCTGTAGCCGGGCCTTCACCTTGTTCAGGGCGGCCTTGTCGTCTTCGGTGCCGCCCACGACCCACACCAGGCCCGCGAAGGCCAGCAGCACTGCGATGAGGGGCAGGACTTGCCCGCCAGGCAGGCCCAGGCCTCCGGCGTGGTGGCCCAGCAGTCCGATGACCGTGGCGCCCACCAGCAGCATGGCGGTGCGGCGGGAGAAGGGGAAGCAGCGGGTGATCCACCAGGACACCGCCAGGCGCCCCAGGGCCCACGAGGCGAAGGTGACGGCGCTGGCGATGGCGGCGCCCCGTCCGCCCATGGTGGGGATGAGGACCAAGGCCATGCTGACGTTGATGGCCAGCGCGCCGATGGCCAGCAGCAGGTGCGCGAAGGAGTGGCCGGTCATGGGGATCAGCCGCGCCGCCGGGGTGCACACCACGTGGACCACCTGGCCCAGCACGATGATCATCATGATGGAGGCGGCGGGGGCGTACTCCGACTTGTACAGCAGGAACACCAGGTTGGGCGCCACCAGCAGGCCCAGGTACAGGGGGGCCGCCAGCACCACCAGCCAGCGGGTGGCGATCTCGAGCAGGCGCTCGAGCCGCTCGCGCTCGCCGGCGCCCCACAGCTCGGCGACCTGGGGGTTGAACATGGTGGTGATGGCCACCACGGGCAGCTGGCCCATCATCGCCCACATGACCCCGGCCTGGTACAGGCCCACCTGATCGGCGCTGGACAGGGTCATGATGAGCAGGGTGTCGGTCCACAGCACGAGCCGGTAGACGGCGCCGGCCATGCCTTGGGGGAGCGAGTAGCGCAGCAGGGGTCGCCAACCCCACTGGGGCTTCACGCTGGCGTCCCTCAGCAGGCCCCCGTACCAGCGCCAGGCCACCACGCCGGTGAAGCCCAGGGCCACCGCCGACGAGAGCATAAATGCTGCCAGGACGCCGTACAGGCCCGCGCTGAGGGTCACGGCGGCCCCGGCCCCCACCAGGGTGGTGAGGGGGAAGGCCAGCTGGAAGGTCAGCGCGGTGCTGCGCATGTCCTTCATCGCCCGCACCGCGCCCACGGCGTAGAGCATCAGGGCCATGAAGGGCACAGCCGGCGCCACAAAGGCCAAGGCGTTGGCCTGGTCGGGCTTCGTGGGCCAGAACCAGCCTGCGCGGGTGCCCCACCACAGGGCGGCGCCCGCGGCGATGCCGCCCAGGGTGGTGACCACCAAGCCGGCCAGCAGCTTGCCCTTGAGGTCCGCGCGCTGGCGCTGGGCCCGGTGTCGCGCCCCGAAGTACAGGATGCCCGTGTCGGTGCCCAGGGGAGAGAACACCCCCAGCACGTTGAGCACGGTGATGCAGAAGCGGTACGCGCCCCAGGTGAAAGGGCCCAGGGCGTTGGCCAGGAACCAGCTGGTGAACACCCGCAGGCCCTGCTCGCCCACACCCCCGATCAACACCGCCGCGCTACCCCCGGCCAGCTTGCTGGCGTCGGTGGAGGTGTCTGCGCCGATGTCCGCTTGGCCGGCGTCTCGTGCGGGAGGGGGCGTGGTCATACTGGGTGGGTGGATCCCTGGTGGTGCCGATCCCCACAAGGGGGGCGAGCCCCTCGGTAAGGAGGGCTCACCAGCCTAACCACCACCGGGGTCCAGGGGCAGGCCATTGCCCTGCTGTGGGCCTCGAGATAATCCGCCCGCCGAGCGCCTCCTGGGAGACCCTATGCGAAAGCCGGACTTCTTCATCGTCGGCGCCGCCAAGTGCGGCACTACAGCGATGAACGACTACCTGGGCCAGCATCCCGAGATCTTCGTGCCCGAAGCCAAGGAGATCCACTTCTTTGGTCGGGACCTGGACATCCGCACCGCGCGCCCCCGGGACACCTTGGAGTCCTACCTGGCCCGCTTCGAGGGCGCCGATGACTTCGCCCGCGCTGGCGAAGCTTCGGTCTGGTACATCTACAGCCGCAGCGCAGCCCAGGAGATCCTGGACTTCAACCCGGACGCGAGCGTCATCATCATGCTGCGGGATCCGGTGGAGTTTATGTACTCCCAGCACTCCCAGGCCATGCACAACGCCCTGGGGGACGAAGACATCCTGGACTTCGCCGAGGCCCTAGAAGCCGAGGAAGACCGCGCCGCCGGTCGGCGCCCCGTGCCGGCGCAGTCGACCTTCCCAGACGGCGTGTTCTACCGGCGTATCGCCCGCCTCACCGAGCAGGTGCAGCGCTACTACGACCTGTTCCCCAGGGACCGCGTGCACGTCATCGTGTTCGACGACTTCAGGGCTGATACCGCCGCTGCCGTGCGGGACACCTACCGCTTCCTCGGTGTGGACCCCGACTTCGTGCCCGACACGCCGGTGGTCAACCCCAACAAGACCTACCGCTCCTGGACCATGCGCAAGCTTCAGCAGCGCATCCCCGGCAAGGCCAAGGATCTGGTGCCCGCCAGCCTGCGCCGTCGCGCCAGCGACGCCATCTACGCCATGAACCGCGCCTACCAACCCCGGGATGAGATGGACCCAGCCCTGCGGGCGCGTCTCCGGGTCGAGTTCGCCCCCGAGGTGGCCGCCCTGGGCGAGCTCATCGGTCGCGATCTCTCCCACTGGTCCAAGGTGTGAGCATGTACCTGGTCACCGGCGGAGCGGGATTTATCGGTAGCCACACGGTCTCGCTGTTGTGCGAACGGGGCATTCCGGTCCGGGTGCTGGACGATCTCTCCACGGGCTTTCGAGCCAACCTCGAGGGTCTGCCTGCGGAGCTGTTGGTCGGCTGCATCACCGACCGGCCCACCGTCGAGCGCGCCATGCGGGGCTGCAGCCACGTGATCCACCTGGCCGCCATCCCAGGCGTGTCCGCCTCCGTGGACGATCCCCCGCAGTCGGATCGGGTCAACGTCAACGGCACGGTCACGGTCTTCGAGTGCGCTCGGCGCGCCGGGGTCCAGCGGGTGGTCTACGCGTCGTCCTGCGCGGTCTACGGTCAGACCGAGGGTCGCGTGGTGCGCGAACCCGACCCCCTGCAGCCCACCAGCCCCTACGCCGCAGCCAAGGCCGCCGACGAGCTGTACGCCGCGGTGTTCAGCGAGACCTTGGGGCTGCCGTGCATCGGCGTGCGCTACCAGAACGTCTTCGGTCCCAAGCAGGACCCCTCCGGCGCCTACGCTGCGGTCATCCCGCGCTTCGTGGAGTTCGCGCTGCGGGGCCAGCCCCTGCCCATCCAGTGCGACGGCGAGCAGAGCCGGGACTTCGTGGCAGTCACCGACGTGGCCCGCGCCAACCTGGCTGCGGCCACCGCCCCCGACGCCCGGGGCGTCTACAACGTCGGCACCGGCCAGCGCACCACGGTCAACCAGATCGCGCAGCTGGTGCTGCAGGAGATCTCCAGCGGCGTGGGCGTCGAACACCACCCGCCCCGCCAGGGCGACATCCGCCACATGCGCAGCGACCCGTCCAAGGCCGGCGCCGAGCTGGACTGGCAGGCCCAGGAAGACTTCACGGCTGTCATGGCCGAGACCATCGGGTGGTACAAGGGACTGGTGTCGCCCGGGCAGGAGGGTCGCTAACGGCGCCCGACATCGATGCTGATGCCGATGCCTTGTACGTCGAAGGTCACGTCGCGGGAGAGCGTGAATGCCTCGCTCCCGGCGGGGTGCACCATGAAGCTGTGCGTTCCCTGGCTCAGCTCCACCTTCACTGGGAGTTGCCCGACGTATTGGTTGTCCACGTAGACCTTCGCGCCGATGAGACCGTCGGCCCAGAGGGTGACGTAGCCGGTGATGGGACCCTGGGATTCGAGCTGGACAGTGCCCAGGTCCAACGCTTCACCGTGCTCGATGTTCGCCACCTTGGAGACGCTGCTGAAGCCCTCGAGCTCGATTCGAACCATCTGCGACCCTGTGGGCAGGCCCAGGCTCACCAGGGGCGTCACTCCGACCATCGTGGACCCGAGGTAGACCGCCGCTCCCATGGGATTGCTGCGGGTGGTCAGGGTGCCCTGGCCCGTGGCTGCATTGGGCTCGTGGGTGCGCGTCTGGACCCCTGTGGTCTTGGGGGTGGCCCGTCGAGCCAGCGTGGTGCCTGGCGAGGACATCAGCTGGTCGTAGCCCTCGGAGGTGCGGTCCACGGGGGCGACCACCAGATCCTCGGCAGAGCTGAGATCGTCGCCCCTGCTGGGGGGGGAGGTGGGCGGCTCCAGATCCCAGTCGGCGAGGCTCGGAACATCGTCTGTTCCTGCTCGGGAGGCGGTGGTCTCGATGAGCTTGTGCAGCACCCAGCCGACCCCGATGGCGGCGGCAGAGATGACTAGCAACGCAGCTGCCAGCAGCCCCGGCAACCGCGAGGGCGGTTTGGCAGGCTGCACCGCGGGCGGTGTGGGAGACCCAGTGCGGGGAGGTGGCGCAGGGGGCGCCGGAGCTGGCGCGGGGGGCGCCGGAGCCGGCGTGGCGGGTGCTCGTGCCCGTACGGGTTCCTCGTGGCTGGGCTGTGGGGAGGGTGCGCTCGAGGCCTGGGCTCGCTCCAACTCCCGAAGACCCAGGGTGGCATCCATGGGGCGTGCGTCGGCGTCGATGGCGGTGAGCCTCTCTATGAATTCGGCCAACCACCCAGGGCAGTCCGGACACAAGCCGGAAAGGTTCGGAGCGCCCACCTTCATGTGCCAGCCCAGCTTGGCGGGCAGATCCCCCTCGACACAGGCTGGCCTTCCCACCAGCAGCTCCCAGGCGAGCAACCCCAGGGCGTACAGATCCGACGCGGGGAGCGACTCTCCGCGGAAGCGCTCGCTGGCCATGTAGTCCAGTGAGCCCGACAGCACGCCGCTCTGGGTGGCGCGGGTGTCGTGGGTGGCCTTGGCGATCCCGAAATCCATGATCTTCACGGCACCGCGGGTGCAGAGGAACACGTTTCCCGGCTTGATGTCCCGGTGCACAACCCGCTGATGGTGAGCATGGGCCAGGGGCGCCATGACGCCCTCGAGGATGCGCAGCACCTCGGCGGCGGGCAGTGGGCCGGTGCGCACGAGGTGGTGGTACAGATCGCTGCCCTCGAGCAGCTCCATCACGATGGCGGCGCGTTCGCCCTCGATGATCAGGTCGCGGAAGGCCACGATCCCTGGGTGGGCCAGGGCGTGCAGCACCATGCACTCTCTGCGCAGCAGCTTCAGGAAGTGATCATCCCGGGCCAGCTCGGGGTGGAACACCTTGACGGCCACCTGGATGTCGTCGAGGTGCAGGTGTTCGCCCAGGTAGACAGTGGCGAAGCCCCCGGCTCCCAGCTTTCTCACCAGTCGATAGTGACCGAATCGTCGGCCCAGCATCCGCGCTCCGTTCAGGCCTGCCAGCCTATCATGGGTGGACACTGGGGCGGGTTAGCCCAGCCGCTCGAGGATGAACTCGATGTGCCGCTCCGATGCCTTGCCGTCGCCGTAGGGGTTGTGGGCCCGGTGCATGGCTTCGTAGGCGGCTGGGTCGAACAGCAGCGCCTCTGTGTTGTCGATGATGGCGGTGCGATCGGTGCCCACCAGCTTGACGGTGCCTGCGGCCACACCCTCGGGGCGTTCGGTGGTCTCCCGCATGACCAGCACGGGCTTTCCCAGGCTGGGGGCTTCTTCCTGGATGCCGCCGGAGTCGGTGAGGATGATGGTGGCCCGATCCATCAGGCGCACGAAGGGCTCGTAGTCCAGCGGCTCGATGAGGTGAATGTTGGGCTGCCCGGCAAGGTGGGTGTTCACCGGGGCGCGCACGTTGGGGTTGAGGTGTACGGGGTAGACGTAGTGCACCTGTGGATGGCGCTCGGCGAGGGTGCGGATGGCCGCACACATGTCCTCGAAGCCCTGGCCGAAGCTCTCCCGGCGGTGACCGGTGATGAGCACCATGGGGGCCGTGGGGTCGGCGACCACGGGGAAGGCCGAGCCGTAGCGATCGCGCCAGGGCTCGAGGGGCTTGGACACGGCCTGGTCCCGCACCATGAGCAGAGCGTCGATGACCGTGTTGCCGGTGACGCGGATGTTCTCGTCCCGGAGGTTTTCCTTCAACAGGGCTTGGCGGGCGCCGTCGGTGGGGGCAAACAGTAAGGAGCAGATGCGGTCTGCCAGCTGGCGGTTGGCCTCTTCCGGGAACGGGGCCGCCAGGTTCCAGGTGCGCAGGCCCGCTTCGACATGCCCCACCGGGACGCCGGCATAGAAGGCGGCCAGGGCGCCGGCCATGGTGGTGGTGGTGTCACCGTGGACCAGCACCACATCGGGCTTCTCGGCCTCGAGCACGGGCTTCAGGCCCAGGATCACCCGCGAGGTGAGCTCGAAGAGGGTCTGGTTGGGCTGCATCAGGTCCAGGTCGTGGTGGGGATGCAGGTCGAACAGCTCGAGCACCTGGTCGAGCATGTCCCGGTGCTGGGCGGTGACGCACAGCCGCTGCTCGGTGTCGGGGCAGGCTTCGAGGGCCTTGACCAGGGGAGCCATCTTGATGGCCTCGGGGCGGGTTCCGAAGACGGTGAGGACGCGGACGGGCGTGGCCATGATGGGGCTCCTGGGGGGGATGGGTTCCTTACCCGAGTGCTGTGGGCCTCTCAAGACATTCGGATCCCGTGAGCTGTCGGGACCCAACGCTTCAGGTGCGCGTTATGATGCAAACGAAACCCGATCTGGTGCCGACCATGATGTTCCGACCCCTCGCCCTCTTGATCCTCACGAGCCTCGCCGCCTGCAATGCCACCTGGAAGGTCCAGGATGCCGATGGCGACGGCTACACCCCCCTCGACGGCGACTGCTGGGACAGCGTTGCTGGTCCCGGGGTCGGCGGGCTGTCCGGTGCGGACATCCACCCGGCGGCCACCGAGGCCTGGTACGACGGCTTCGATCAGGACTGCGCGGGTGACGACGACTACGATCAGGACCTCGACGGTTACGTGCCCGACACCTACCAGGGCCTCGCCACCTCCAACGTGGAAGACAGCGGCCAGCTCCCCGCGGGCGACTGTTGGGACGACCCCCTGGTGGTTCCCGAAGACCAGCGCGTGGTCTCCTCCAGCCTGACCGACGCCCAGGGCACCAGCCTGAGCTGGGAACAGCCCGCTGCCGCTGGGGTGTACCCCGGCGCCACAGAGCTTTGGTACGACGGCGCTGACAGCGACTGCAGCGCCGACAGCGACTTCGATCAGGACGCGGACGGCTTCGACACCGAAGCCTATCCCAACCGCGCCGGCAGCTTCGGCGATGACTGCCTGGACGGCGCCGACATCGATCCGGACAACCCCGCCGGTCTCGACCCGGGCGAGATCAACCCCGATGCGTCGGAGACCTGGTACGACGGCACCGACCAAGACTGCGACGCCAACGACTGCGACGCCGATGGCGACGGCTACGACGCCGATCCCGCGGCCGTGGGCTACTGCGAGAACGACGACTGCGACGACACCGATCCCGCTCGGTTCCCCGACCCCAGCATTCCCGAGGTCTGGTACAACGGCGTGGACGAAAACTGCGACAACAACGACGGCGACCAGGACGGCGACGACTACTGGGCCCTCGACTATCTCGACCAGGTGGCCGCCAATGGCGGCACCCCCATGGACGTCCCTGTCGGCTTCGAGGGTGACTGCGACGACGTGGACTTCGGCACCCACCCCGGCGCGGCCGACGCCTGGTACGACGGTGTGGACGCCGACTGCGCGGGCGACGACGACTACGACCAGGATCTCGACGGCTTCCAGTACGACGCCCACGGCGGGACCGACTGCGACGACACCAACGCCGACATCAACCCCGACGTCATCGAGATCTGGTACGACGGCGTGGACGCCGACTGCGACGACCTGAGCGACTACGATCAGGACCTCGACGGCCACGACTCCGATGCCTTCAGCGGTACCGACTGCGACGACACCGACGGCGCCATCAACCCCGACGCCAGCGAGACCTGGTACGACGGGGTCGACGCTGACTGCGACGACGCCTCGGACTACGACCAAGACGCCGACGGCTACGACTCCGACGGCTACAGCGGCACCGACTGCGACGACACCGACAGCGGGGTCAACCCGGCGGCGGTCGATGTCTGGTACGACGGCGTCGATGCCGACTGCGACGGCGCCTCGGACTACGACCAGGACGCCGACGGCTATGACTCTGACGGCTACAGCGGCGCCGACTGCGACGACACCGACGGCGCCATCAACCCCGGCGCCAGCGAGATCTGGTACGACGGCGTGGACGGCGACTGCAGCGGCGGCAGCGACTACGACCAGGACGGCGACGGCTACGGCACCACCGCCCATACCGGCACCGACTGCGACGACACCGACGGCGCCATCAACCCCGGCGCCAGCGAGACCTGGTACGACGGCGTGGACTCCGACTGTGACGGTGCCTCGGACTACGACCAGGACGCCGACGGCTATGACTCCGACGCCTACGCCGGCACCGACTGCGACGACACGGTAGCGGGCACCTACCCCGGCGCCAGCGATGCCTGGTACGACGGCGTCGATGCCGACTGCGACGGCGCGTCCGACTACGACCAGGACGCCGATGGCTACGACTCCGACGGCTACAGCGGCGACGACTGCGACGACACCGACGGCGCCATCAACCCCGGCGCCAGCGAGATCTGGTACGACGGCGTGGACGGCGACTGCAGCGGCGGCAGCGACTACGACCAGGACGGCGACGGCTACGGAACCTCAGCCCACATCGGCACCGACTGTGACGACACCGTCGCAGGCATCAACCCCGGCATCGTCACCGACGACGCTACCACCTTCAACATGATCGACGACGACTGCGACGGCTGGCTCGACGAAGATGCCATCGGCACCGGCTCGTTGATCATCACCGAGATCAGCCGCACCTCCACCGCTGGCAGCACCGGCGGAGCCACCAACAGCGACGCCAACTGGTTCGAGCTCTACAACGCCGAAAGCTTCGACATCGCGCTGGACGATGTGCACTTCCGCTTCTGCTACATGTACGGCACCGGCTACGGCGGCGGCTTCCCCGACTCGATCCCCAGCTGGCTCGAGTGCGAGAGTATCGACTACGTCGCGGTCTCCCCCGACGCGGGCCTCGCCCTGAGCTCTGGTGGCTACGCCACCTTCTGCTACGATGACAGCCTCTGGGACGACCCCACCGACTGCGACTACGTCTGGTCAGACACCAGCACCTGGACGGGCAGCAACCCCAGCGGCCACGACTACGGCGTCGACGACACCATGTTCCTCGACCAGAACGGGATCATCGGAGCCTATTACGCGGGCTCTTCCACCGACGAGGTGGGCTGGTACTTTGCCACCGACGGTTCGTCCCTCTGGCCCTACCGCTCGAAGTACACCATGACCCTCTCGCTGTCGGCCTACGACCCCAGCGACAACGACGACGGCAGCTACTGGTGCGACGCCGACAACGCCAACGTCTGGGCCTCGAGCCCCAACAACTACGGTACTCCTGGATCGTCGGACTCCGGCTGTCCTTAGCAACCATCGTCGCCCTGGAGCCATACCGGGTGCTCGCCGGCCGGCAACCCTGGTCGCGAGCCCGGTTATAGGTTCGATACCCGCGTCTCTCTTCTCGTCCTGGAGGACCCATGCGTCGCGCCCTGCTCCCCGCCAGCCTGCTCCTGCTCGGCCTCACCCTGGCCTGCAATCCCAACAGCGTCGGCGACGACACCGCGCCCCCAGAAGGCGACACCGACACCGACGCCGATACGGATAGCGACACCGACGCTGACACCGACGCTGACACCGACGCGGACTCGGACTCGGACGCCGATGCGGATGCCGACACCGACGCGGACTCCGATGCCGACGCCGATCCCGTCGGCGACCACTACACCGGCGACTTCGAGGTGTTCGTGGCCGAGACCAACCTGCTCAACTTCAGCGACACCTGCCTGGGCACGGTGGACCTGTGGTACAGCACCGACCAGGACCCCCCATACCAGGGCTACTACACCTGCCTGTTCCAGGCCGATCTGGCGTCCATGGGCGAGCAGACCGCCGTCCTCGAGGCCTCCGGAGATGAGGTGCTCGTTGGCGTGGCGATGATGGAAGTCCCCCACATGGACACCTACGAGATCCCGTGGGAAGGCACCTTCGAGGACGACGCCATCATCGGCGTCGGCGCCTTCGCCGAGACCATGGAGTTCCACGGCTACAAGCTGATCGTCGAGATCGCCATGGCCTTCGAGGCGGCGTACACCGAATAACGGCGCCTCGCCCCCATGAAGCTCCACCTGCGCCGCGCCGCCATCGGTTCCCTCGTGGCGCTCGGCCTGCTTCTGACCCTCGAGTGTGGCCTTCGCCTGACGGTGGGGGCTCCACAGGCGCCGCAGCCCCTGGTGCGCGCGCGCTGGAATATGGACGGGCCCGCATTTCTGACCGATGGCGAGCAGGTGAGGCCTGGCTTCCAGGGCCACGACGGTGTGGGGCCGTTCCCCCGCGCCCCTGCTCCGGATGTCCCGCGGGTGATGGTCTTCGGCGGTTCGTCCATCCGGGGCGGCAGCCGCATCTCCGCGGCCCATGAGGCGCCGGGGCGGCTGAGCGCCGGTCTGCGGGATTCGGGTACACCGGTGGAGGTCATCAACCTGGGGCGACCCGCCCTCGACAGTTCTCACCACCTGATCATCCTGCAGCAGGCCTTGGCCTTCGCGCCCGATCTCGTTGTGCTCTACATGGGCCACAACGATCTGGGCAACGCCGTGCTCGAGGACCGCTACGGCACCGTGGGGCAATCTCTGGAGGTGCGCCTGCGGCTGCTACTGGGTCACCTGGCCAGCTACTCGCTACTGCGGGACTGGATGGTCCCCAGCGGCGGCTCCGCCAATGGCCTGGGCCTTCTGAACGATCCCGCCGTGAATGCCCACCAGCGCGGCGCCCGCTTGGGCACTCAGCGCAACTGTCCGCCGGGCGACTCACGCCGTGCCTTGGCCGCTAGGGACCTCGAGTCCAACCTGGTGGCGATGGCCGCAGCGGCGCAGCGGGCGGGGGCTCGCACGGTGATGGTCACCCCAGTGTCGAACTGGGTCAGCGCCGGGCCCGTGGGGCGCAGTTGCCCGGATCTCGTGCCCCCACTGGTCCCAGTGCTGGGGCCCGGTGAGCAGGGTGGAGCCACGCTCACCTCGTCCCAGATCGAAGCCGCCCTGGCTCTGGACCCCGACTGCCCCGAGCTGCTCTTCGAGCGGGGCCTGCAGCGGCTCGAACAAGCGGATGCGGGGGCCTACCGGGATCTGCGCGCTGCAATGGAGGGCGACGTGCTGCCTCTTCGCGCCACCCGCGCGATGACCGACGCGGTGCGGTCGGCCGCCGAAGCGTCCGGTGCCCGCCTGGTGGATCTCGAGGCTACGGCCGTAGCCGAGCACGGCGCTCCGCCTCCGATTTGGTTCGTCGATCTTGTGCATCTCAGTGCGCAGGGGCACATCGCATTGGCCCAGGCGTTGGAGCCTGTGGTGCGGGAAGAGCTGGCTCCGCTTCAAATTCCAAATCGCTGATCGGGGCTTTCCCCGGCTGTGTTATCAGGGGCGCGTGGAGGAACCATGACTTCGTCTTCGAGGACGCTGGTCGCACCCATCATCGCGTCGATCCTCGGCCCAGTCCTGCTGCTGCTCGCTGCCTATCTCGTGGTCAACCACGGGCAGGAGTCCGAGCTGTCCGAGGACGCGCGCCTGGTAGAGCAACAGCTGCTGGATGAGCAGCCCCGGGTGCTGCTCCTGGGCGCCTCCACCGTCGCCGAGGGGATCGATACGAAGATCTTCGGCGCCGCGCTGTCCGACGAACCCGTGGCTGTGTCGAAGCTCTGCAAGGGCGGCTCCCGACCGGCCAACTGGTACGTGCTGCTCAAGAACCGCGTCTATGGCGCGGGGCTGAAGCCCGAGATCATCGTCATTGGTGCAACCCCACGCTGGTTCTACCACACCGGCGTCGAGACCCAGGCGGCCAAAGAAGCCATGGCCGACCACCTCCAAGGCTACGATCCGGTGGTGTCCCAGAAGACCTACGGCAAGGAGCGCACCACACAGCTTCAGCACCGTCTGGAGCGCACCCGTGTCCAAGCACGTTCGGGCTTTCAGGACTGGGTGCGCGAGCTCAGCGTGGGCCTGCTCTTCGGCGATGGAGAAGGCAGCCTCAGGGAGCAGGGAGCAGGCGTCGCCGAACCCGCCCTCGAGAGGATCTTCAATGCCGAGAACGCCGTCGATTTCTCCCTCCACAGCCGCGTGATCCCCATCGTCGAGCACGAGGTCAGCGACCGCCAAGCGGGCACCGAGGCCGGTGGCATCCAGGACACCTTCATCCCCGACCTGATCCAACTGGCCCACGACAATGGTTCCCGCGTGATCTTTGTGTCCTTGCCCTATCCCGAGGCCTCCTGGGCGCGCGAAGCCGTAGATGCAGCGACCTATACAGAGCTGGTCCGTACGCTCAATGAGCACGACGTCGGTTGGCTCGATCTGCACGACTCGGGCTACGACAAGCTGCTGTTCACGGACGCCGCCCACCTCAACGCCAAGGGCCGCAAGAGGTTGTCCAAGGAGCTGGGGCAGAAGCTGCGCGAGCTCGATATCCTGGGCGGCCAGGCCATGCCCAAGGCGGTCGAGCCCTTCTACGTGGAGTACCAGGCCAGGCGCGGTGGCACCTCGAAGCCCCTCTCCCAGCCCAGCCTCGCCCCCTGGCCCAAGGACCCCGACTGGTTGGTGGGGCACTTGCCTCAGTACAAAGCCTGGAGCAACAGCGGCACCCGCAACGCCGGCTTGGGCTCTGTCTCCCCCCTGGTTGTGCTCGAGGACGGCAAGCCATTGACCCGCCAGACGGCGGCCAGCGCCGAGTCCCCCAAGGGCAGCTTTGTCCATACCTCGGGCTATCTGCACGTCGCCCCGAGCACCCCAGAGCTGCTGGCCTCTCCAGATGGTCACTACACCTTGGCCCTCACAGGCGATCTGTCCGTCGAGAGCACCTGGGGTCCCGTGTGGTGGATCTATCCGGGCACCACGCTGTACTTCGACTTCTCCGCTTGGCAGGACGATCCCCTCGACGCGAAGTTCCAGCTGGTGGTCGCGCCGGTAGGTCCCGGCCAGGCGCAGGCCCAGGCCAGCATCGCAGGCCAGCCCCTGACCTTCACCACCAGCGGGCAACTCTCCCTCGCCGAGCACCAGGCGCCCATCCCCACAGGCGACTGGTCTATCGAGATCGCGGCTCCTCCAGACGGACCGATGCTCAGCCTGCGATGGCTCGCGCTCGAGACCGAGCGAGGGTCCATGGACATCGTAGGTGACGAGACGGTGCTCCTGCCCCCCACCGTCACGATGTTCCTCAACGCCCGCAAGGGCAAGCTGGTGTCCGAGGGGCCACGCATGGAGCTGCCCCTCGAAGAGCTCGAGGCCCACCCGCGTTTCCCCCTGGCCAGGTCCCCCGCCTCCCAGCTCGATCTGCTCTCCCACAAGGCCATCGGTGTGCTGACGCCTTGCACCGGCTGCTCGCCGTTGCGGCTGCTCGAAGCCGGTCAGGCCTTCGGTCCGGCCACCCGCACCTGTTTCCTGCTGCGCCAGAAACAGGCCTTCGAGAGCGCGTGGTGCCAAGAAGAAGGCACGATCCTGTTCGGCTCCAGTGACGGCAGCTTGCCTCACCAGAACGGTCGCGCGTACTCGGTGGGGCTTAGCGAGAAACGCTGGATCTTCGGTGGCCTTTGGGTCTACCCGGGGGATCGCACCCAGGTTGAGCTCATCGGCTACCAGATGGTTCTGCTCACTGAAGGCGCCTCGCTGCTCAGGCTCGAAGGAATCCACATGGGTGGAGACCCTTCGGGGAGCCTGGATGTGTCTCTCGAGGTCGATGGCCAGCCGCTCATGGAGCGCTCCATCACCACCGCCGAGCTCGAGCAGGGTGTGGTGGAGATCGCACTTGACCCCCCCATGCCGGCTGGCGCCCGCAGCACCATCCTGCGCGTTCAGGCGGCGGTGGAAGCTCCCTACTTCTACCTCACCAAAGCCGATCTCCAGCAGTGACCCTCCGGTCCTTCATCTCCCCTCCCAGGCTTCGCTGACCCAGCGCCTATCGGCCCTCAGGAGACCCCGTGTCCTTTGTCCAGCTGGAATTCCTGTGGTTCTTCGTCATCGTCCTGGTGCTGTACTGGGGCCTGCGGAAGCGCCTGGCGCAGAACAGCCTGCTGGTGGTGGCGAGCGCCATCTTCTACGGCTGGGTCCACCCCTGGTTCCTGATCCTGCTCTACTCATCGGCGGTGCTCGACTACAGCTTGGGCCACGCCATGAAGCGCTGGCCCGACCGCAAGAAGCTCTTCTTGGTCCTCAGCATGACCGGCAACCTGGGCATGCTCTGCTACTTCAAGTACTTCGACTTCTTCATCGAGAACTTCATCGTCGCCCTCGAGTCCCTGGGCGTGTCCACCGACCTCACCACACTGGGCATCTTCTTGCCGGTGGGCATCAGCTTCTACACTTTCCAGACCATGAGCTACACCATCGACGTGTTCAAGGGGAAGCTCGAGGTCCGCAGCAACTTCCTGGACTACCTGGTCTTCGTCAGCTTCTTCCCCCAATTGGTGGCCGGTCCGGTCGAGCGCGCCAGCAACCTGCTGCCGCAGATCGAGAAGGATCGCACCTTCCGCGCCGAGCAGTTCAGAGATGGCGTGGGGCTGGCCATGTGGGGCGCCTTCAAGAAGATGGTCGTGGCCGACACCATCGCCCCCTACGTCAACAAGATGTTTATCCACACCGACGTGTCCTCGGCGATGATCTGGGCGGCCACCCTGGGCTTCACAGTGCAGATCATGGCCGACTTCTCGGGCTACACCGACATCGCTCGCGGCACCGCCAAGATGATGGGCTTCGAGTTGATGGAGAACTTCAAGTTTTCCCTGTGGTCTGCCACGCCTTCGGAGTTCTGGGCGCGGCAGCACATCTCCTTCTCCACGTGGATCCGCGACTACCTCTACTTCCCCCTGGGCGGTTCCCGCGGCGGCTTCTGGTTTGTCACCCGCAACACCTTCATCGCCATGGTCCTGAGCGCCGTCTGGCATGGTGCCGCCTGGACCTTCGTGCTCTGGGGTATCTACCATGCCACCCTGCTCACGGGGTATCGCATTGTCATGAAGCGCATTCCCGCCAAGATGATGGCGGTGCGACAGTGGCGAGTGCTTACGGTCCCGCTGATGTTCACCTTCATCGTGATCAACTTCATCATCTTCCGCGAGACCCACGTGGGACGGCTGTTCCACTACTTCACCCTGAACCCCTTCGACGGGACCCAGGATCAGTGGATCGCCGCCACCGTTATGCTCGCCATTACGCTGGCGCTTGGCGCCTTCCTGATGGCCGGCAGCCTGGCCCAGATGTTCGTGATCCCCAAGCTCCGAAAGAGCCCCTGGTACCTGCCGGCCATGACCACGCTCTGCACGGCCTTTGCGCTGGGCATGTACGTGTTCCAGCGCACAACCAGCAACGACTTCATCTACTTTCAGTTCTGAGGGCAGGTCGCGAAGGGCTCGGTATGGGGGGGCTATTGGATCATACGCAGTCGCCAAGGACGCCGTCTTCGTGAAGCTGGGGGTGTGGTGAGGCCTCACGGAGGCCATGGTCGTCGTACGGGCCAGCAGACCCGTACGACAACCCCGGCCTTGCTCACTGGTGGGGGGAGGCGGCCTCCCCCCAGACCGCTATCGCGCAGCAGGGCTTCCCCTGCCCTCCGGGCACCGCGGCTGCTGCCGCTGGCTCGCCCCTCGGAGGTCCACCTGACCTCCGAGGGGCGAGCCTTATGGGCGCGCCGGGTCGCCGGAGGCGTCCCGGAATTTGACTCTTGGTTCAACCAGGACTTTTCGCTGAGTGGCCGGAGCGGTGACCGAGGCCCTCACGGAGAGACGACGTACGGCGAACTCTCGTACACGCTGTAGGTCCCGAGGACCACGGAGTTGGAGCCTGCGCAGGTGTTGGTGTGCCCGCCGAGCGTCACGGATTGAATCCCGCTGGCGGCGTTGTCATCTCCACCGACGATCACGGAGCTACCACCGCTGGCGGTGTTGATGTAGCCGCCCACGACGACGTCCGAGCTGCCGCTCGCGAGGTTCAGAGAACCACCGCAGACGGACGAGTACTGGCCGCTGGCTTCGTTGCCGTAGCCTGAGAGCACCGAAGAGTAGCTCTCGCTGGCGACGTTGTGGTAGCCGCCGCCCACGAATGCATAGGTGTCAGAGGCTTCGTTGCCCGATCCGCCTGCCACAGTGGACTTCTGACCGCTGGCTTCATTGCCGTTCCCGCCAAGGACCGTCGCGTAGTAGGCGCCCGCATCGTTTCCGTACCCACCGGCGACCATGCAGGCGCTGCCGGTCCCGCTGGTGGTGTTGTACGATCCGCCAGCGATCACGCTCTCCGTGGCGGCGGCGTCGTTGTGGGAACCACCGGCGACTGTCGCGTAGTAGCCGGAGGACGTGTTCTGGTAGCCAGCCACGACTGCTGACGCATAGCCCGTGGTCTCGTTCCCGACCCCTGCCACGACGACCGAATAGCTGTAGTCCGCGGTGTTGCTGGAGCCTCCGAGGACGCTGGCGCTCGAGGAGGTGAGCGCGTTGTCATACCCGGCGACCATGCCGCCGTAGTTGTCGTACGTGTGGTTCATGCCCACCACGAGGTTGTGGGATCCGCTCTTGTCATCCGAACCATCATCTTCGTCATAGCCCATGATCAAGTTGCCCTTGCCGTTGACGGTGGCGTTGGTGGCCCCCATGCCGCTCTGCACCAGCAGGTTGCAGCCACTCACCACTACGTCTCCGGAGCCGTCCACGGAGATGCAGGTCTCGAGATCGCCGACATAATTCTCAAGGCTGACGATCTCCGCCTCCGCTGCCGTCAGGTCGGTCTGCAGATCTGCCACGGCGGACTCCAGTGCGGAGATAGCCGCGAGCACGGACGCATCGGTTCCACCCGAGCTCCCCTGACAGTCCGAAGCGTCCCAGTCCCCGTCGCCATCGATATCCTCGTCAGAGTCGGCGACTCCATCGCCGTCCAGATCCCAGCAGCTTTGGCCGTCAGCGCCGCCGGTCCCGTCCATGCCTTCGGCTCCCTCAGCGCCTTCGGCTCCAGGTGCGCCATCCGCGCCGTCGGCTCCCGGCGCGCCATCCGCGCCGTCGGCTCCCGGCGCGCCATTAGCGCCTGCGGCTCCCGGCGCGCCATCCGCGCCGTCGGCTCCCGGCGCGCCATTAGCGCCTGCGGCCCCTACCAACCCCTGACAGTCGTTGGCATTCCAGTCACCGTCACCGTTGACATCCTCGCCGGTGTCTGGGATTCCATCACCGTCCAGGTCCCAACAGTGGAGACCGTCCACGCCGGCTATGCCGGCCACGCCTTCGGCCCCGGACCCACCATCCAGGCCATCCTCGCCGTCGGTTCCCGACGATCCCTGACAGTCCGCCGCGTCCCACAGTTCATCGCCATTCGCGTCTTCGGCGTCGTCTGGAAAGCCATCGCGATCGAGGTCCCAGCACGCTAGCCCCTGACAGTCAGCGACATCGACCTCACCGTCGTAGTTCACGTCTTCGTCGGGATCACGAACGTCGTCACCGTCCTTGTCCCAGCACGCCTGCCCGCTCTGGATGATGGAGGATTCTGGCCCCGGACAACCAAGTAAAAGCATGGAACCCCCCGCGGCGAAAACCAACAAACACAGCGAAGTCCTGGTCAGGTACATGGGTTCTCTCTCCATTCTTGGTCCGGGGTTGTGCCCTCCCCGCTGGGTGTCCATTTGTCACGCGAGGGCATGTACCGCCAATCCTGGCACGCGAGACTAGGAAGAGTAAGATGCGGTGTTCTCTCCGGAGCCTTCGGTGTGCGGATGCGGCGTGCTTTGGGCACAGGGTTCTGACACCCTTCCCAGAAATTCTGTGATGACAGAGAGCTGGATTGAAGACCTACAGGGTGCGGACTCCCGTCAGGTGCAGTCGCTGGGCGACCCACTGGCTCATCAATAATTCGGTCGCCAGAGCGGCCAGCCAAGCTGCGGCACGCTTCCTTACCCTGCCCGTGCCCAGCGCCATCATCTGCTCCGCCACGTGGGTGAGCACCTCGACCACCTATGACGATCGGCGGAGCCGGCCGCTGCCACGGTCTGCCAACTCGAGCACCCTCTGGCTTCACGGTGCAATGCCTCGAAGCGGTCGTAGCGCACGATGGTGACCTGCTCGTGTTCCCGCTTCTGACGGAGTTCCTGCCCGAGGCTGCGACGGTCGTGCCTGGTCTTGGCCTTGGTCCGCCTGTGCTCCAGGGTCTCCACTCTGGCGATGACCGAGTAGGCCCGACCCTCCAGGTGGCAGGCCTCTCGGCGCTTCATGTACACGGCATTGCAAAGATCGTCGTTCTCCTGTGAGCCCAGGAAACTGGGCCTACTCCGACGACCAGCCAATCCCCCGGCCAACACCGTCGAACTAGTCTACCCAAACAAGTTGTCCGTCTAAAGGGTGCAAGGTCATTCCTTTCACACCGGAGCAGGGGTTCGGGTGCTGGGTGTCTGAGGATGCTTGCGCCGGGACACAAGTGCCCGGGCGCCTCCCTGTACCGTTCGGCGCCTCCGAGAACCGCCGGCCGTGCCGTCGAGAATCAACACCAAACCCTCCTATTCCCTGAACCGATGGGCGGCTCAACCCCAGGGCGAGGGGTGATGAAAGAGAGCCGATAGAACGTCCCAGCTGTTTTCGAGCGATGGTTTGTGCAGGACAGTGAACGTGTCCGACGGCACGTCACAGAATGAAACCCGCGGGGGATACGATGAACGACGTCCAGCACAGTGGCGGCAAGGCCCGCACCCTATGCAGAGAGCTGCTCGATGCGTTGCCCGACGCCGCCATCGCCCTGGCACGAGATGGCACCATCCTCATGG
>Ga0307987_1000586_pt1 | contig 21538 bp, 26 predicted proteins | sample EllFjometagen181_FD_203157 | JGI IMG/M metagenome (GOLD analysis project Ga0307987, IMG submission 203157) | Marine microbial communities from Ellis Fjord, Antarctic Ocean - #181 | ecosystem: Environmental > Aquatic > Marine > Unclassified | place: Southern Ocean | collected 2014-10-08 | reverse complement strand
TGCTTCTCTCCGGGCGTGAAAATGGCAACTAATTCGTTATTCTCTGTTTCATAGAACGCAGTATGAATACCAAAATCGTTTTTCAATCCACAGACAAAACAGAGTTTGCTGTTTTGGTGTTTTTTTCTAATTTTGTGTTTCATGTTTGCTCCTACAATAAAAAAGTAATTTTAAAAGTATATTTTTATGGATATATTTCCTCTCCTGGCGTAAAAACACCCTTTTCAAAACTTCCTAAATATCCATTTTTTAATGCATTAGGGTGGGTATTGGCAAAAGAACTTGAGAATGTTGCTTTTTGTGCATTCTCAGTTGAATACAAAGATATTTCCTGTAGATTTTCTTTTTTAGCAATAGATTTAATTGTTGCTTCTCTTTCATTAATAGGTGTAGATCTTGAAAAACTTTTTATTAAAATATCAGCATAAGTATTACCATTTATTAATTTTATCTTATCTAAAATTATAAATTCAGGTAATGATTTTTGTTTTTCTGACTGAACTACTTTTTCTATTGTTTCAGTTTTTACACTTTCTGATTTTTTGTCATTTTGAATTTTAGTATCATTTTTATCAGTACAAGAAATTGTAAATAAAATTGAAACAATAAATAATAGATAAATTGACTTTCTGTTAATCATAATTTTACTCCTTTTCTTTTCTTAGAATTAACAATCATTAACAGTTTTATTAAATATGAAGCTAAGAAGAATATTGATTAATGTTTACATTAATCCCAATCTATTACTCTTCTTTCTTCTTTGTCCCAACAATAATAGAAGCAGGGAATAGAATTACGTAGGCAATTATCAGCAGGATCGGTGAAATAGTTATATCTCCGGTTCCCATGATAATGTATCCGGCAACTGTTGTTATGATTGCTAATATCAATAAAAATTTGTTTGTTTTATTAAATACAAATTTCATATTATCTCCTTATTTATTTGCCACAAAGTCACTAAGGCACAAAGAAAAATAAATACTATCTTTATATCTCTGTTTCTTTGCTTCTCTTTTCTTTCTTAATACTCACTCAATTTCTTTTTAGAAAGTTGAACGGATTGCTTTTCATTGTCCAACTCAATTGCTAAATTATAATAATATTTAGCTTTTTTCTTTTTATTCAGGCAACTGTATATTATGCCAAGATGATAAGCTATTTCACTATTATTAATTTCTTTAGACAAAGGAATTTCCATTGCTTCAAGTGCCTCATCATATTTTTCCTGCCTAAAATAAAGCCAGGCTAAACTGTCCCAGATCATTTCACTTTCCGGCATTAGTGAAACAGCTTTTTTTAAATATAGTTCTGCGCTATCATATTTTTCTTCGAATTTATTTTTTGCAATTAAATAGCCGGTAGCATTAAGTAGTTCTGCATTTTCCGGATAAAGAGCAATCCCTTTTTCTAAAATAATAAATAAGTTTTCAGTTGTATCATACAATTCACCAAGGATGGAACATGTTGCAAATGTTGATGGATCAGGTTTAGGATTGACACTGATCTCTTCTTTCAGCATGGAATAAGCTATTGAATCATGTTCTGTTCCAAACAACAAGCTGGCAATGAGCTCATTCGGAGTTAGCACGATTCCATCGAGATCTTCTAATAATGTTTTGGCTTTTGTTAAATCCATTGTGTTTTGAATATAAGCGATTGCCATCATCAGATTGAGTTTATTTTTGTTAATATATTCTAAAGAAAGTTTATTCAGATATGTGGTTGCATTTTTTTTTTCTTTAAACTCTGTATGAAAAATACCTAAAAGATAATTTGCATTGGCTTTATCTTCCAGAGAATTATGATATTCCATTAATAGTTTATAAATTTTTTCTTTTCGGTCAGTACTATTAAAAAGTTCATCTGAAAATATGTAGCTATAGATAACTTCTATATTATCAGCTTTAAGCAGCGATTCTACAGCTTTCTCATAATTATTTGTAGCTAAATAAAGTTCAGCAAAATATGTATAGAATGATGCAGCAAATCCTTCCTCTAATTCTCCTGATTTTTCAATTGCCAGTCCCGCAAGAGTCCCTGTTTTAAAATCATTTTTATTGATAGCAGAGAAGAAGAGATATTTGAGAATGTCATGTGTTCCAACTTCAAAACAAATTGAACTGTTCTTAAGTACCTCATCATATTTTTCAAGGGCAAAATATCTTCCAATCAAATAGATTTTTATTGGTGCAGATAATTCTCTTTTATTATCAATATGAAATTGGATAGTTTCAAGAACTTTATCATACAATCCCAGTTTTTCATAAGCTGTAAGTAATGGTGTCAAACACTCCTCATCGCTCCATTTTTTATAGGTTTCAGTAAAAATTTCTAAACTTCTCACTGAATCAATTTTACTGTATAACTCGGCAATTGTTAAAACAAGCTTTTTCTCATCCCACGAATATTTTAATGCTTTTTTTAATAATTTAATATTTCCAGGAGGATTAGTATTTTGTTGGAATACATAGAATGCTGTAAGATTTCTCATTGTAGTTTGTTCTTTAATAGCTTTTTTAAAACATATTTCTGCTATTTCATATTGTTGTTCTTTGCGATAAGCTTCGGCCATGAGAGAGTAAATCATTTCTGAATTTATGCTATTTTCACAATAATTTTCCCCAATTTCAATTATCTTGGCATTTGCAGATTCATCAAAATATGATGTCAATGTTAATGCTTCTAATAATGTCTCTTTGAGGTAGATATTGTTTGAGTCAGCTTCAACAGCTTTTTGGTATAATTGGATTGCACTTTCAAAATCGTGCTGTTGCATTGCTGTTTGCCCAAAAAGAAAATAGTTTTCAGCAACAAAATTTGGCTTATTCGATATGTTTCTATTAACAGCGCATCCTGTAAATATTATTAGAATGAGCAGAAGGTAAAAAACTCTTTTCATGGAAACTAAAATGTCATGTTGTAAAGGAGTGTGATCGATCTATCGCATCCTCGAGTATTAATATTATTCAAAAGTAGATCATAAAATGATACCTTGAGAATTAATGATTCTGTAAAATGCAGATCTAAAGATGCATTAAAAAATCCTCTACCTTTCATTACATCAGCATCGTTATCATTCCAGCCGGTATCGTACTCTGCCAAGAGTACAACCATATCACCAATTGTTTTGTCAAACCCGAAAAATAAATTTGGTTCATCATCATTATCCTCAGTTTCTAAACTGTAATTGATTCCACCATGAATACCAAGATTTCCAAATAGGAAGAAATTCTTGCTGGCAGTAAGATAAACACCTTTCGATTTTATGTCATATCGGCTGTTATTGTAATTACCATGTCCTTGAGAATCGTAACCGATAGCAATAGCAGGAAGCTGATTACTTTCATCCATTAACCGTATTTTTGCATTGAATTCAACTCTGTCATGCCATTGAGGATCCTCATTCCCAACGATTTCTTCTGCTCCATAATTAACACCGAACATAAAACGTGGAAAAAGGCCTACTCTTGTTCCAATTAATAATCCATTATTTTTATAGATCTTGGCAGAAATTTCTGCTTCACCCTGCTGCAAAATTCCAGCTGTAGGTGAGTCTATCAATGTGTTTAGTTCGAATGCAAAAATGCTCATTGAAGCCATTAAAAGGATAAATAAGATACTTAGTTTTCTCATATTAATTCTCCTTGATTATTCTGCTGTTTTTAATTTCAATGTGCTACTTATGATTTCCAATTCATAAAGAGCTTCCAGCTTTTCACCATCTGGATGATACACCGAGTTATCTATGAGATAAGCCCGACCGTTTATTTCATCATAAAAAGCAAAGCTTTGGAAAGCACCTCCAACAGAATGTTTTTTATTCTGCCATCTTCCGGTTAACCGCCAGCCTTGATGTCCGGCAAGTTTATACTTCTCCATTCGCACATCTTTATCATAAAACTCATCTTCATCATAATATTTCCAGCTGATCTTCTTTCGAGTTTCTTTTAGCCAATCCCTACTAAATCCTTCTTTGGGGATCTTTTGAAAATACACCGAAATATATCTGTCCGGTTTATTTCTCAACCGAGCAATGTATGAAATAAAATTATTTGCAGTATCATTTTTGTAAAGTATATATTTTTTTGGAAGATTCAATGTCCATGGGAATGCCTTGAAACTGTTGTCAGAATAGATGGAAGTTTTATACAGCTGTCTCCTAATTCTATCAAACAATTTATCCTTAAAAAGATCAAAAGTATTATGAGATTGCAAAATGTTGAATTTTAATAAATTTGGTTCATTACTACCTAAAATGAAAAGTACAAATTGGTCATTTGCCCAAACATTTTCTTTTGTATACATTCCAACTAGATTTTCAGTCACTTCTAATTCTACTTTAGAGCCCATGATCTCTTTAATGTATGTTGATACTGGATCATTTGATTCCAGATCACAGAAAAAGATGAGATTATTAAATTTATAAAAATTATCCAAATTATCAATAGGTGCTCTTTTAACCACGAACACTTTTTCATTCTCAGTTGTAAATCGCAATCTTTCCAATGTCTTTACCAAATGGCCTTTAGCATATTTCCAAACATTATCATCAGCAAAAACATACACAGTTTGTTTGTGACCCCAAGACATTGGTTTATGCGGGTCTATTCCCCTATCTGTTGCCTTCTTAGTATTATCCTTTTGAGAACAGCCCAAAATTATAATTAGAATAATTCCTAATATTACAATTTTAATGTTTTTTCCTTTCATTAGTTACCTTTACGTGCATTTGGCAGGAGATAAGTTATTCCGGAAAGAACGGTGATTACAGCAGTGATCCAGAAGAAGATGTTAAATCCAAATTGGAACTTTGAGTGATATGCTGGTATTAATGGATATAGTAAAGAGTAATAAACTAGTGCTGAAATAATTCCTGTTAACTGGAATGTTGTTTTTACTTTTCCCCACACATTTGCAGAAATGTAGATCTTCTTTAATGTATAGTATTGCCGCAGCAATGTTATAAACACTTCTCTGAATAAGATTATGTAAAATACATAAATGCTCATCATTTTCATAGGCTCGGAAATTAATGCAACCAATGCCAGAAGAGTAAGTAATTTATCGGCAAGTGGATCCATGATCTTCCCAAAATTTGTAACAACACTAAATCTGCGAGCAAGTAAACCATCAAAAATATCTGTAATGCTGGCAATAATGAAGACAAAAGTAGCCCATTGATAATTGTATTTTAGATTTGAATAGTATATTAACCAAAAGAAAACTGGAACTAGGATCACTCTAAAAAGAGTTAAGGAATTTGGAATATATTTTTTCATTTTAAGTTTTCTCCTAAAGCTAATCCGGCAAATAATGAGCTGATAACTATTGTTAACAACTCTATACCGAAAAAGCGATAGTCAATTTCTACAGAGAGTAATTGAAAATATTTTAAAGCATAATATAGTGCCAAATTAAGGATTATCGGAATGAAGGCAAGATGTATTGATTTAAAGAAAAACTGTTTTCTTCGTTTACCAAAATGACCACCTGATGAGTGAAAAATTTTCCAAAAAGTATTACTTTTCATTTCAAAATGAATTCGGAAGAAAATGGAAATGAACAACATAAATAGAATAAATCCACCAAATCCCCAATAATAACCATTTGTAAGAATTGATATCTTATTTTGAGCAATCTGCCACTTAGCACTATCGAAATAATGTATGACCTCGGGAGTGTATTCTAAGAGAATTCGCTCTAATTCGAGTTTCTGTTCAATTTGAAATTTTTCACCTACAAAAGATATCTGCATAGCTGTAGGAAGTATATAAGACTTCAATGTCTCCTTACTGTCATCTAGGTCATAATTGCTGATAAGTGTTTGAGCAATAACAGAATCTTGAATAATTATGATATCACTAATATAGTTTTTCTTCTCTATTCTCAATTTTAATTGTTCTAGCACATCTTCCTGCATAGAAAGAATCATCATGGGAGAATCAGAAATATTATTTTCGAAAACATCTTTTTGAAATTGGTATCCTACATGAAGTAGATTCCATCCCAGAAGAATTATAAAGATTACTACTATTTGGAAAAAGATTCCTTTTTTCACAATTTTACCACTTTACTATCTTGGATCCTGTAATTAACATCAAAATCATCCAGTTTTCTTTTCGAGGTAGCTATAATAGAAGCACCACTATTTATAGCAAAATTACAAATTTCTAAAGCAGTTATCATATTTATGTCATCAAAATAATTCTCAAAATCATCAATAAGGATAATTTGTGGAAGTTGGATTACTGCTCGAATTATCTCAATAAATTTTTTTGATGAAGATGACAAGGTTTTAACCTTTAAGCCTATTTTATCACCAAGCTGAGCCATCACGCATAACTCCATGATCTTTTGTTTTTGTCTAGCCGTTACTTTTGGTAGTGGAATGATAATATTCTTCCAGACAGATTCATTCTCAAGAAGGTGTGAGGTATTATCGATAAGAATCGTTTTTTTCTTTTTTTTATAAAATAATGCTGACTTATCTTTGATCAAGATCTGTCCACCATAATTGTAATAATCTCCATGAATCGATTTTAATAAAAGTGATCTACCTGTATCATTATTTCCAAAAATATTAATTCTCATGCTGCTTCCTATTAACATCTCATTTATCAGCATGAATTTTTCGTTTTCTCTAGATAAGGAAAATCCTTCTATCTTAAGCATGAACAAGCTCCACAATAATCTTCTTTTTATTCTTTTCTGAAACTAAAACAAATTTTTTCATAACTTTCAGGTCAACCTTTTTTGCAAACTTTACAAGATCTGTTTCTCGATTCTGCGGATAAAGAATAAAAGCTTTACCATTTTTTGCTAAATTTCGTTTTACACATTCTAAAATATCTATCATACTACAGGTAACTTCATGACGGGAAATTGCTCGTTCTTCTATTGGGCTTATTTTTCCTTCTGTAATTGGAAAATACGGTGGATTTGAGATTATTAGGTCATACTTCTGTTGTGTCGTTAATTTTCGTAGATCTGACTCTATAAAGACTGGAGATGCTTCAGATAGAATAGCATTATTTCTGCTAAGTACAACTAAGTGCTCTTGTATTTCAATCCCCATAATCTTCCAATGGGGATGGTAATGAGATAGCATAATAGATATAATGCCGTTTCCGCTTCCTAGCTCAAGTGCAGTAACTTCTTTCTCTAAAATTTGCTCTGTAATAGTTTCAAAGAGAAATGTTGAATCTGAAGTAATTGAGTGTCCTTCCTTTGTTTGATTTATTATTTTGCCAAAAGGTAATTGAACATGAATTAGCATAAATAATACTGATTATTGTTTTGTGTGACCAAATCCATTGCTTCCACGATCTGTCTCATCAAGCTTATCCGTAACAACAAAATCGATAGATTCATAACGAGAAACGACCATTTGTGCAATCCGTGTATGAGTTGAGATTATGAAATCTGATTTTCCAAAGTTAAATAAAATTATCTTAACTTCTCCACGATAATCAGCATCGATAGTTCCAGGGGAATTAAGAACACCGATTTTATGTTTGATAGCAAGTCCGCTTCGAGGGCGGATCTGAGCTTCATAACCAGCAGGCAAAGAGATAGCAATTCCGGTTGGAACAAGGACAACTTCCCCAGCTTTTATTATTATATCTTCTTCATTACATGAGTAAAGATCATAACCGGCTGAGTATTCTGTCATGCATTTAGGAAGTTTTGCATGTTTATTTATTTTTTGTATTTTTACTTTTAACATTTAATACCACCTTAATAATAAAACAGGGCTTCGATTGAAGCCCTGTAAGTTAAATTCTTATTATTTAATTAAAATTTTCTTGTATGAATAAAATCACATAACATCAATAGGAGTTCAGCTTTTTCTCCATATGGTTCAAGAAGAATTTTGGCTTCAGATATTAGCTTCTCTGCCATTTGCCTTGATTTTTCTAAACCATAAACAGCTGGGAAAGTAGCTTTCTTTGCTTTTGAATCTTTGCCTACTGTTTTCCCAAGATCCTCGATAGAACCCTCGATGTCTAGAATATCATCAACGATTTGAAAAGCTAATCCGATCTTTTGCCCAAAACTCTCCATACGTTTATGATCTTCTTCAGAAGCTTCTGCCAGCATACAACCAAAACGAATAGGTAAATTTATTAATCTACCGGTTTTGTTATTATGAATGTATTCAAGAGTTTCTTTTGAGATTTTCTTTCCTTCACTTTGAATATCAATCATTTGTCCACCGATCAATCCTGAATGTCCAGCTTCAGAAGAAAGCTCTTTAATAAAATCTAGTCTAAGCTTTTCATCTACTTCTTCTGCATTTGCAATTGCTTGAAATGCATAAATAAGGAGGGCATCTCCTGCCAATAGTGCAATATCAGAGCCAAAAATGACATGGCAGGCTTTTTTACCACGTCGATATTCATCATTGTCAATTTCGGGTAGATCATCATGAATTAGTGTGTATGTATGTAGCATTTCTATTGCACCAGCAACCATAAGTGTTTTTTCAAGATCATCTTTAAAAAGTTTATATGTGTTTATCATGAGATATGGACGCAATCTTTTGCCACCTGCAAATAATGTGTGGCGGATAGCTTTATGTATTTGTTTTGGATATTCATCTTTTCTTGGTAGGAAGCGATCTATAGCAATATTCACAAGTTCGCGTTTTTCTTTCAGGTCTTTTTTTAAGACCATGTTTTTAGCGCTCATATTTCCTCGTTGATGTTTTGTGATTTATGTATTTTATTTGTTAAAACTTCAATTTTATTTTCAATTTTCTCTAGTTTACTATTACAGAAATCTGCTAATTCAGAACCTTCTTCAAACAGATCAACTATTTTATCAAGTTCATCCACACCATCTTCTAATTTGTGGACGATCTCCTCCAATCTCAATAGGGCAGATTCAAATTTCATTTTACTATTCATATATAGTTGTTAAGCTTGATTCCAGTTTATTTATTTGTAATGATGATATCATCTTCAAGTTTATTCAAATACTCATAAGGATTTCTATATTTATTATATCGCAGAACTTCAAAGTGCAAATGACTTCCGGTCGAACGTCCTGAATTGCCCATCTCTGCAATAATCTGACCTCTTTTGATTTCCTCATCTTTCTTAACGAAGATCTTGTTTAAATGAGCATAATTAGTCTGGTATCCAAATTTATGAGTAATTGCAATAAATTTACCAAAATATTTTTGTTGTCCGGTAGATGATATCTTTCCATCAGCAGCAGCATAAATGGGTGTTCCTTTAATATTGCCAATATCCAAACCATTGTGGAAACTTCTCTTATTTGTAATTGGATGTGTTCTCCATCCATAAGGATCTGATATTCTTCCGTAAGCTGGATAGATTGAAGGAGTATTTAAATACAATTCATCTTTTAATTCAACCAGATCTTTTAATTCTTCATGCGTGTCGTAATCAAATTCAATTTTACCTTTGAGTTGAATAATTTTATTAAGTGTAAGAGAGTAATCATCACTTAAGGTAATGTTTGAAGATATAAATGTTGTATCAATAATTGGTGACCCACCAATTCCCATCTCTCTAATTTCTTTATTGATTGCCTTAAAATTTTTATCGGAACGAACCTTATCTTCCCAGTTTTCCATTAAATTGAGCTTTGTCATTATTGAATCAATTTCCGATGATAGGGTTATAAGTTTATCTTTGAGAATAACATTCTCATTAAACACTTCTTTTGCCTGAGCTATTTGTGTTTGATTGTGTATAATGAAGAAAATTGAACCAGCAAAAAATAGTAAGAAGATAACAGCCAGAGTACATAAGAATAAACCAAGTTTTTTGGGCAAACTTATGTTAATTGGTCTGGAAGACTCTGTTGTGGATAATGCTATGTGCCATCTTTTTGATACTGACATATTTCCCCATATATTTTTTTTCAACACAAAAAAAAACGATTAAAATGTCAAGTTAATTCAGCTTTACAGCTACATATAACTCTATTTTATCAAGGTTTTTGATAATAAAATACTTGACCTATTACAGTGCAGTTATCTGGATTCCACAATAATAATTTATAATTGGGAGATAAGATGATAAAAAATTTTGAACAGTTAATTGCAAAAGTTAAAGAAATGAAAAATAAAACTGTAGTAATTGCTGCTGCCCACACAGCTTCTGCAATAGAGGCTGCAATAATGGCAAAGAAAGAGAATATTGCAGATAGTTTACTTGTTGGTGACAAACAATATATAGAAGAATATTTACATAAATTTTCACCTGAGTTTGAGAACGATTTCAATATAATAGACACTGGCAAAGATCTGGAACTTGCAGCTTCTGAATCTGTGAAGGCAATCCGAAATGGAGAAGCAGATATTTTATTAAAAGGTAAATGTGCAACTGCTACTCTCATGAAAGCTGTATTAGATAAAGAAAAAGGATTAAGAACCGGTAACAATCTTAGTGATGTATTAGTTTATGAACATCCAGATAAATTGGTTTTGATGAGCGATGGTGGAATTAATCTGTATCCTGGTGTTAAAGAGAAAATTTCAATTATTAATAATGCGGTAAAAGTTGGTCATGCTTTAGATAATCCAAAACCTAAGGTTGCACTTTTGGCAGCAGTTGAAGTTGTGAATCCTAAGATGCCTGCAACTGTTGATGCGAACACAATTAAAGAAATGTATGAAAATAATCAGATCAATGATTGTATAGTTGAAGGACCTATAGCTTTTGATGGTGCAGTAAGTAAAATGGCAGCTGAAGCAAAAGGGATAAAATCGGAAGTTGGTGGAGATGCAGATGTGCTTATCGTTCCCAATATTGAAGCGGGAAACATTTTCGGCAAAGCACTTACATACTATTGCAATTATAGAGTTGCACATGTTGTTATGGGAGCAAAAGTTCCAATTCTTATTGCATCCAGGGTAGATACGGCAGAAACAAAAATGCTCTCAATAGCCTTAGGTGTACTTAGCGCACAGAAATCATGAAAATTAAAATTATTTGTTTAGGAAAAACCAAGCAAAAGTTTATTGAAGAAGGAATTAGAGAATATCAGAAGAGGATAACTAAATATTTTAGATTAGATTGGCAATTCTTGCCAGATGTAAAGCTTACTGGAAGCAAAACAATAAAGATAGTTAAAGAACAAGAAGCTTCAATTTTAGAAAAAAATGTTTCAGCATCGTCTATTGTTATTGTATTAGATGAAAACGGAAAGGAATATTCCTCTGTAAGATTTGCTAAATATTTGGAAGAAAAATTAAACATTGGCAAAGACATTACTTTTGTAATTGGTGGAGTTTATGGTTTGCATAGGAGGATTATCCAAAAAGCTGATCTTGTTCTAAGTTTTTCCAGGTTTACTTATACTCATCAGATGATCAGGATTCTTTTAACAGAGCAATTATATAGATCACTAACAATTATTAAAAATAAAAAATATCACTACTGATATTGCTAATTATTATTAATAAAGTAATATTTCTTATGAAAAAGAATTTGCTTTATAATGTAGACTACATAGTATTTAAATTATAAAATGGAGGATGAATGGAATTGAACAATGATTATGATGTAGCGATAATTGGTGGAGGACCAGCTGGATTAAGTGCTGCAATTTATGCTGCTAGAGGTGGGCTAAAAACTGTATTATTTGAAAAAGCTCTGATCGGAGGGCAGATTGTTGTAACAGCAGAAGTAGAAAATTATCCTGGTTTTGAAAAAAATGTAACAGGATTTGATATAATTGAGAAAATGCAACAACAAGCTGAAAAATTTGAAACAGATATTAAATTGGAAGAAGTAAAAGCAATAGGCTTGGAAGGATTATGCAAGATTATCGAAACCACAAAAAGTACATATAAAGTACAATCTGTAATTATTGCTACAGGAGCTCATCCTAGAAAATTAGCCGTGCCTGGAGAAGAAAAATTCACAGGTCGCGGAGTATCATATTGCGCAACTTGTGACGGTGCCCTATATCGGGATAAAATTGTTGCAGTTGTTGGAGGAGGAGATTCCGCAATAGAAGAGGCTATTTTCCTTACTAAATTTGCAAAAAAAGTGTACATTATTCATAGACGTGATGAATTGAGGGCTGTTAAGATAGTACAAGACAGAGCTTTTAAAAATGAAAAATTAGAATTTGTTCTTAATTCTGTTGTGCAAGCTATAGAAGGTAAAGATTTTGTAGAAAAAGTAGTTATCTTCAACAAAGAAACAAATGATGTGAGAGAGTTGGAAGTTAATGGTGTTTTCATTTATGTTGGTATAATTCCCAGCAGTAATCTAGTTGAATCTCGAGTTGAATTCGATTCACAGGGTTTCATAATAACAGATGATTCAATGCATACTGAACTTCCAGGTGTTTATGCGGCAGGAGATGTAACCAAGAAAGTTTTGCGTCAAGTTATTACTGCTTGTTCGGATGGAGCAACAGCTGCTTTTTCTGCAGAAAAATGGATTGAAGAAAACAAGGAACTTTTCTGCATAGAATAAATTTTACAAACAAAAAAGGCATCCAATATTGGATGCCTTTTTTGTTGCTTGAAAATAGTAAAATTAAGCTGAAACAAAATCTACAATTTCCTCTCCTTCCACATAAAGGAATTTAGGGCTCTCAGGAGGTCCACTCTTCTTAATCTTATCACTATCAGAATCTTCAACATATCTCCAAATTTCCCACGACTCTCCCTCACCATCAATACAAAATGTTATTTTCTTACCTATAAAATTATCAATAATGAATTGAATCGAAGAAAGTGGCTCTGCCTTCGTTACTGGAACGCAGAATTTCTTTCTATCATAAACGTATTTCCCCTTTGTCATTTACTCCTCCATCTATTTTTGAATTCTATATACTGCATAACTTTCAATATCATCCAACCAATAAATTTTATCTGATTTTATAGGTATTGAAATGATGATCCTGCCAAATCTGGCTGTGCTTTTTAAGAAACCACTTGTAATATCTATTTGAGTCCAATCTTGTTTTGGAAGTCCGGTTTTACTAAATTTGCTAACTCTTTTACCTTTAGCATCAAAAGCCAGAAAACGAATTGTGATCGATTGATTAGAATTATAATTTGTTTTAACAAATAAACGTGAATAATATACTTGATCAGCATCTACAGGAAATGCATCTGAAATAATATTTATTTTATCTTTTGGATATTCTACTTTTAAACTTTTTGATCCTGTATGGGGATTTTCATTATCCCAGGTAATGTAATCAGAAGTATCTTCCAATAAAAACCAGCTTTCCGGGAGTTTTTGGGAATCGTAATCGCCACTCTCGAAACTTGTATTAAAGACTTCATTTTCATTACTTTTAATATCTTTTTCTGAAAAATTCATTACTGATCCAAAAAAACAACTGGATAAAATAATAAATAAAGCGAGAATAATCTTTTCCATAATAGCCTCCTTAGGCAAAAATGCTTCGTTCTTTAAGATACTTTAAAATCAGACCGATCGCTGTAACATTGATCAGTAAGTTGGTTCCACCATAACTTATGAATGGCAAAGGAATCCCTGTTGTTGGCACTATGCCCAGGTTCATTCCAATATTAATAAATATCTGAAAGGTTATATATGCTAATATCCCAACAGACACATAACGATATTCTTTTCGTTTAATTTTAATTATACTCTTAGCGATTTTATATAAGAACAAAAAATAAATAAGTAAAATAAATGTGCAACCAAAAAAACCAAATTCTTCACCTATCACAGAAAAAATGAAATCTGTATGATGTTCAGGTAAGAAGTTCATGTTCTTTTGAGTGCCCATTAAAAAACCTTTTCCAAAGATTCCACCTGAGCCAATTGCTATCTTAGATTGAATGATCTGGTAACCAGCACCAAAAGGATCACGCATTGGATTTAAAAATGTTAATATTCTGTTTTGCTGATAATCTTTTAGACTATTCCAAAATATTGGAGTAATAAAGAAGATGAATGTGTTAATAACCGCTACAAAACCAATTAGCACTTTATCAAGATTACTTCGAGATAGAATGTAAATCAATAATAGAGTATAAACAATAAATATCCAAATGGAAAAAGAAAATAATATACTAAGAATTGGACTTATTATAAGTATAAGATAAAATTTTGGAAGATCAGATACTAAAAGGATAGAAAATAAAATCACGAAAAAAGTTAATGAAGTTCCTAAATCCGGTTCTAAAAGAATAAGTGTAATAGGAATTATTGTAATTACAAAAGAACGAAAAAGTATCTGTCCATCATTAAGAAATGGTTTGGAAATAAATTTAGAAATAGCCATTATTGTTATTAACTTAGCTAGTTCAGAAGGTTGAAAGTTAGCAAATCCCAAATTTATCCATCTATGTGAACCTTTGATCTCTGGTAAAAATAGAACTAAAATTAACAAAAGTATTGTAAAGATATAAATAGGGAAGATAGATATTTCAACAATTGCATTTGGAGTTTTTAACAGCAAGAATAGAACCAGCATAGAAATTATTATCCAAATTAACTGTTTAATATAATAATTGGCAATAGTAAAATCATCTCCAATTCTGCTTGAGGAAGCAGAATAAATAGAAAAAATCCCAATCAACAAAAGAAGCATTAATAAACCAAAAATTATCCATTCAAATTTTTTCATTTTGTAATTCCATAATAGTAACTAATTAGTTTACTAGCGATAGGCGCACTTATGCTTCCACCATGTCCACCATTTTCTATAAATACGGTAAAACCAATCTCAAATTTATCACATTTAGCATAACCGCTAAACCAAGCATGGGTTATTTTTCCCATATGATTCTCAGCAGATCCTGTCTTCCCATAAACCTTTATGCCTTTAATACTGGCTGCCGTTCCTGTTCCATAACTTTCATTCACCGTTTTATAAAGTGAATTTTGTATTAATTTAAGTGTTGCATCGGACATTGGCAGATGCTTTTGCTCAACATAATTCTTATACGTATGCTCTGCTTCTATTCGTTTCGCCAATAAATGAGGACGTCTCCAAATACCATCGTTTCCCAATGCAGAATAATATGCACAAATTTGTAATGGTGTTACCAGAACCTCGCCCTGTCCGATAGCCAGATTTACCTTATGACCTAATATTCCTACATATTTTCCATAATTATCAATATACCATTTACGGGAAGGGAAAAAACCTTTGCGTTCACCGGGGAGATCGATGCCGGTACGAGTTGAGAGATAATTCTGTTTAGTATATCTGTTGACCTGTTCCAGAGAGAATCGGGTAGAAAGATCATAAAAAAAAACATCGCAGGAATATTTAATGGCATCTACCACAGTTAAACGTCCGTGACCTTTTTCCAGCCAGCACTTGAAGTACCTGTTGCCAAACCACATGCCTCCATCGCATTTTGTAAGTTTAGTTTTAGTATCAATTACCATTTCTTCCAGTCCAAGACTTGCCAGTATAGGTTTGTAAACTGATCCGGGCGGATAACTTCCGTGTATTATTCTATCTAACAATGGTTTGTCAGGATCGGTAATAATATCATTCCATTGTTTGGCAGATATTCCTCCGGTAAAAAGATTCGGATCAAAATCGGGTTTACTCACATAAGCAAGAATCCCTCCTGTTTTTACATCCATAACCACAATGGATCCTTTTTTATTTTTTGGAAAAATAGAAGAAATATATGCCTGGAGATCATTATCAATAGTTAATATCAAATCGTCACCATTTATTGGGGCTTCTTGTAGATTGTGTTTAAAAAATTCCAAATTATTTCCGCTTGCATCTACTTGAAGTACTTGTTGTCCATTATCTCCGTGTAAAATATCTTCATAATATTTTTCTAAACCAGTTTTGCCAATATTGCTGTTTATAGAATACCCATCTTTTCTACGGTTGCTATATTCTTCTTCTGTAATGCGTCCGGTATAACCGGTAAAATGATTCTTAAAATAATATTCTCTAACTTTTTCTGCTTTGAAAAGGAGTGATGGATAATAGTTTAATTGCTCTGAGATCTTAACCATTTTTTCATATTCTACATTTTGGATGAGCAAAACATCTTGATACGATCGATATCTATTTGCATGAATTATTTTTTTTATTTCTTCGATATTTTTATCAAAATTATTACTAACAAATGTTGAGACAATATTTTTATCTGCTATCTTTCCAGGGGTAATATACAGATTGTATGATGGTTTATTTAGTACTATAGGACGGTATTTGCGATCAAATATTTCTCCACGCGTGGGATAGATAGTTTGAATTCTAACAACATTCTTTTCGGCAATATTCTTATATTTTTCATTTTCGACAATTTGCAATTTAAACACAAAGATAAATAAAATTAGAAAGATAAATGTGATTATAATACCTGCGTAATCTGATATTGTAATTTTTTTATACATTTAGATTTATTTTAATTTTTTCTGAAAGAGTTAGTGCATAAACAACGATTATTGAAATTATTGTATTATAGAAAATAGAAAAAAGATAAAGACGAAAGAAACCATCAATTAGCTGTGCTGCCATAATATGATAAATCATTAAAATTGAATAATGAAAAAAATTAAGAAATAAAACACTTAAACTAACAATCAAGAATCTTTGTTTATTAACATTCATGTGGAATTTATTAACAAAAAATGATATAAAGATAAAAGAAATTGTGTTTACTCCAAGCAGGAGGGGATACATAATATCCAATGCAAGACCTAAAATAAACGCAAGGGGTAATAGATATTTTGCTTTTACTCGAATGCTGATAAAGGCAAAATATCCAATAAAAAAAAGTGGAATAATTGAGTATATTGCAAAATGAGGAGCAACAATTAATTGAAAGTAAAGTATTATTGTTCCCAATATTGCTAACTTGATTGTTTTCATGATACCTTTCTAATCAAGCAGATCGGAGTTAGCTCATCACCTTGTCCTTGAGGATTATCCTTCATTACTTTTTCCATAAACTCTTTATTTATACCATCACTACCACCGATCATCCAGCATCCACCAATGTCATTTATATCCATAACGCAGCATTCATATCCAGTTTCATCTTTAATCTTTTGAGCTTCTTTTTCAGGGTCTTTAGGACCCTTTATTACACAGTTTTCATAGGGTGGAACTGGTGATGTTGTTGCTGCATCAATGAGAGCAGCCTGCATTCCTGCAAGACGATAGAAATCCCCTTTTCCGCGTCTACCAACAAATCTGCCGATTCCTCCTACTATTGCGGCAAAAAGGATTCTTGGCGCACCACATTCATCTATAGCACATTGCATACTCTCTGGTGCCCGTAATCCAATTCCATAATCTACATTAGATACAAATCGCCACAAAAAATTTGCAAGCCAACCAATTTTCAGCTCACTCACAGGAATGGCTCTGCCCTGTGTTATAGCTAACGGACTCTCACTTATGCTGATAATATCATTATCTTCAATTTCTCCTGTGATACATCCTTTTACAATATTCAGGATATCATCTTCTGGTGTTAATATCTTTGTTTTAATTGGGATCCGAAGATATTCAACTCCTTGAATGTTAATTATCTTTGAGTTCTTCTTCATAGCTTTCATCCTTTTCATAAAGCAATATAACCGTCTGATCAAGCTCAGAAGGGTTAATAAATGTTTGTATTTTTGCACTCATAAAAATATCGGTTTTACTTCCAATAAGTTTTGTGATTTGTCCAACTGGAAATCCCTTTGGGAAGACAGAAGAAATCTGAGAAGTAATGATTATATCGCCGACCTTGATATCCGATCCGGGTTTAATTAGTGTCATATATGAATTACCAAAAACATCCGATTTCATAATCCCTTGTAGATGTTTACGTTTTGACATAATACCTAATTCGAATCTTGAATTATCCAATGGTAATACAATAGAATAATTATGAGATACTGAGATAATCTTTCCTACAATACCATCATTTGAAATCACAGGGTAATCCAATTTTATCTTATCTTTCTTCCCTTTGTTTATAATTAGGCATCTCTCTTGGAATTCCCCTTTGAATCCTACGATATCAGCCAGCAGATGACTGTAACTTCCTGTATTATAATCAATTCTGTAATTCTCTATCTTCGATAATTTATTTTCCAATTCTGTGATTCTGATGGTGTACTCCGATAATTTTTCAGAAAGTTGTTGATTTTTTTCTTTCAAATCAAATAAGGAATTAAATTTTTGAATGGAGTTAATTAAAGGAAAATATATTGTTTTACTTAAGAATTGAGCTTTGAGTAATCTGTTTTCATTGTTGCCGATAAATAGAAGAATCGCCAGAATCAGATAGATTAAAAAATGAAACTCTCTCTTCACGGTATTAATCTTCTATTTTTTTAATCAGAACGTCCCTGTATTCTTCCATGTTATCAAGCACACGACCACATCCCTTAAGAACGCAAGTAAGAGCTTCTGACATAACATGAACAGGTAGATCAACTGTCTCCTGAATCTTTTTATCAATTCCCTTTAGATTCGCTCCTCCACCGGTAAGGATCAATCCACGTTCTGCGATATCGGCAGCAAGTTCCGGTGCTGTTTTCTCAAAAAGGCATTTCACCGCATCTATCATGGACTGTACAGTTTCAGAAAGTGCTTCTCGAATTTCCTCGGAAGTTACTTCAACTGTAATTGGATAACCGGTAATAATATCTCGTCCACGTACTTCCATTTTTAGTTCGCTTTCAAGCGGGTATGCAGAACCTATCTCTTTTTTAATCTTTTCAGCAGTTTGGATTCCAACAAGGATATTATTTCTTTTTCTGAGATATGTTACAATTGATTCATCCATTTTGTCGCCACCCACTCTTATAGACGAATGAACAACAATATGAGAAAGTGAAATAATGGCAATTTCGGTAGTTCCGCCACCGATATCCATGATGAGGTTACCTTGAGGCTTTTGTATTGGAAGATCAGCACCAATTGCAGCAGCGATTGGCTCTGATACTAGATGTACTTCACGAGCACCAGCATGAAGAGCGCTATCTCTAACAGCTCTTTTTTCAACTTCTGTTATTCCTGAAGGAACGCAAACTATAACACGAGGTTTTATAAGTAGACGTTTTTTTTGTGCACGAAGGATTAAATTTCTTAACATCAATTCTGTTACCTGAAAATCCGCAATCACACCATCTTTTAGTGGTTTGATAATATTCACTTCTTCCGGGTTTTTACCCAACATATTTTTAGCATCTTCACCAATAGCGATAATCTTTTTATTATCTCTTGAAATGGCTACTACGGAAGGCTCATCGATAACAATGCCGATACCCTTTTTGTAAACCAGTGTATTTGCAGTTCCAAGATCTATAGCAATATCGTTAAAAAAAAGTCCGGTTAAATACTTCAAAAACATCTATCCTCCAAAAATCCAGTGTCAATCAATTGTTGCAAACTTAATTTTAAATGATATTGTTCTGTCAAGTCATAATAATGGTTAAAATAAATTATTATAATTGTCTAAATTAAGTTCTTTTATCATTGTTACTAAATTTTTCTGTAAACCTGTATTAATGGGAATTCCATTCTTTTTTATCTCAAGTTCGTTGTAATACTCTTTTTCTCCAGCAACCCAGATTCGGTTTTTATCTGGGCGTTTCTTTGAGCTCTGCAGTTGAGTCATTATTTCACCCGTAATGTGTTTAAAATCGGTAATATTAGTAAATTTTTCAATGTCCATCGCAATGAAGATATGACCAAGTTTATAAGGAACTCTTGTGCCATCTTGCCAACCATTAAGTTGATGCATAAAACTGCCAGCTTGCAAAGCAGCTGAGAGGATCTCAACCATAACAGCAAGACTGTAGCCTTTATGTCCCCCGGTTTCTTCTTCCATTCCACCTAACCCTATCATTGATGCATTCCCGTCTATCAGATCGATAAGTAGTTGATTTGTATCCGTGTAAGTTTTGCCTTCCTCATCAATTGCCCAACCTTCTGGTGTTGTTTTACCTGCACGATTATAGAGTTCAACTTTCCCACGTTGAGAAATGGAAGTTGCCGCATCATAAATAAAATCGTATTCTTTATCAGATGGTGCACCAAAACAAATTGGGTTTGTTCCTAACATTGGGCTTACACCAAATAGTGGAGCAATAGAAGGACGTGCATTTGTCATTGTAATTCCAATCATATTTTGCTCACATGCCATTTTTGCATAATAACCACAGATTCCATAATGAGTTGAATTGCGAACAGTTACGCAGCCAATTCCAAATTCTTTTGCTTTATCTATGGCACTTTGCATTGCCAGTTTAGAGATCACTTGTCCCATACCATGATTTCCATCCCAAACTGCAATTGCAGCAAAATCTTTTATCACATCAATCTTTGTGTTTGCAAATTGGATTCCTGCTTTTATACGGTCGTAATACATTTTTAAACGACCCACTCCGTGTGATTCAATACCACTTAAATCACTTTCGATCAGCACATCTGCACAAATTATTGCTTCATCATTTGGAACACCGAGTTTTGTGAAAACATCCACCATCAGATTATAGATTTTTTCAACCGGAATTCTTTTCATATTTGGCATAATTAGCTCCTTTTACTTTATGAAATCAAGATTATATATTTTAGATTTATTTAGCAAGAAAATATCTGTTTGAGTATCTAAGATAATTTATTTTCTGTTTGATTTTGACAAATTAATAATGATAGAAATAGTTGAGTAAATTAATTTCGAACGGAGAATATTATGAAATGTCACGAAGTAGATTATGAGATTATTGGGGATGATATGCAAGTTGTGGAGATCGAACTTGACCCACAAGAGACTGTAATTGCAGAAGCTGGAGCTATGAACTGGATGGACGATGGTATAACTTTTGAAGCTCATCTTGGGGATGGTTCTAAACATGGTGAAGGTATGATGAAAAAACTTATGGGAGCTGCCGGACGTGCCATTACGGGTGAATCACTATTTATTACTCATTTCACAAATAGTGGAGAAGGAAAAAAGAAGGTTGCTTTTGGAGCACCTTATCCTGGTAAAATTATTCCTCTTGATATGCATGCATTTGGTGGAGAGATAATTTGTCAGAAAGATGCATTTTTGTGTGCTGCTTTGGGAACGGGAATTTCAATAGCCTTCAATAAAAAAATTGGAGTTGGTCTTTTTGGTGGAGAGGGATTTATTCTACAAAAAATTCAAGGTGACGGTATGGCTTTTATGCATGCCGGTGGAACAATTGTAAAAAAAGAACTGACGGGACAAACGCTTAAAATCGATACAGGTTGTATAGTTGCTTTTTCTCCGACGATAGAGTATTCGATAGAGAAGGCAGGAGGACTTAAATCTATGTTCTTTGGGGGTGAAGGTCTCTTCTTAGCAACCCTAAAAGGAACCGGAACAGTATATTTACAAAGTCTTCCTTTCTCCAGATTAGCTGACAGAATTTTAAGAAATGCACCAAGAGCCGGCGGCAAGAGAACTGGTGAAGGCTCTGTTTTGGGTTCTATTGGTAATTTGTTGGGTGGAAACTAAAGTATATAAAATGCTTAGTAAAATAAGTGATATGATCTGTCCAATTTGCGGAAAAGATAATAATTGTATGGCTCATCTTGATGAGCCATGTTGGTG
>Ga0307987_1000585_pt1 | contig 21542 bp, 16 predicted proteins | sample EllFjometagen181_FD_203157 | JGI IMG/M metagenome (GOLD analysis project Ga0307987, IMG submission 203157) | Marine microbial communities from Ellis Fjord, Antarctic Ocean - #181 | ecosystem: Environmental > Aquatic > Marine > Unclassified | place: Southern Ocean | collected 2014-10-08 | reverse complement strand
GGCGATCTATAGACGCGGAGCGCGCGGGCGGGCGGGCGGGCGGGCGGGCGGGCGGGCGGGCGGGCGGGCGGCGATCTATAGACGCGGAGCGCGCGGCAACTACCCGCGTGCGCCCCCCCGTGCCGAGTATAAAAGAGCAATGGATTTTTTGATTTTTGGATTTCGGCATTCGAATCGCTCAGAAACACATACACACAGCAGCCAGCAATAAAACGGTCCCGGATTCACGGCGCGCCCGCGCGCCAGTTTTCACGCAGCTTATGCGCGCCCGCGGCACGCATCTTGATACGGATTTGCAGCGTGGCGGCAAGCTCAAGCATAAACACCGCGACGCTCGAGCCAAAGGCAATCCACACGCATATCCGCGCGGTGTCATCCAGCGTGGACGCCGCGCACGAGCTACCGAATTCAGACACGTCAGTGAGCGCGGCGTCCTTAGCGTAAACGAGCAGCGCGCTCGTGCACAGCACGGGCACGAGCTGCAGCACCACGCACAGCGACTGCAGCATCAGGCCGAGCATCTGATAAAACATGTAGATGAGCCACGGGAGGATGGCGAGCGCCACCGACACACACAGCAGCAGTATCATCTCGGTGTTCATGGCGTCGCTGTCCATGGAGGCGCTTGACTTTGGACCGCTGCAGTAGCCGGGGCGACACTCGACCACGCCGTCAGTGCACGCATAGTTGTACCAAGGGAAGATGTACGACACGCCCGTGGCGCCGAGCGAGCCCACGAGCGCCAGGAAGAGCGCGGCGTAGTGCAGGGCAGGCGCGACGTAGCCGTGTTCGAGGCGCCCGCTGTGCCGCGGGAAGCTCTGCGGCGGCATGAATATACGCTTCCAAAAAGTGCTGCAAAAGCCGGGCGTCGTACGCGACTTCTCATGCGACCCCGTAATCGGCATCCGGCGCGATTTTGACGGCATTTTTGAGATAGGGCACCACAGGGGGGGCGCGCGTGGCAAGCCACGGAGCGCCGAGTCTGAAGGTATTGACGCGTGGGGTAGTAGTATATTTGTACTATGTTTGACGGGGGCGCGCACACCTAAATGTGCGCGGACGCGGTTACACCCACACTCTGCAGCGCGTGGATGCGGTAACTCTCGGTGTCCAATAACCCCTCGTTATGCAGCGCCGTCAGGTCCTCAAGCGCCACAAACGGCGTGATACAGAAGCGGAGGTGGCGCACCGTGGGCGCGTCCGCAGGGGGACACATATCAATCCACCCGGCCCCCGCCTCGTCCGCGGCCCCGCCCCCGGCCCCGGCCCCGGCCCCGGCCCCGGCCTCGTCCGCGGCCTCGCCCCCGGCCTCGCCCCCGGCGCCCGGGTCACTGGGCGGCTTTGGCTTTGACTTTGGCTTTGACTTTGGCTTTGACTTTGGCTTTGACTTGTCCTCGTCCTCGTCCTCGTCCTCGTTCTCGTCCTCGTCCTCGTCCTCGTCCTCGTTCTCGTCCTCGTCCTCGTCCTCGTCCTCGGGCTTGCCGGCGCCGGCCGGCTGTCCGGGCGCTGCGTGTTTCTGCCTTTGTCCGGGCTTAGGCTTGGGCTTAGGCTTGGGCTTGGGCTTGGGCTTGGGCTTGGGCTTGAGCTTGGGTTTGGACTTGAGCTTGCAGTTGAGCTTGCCCCCGCCCCTCCGATTCAGGGCGAGTTGGTACTGCGGGTTCAGCACGGCCTCCAGCTCTCGCGTGAGTGCCTTGATGCTCTGCCTGAAGAGGTCGCGCGCAGCGGGGTCGGGGCGCACCATCGCCTCATCCTGCATGACGAGCGAGCGCGGCATGAGCAGCACCGCGCATATCAGGCGCTGCAGCTGCGCTTCGCTATCGGGGACGTCATACTGGATGTGCGGCGCCGCCGGCTGCGAGGGGATCACCACACCAGACTGGATCGGAATGAGCCGGCGCAGCGCGCCGTGCATCCCCGAGCGCGCGCTGTAGAGCGTGCCCAGCCGGCGCTGGTGCTTATACAGACTCTCAACCATGCTGATGTCGTTGTGCTCACGCAACTCGAGGGTATCCTCCGCGTACTCGGCGGTGGTGTGAAACGCAACATCAGCGTTCGGCGGCGCGGGCTTGGCGACGCCACCCTCTTGGGTGTAAATGGCGCCCGCCGCAGCGAGGCGGTTTGCGCGCAGCGCCAGCGCCTTATATGAGTGCAGCTCATTGATGCGCGACTCGAGCACCGCCACCGGTGACTTGATGCGCCGGCTGCCGGTCGGCATCATGCCGAACGCGCAGTCGCACACGCACAGCGGCAGCGTCACGTGCCCGCCGTGCGTGCAATCAACCGCGCGCAGGAACGGCTCCTCCCCGCGCCCGCCGCTGCGCTTCGGCTGCATGTACTCGATGTCGTACGTGTGCTCGTCTGGGATGAACGGCACGTCTGGGAAGGTGGGCAGGTTGGGCGTCCGGTAGCAGTCAAACACCACAAAGCCGACGGAGTGGCGCGCGCGCAAGATTTTTGGCACGAGCGGCAGGATGTATTCATTGAGGAGGCGGCGCTCCTCTGGGTCCACATCGATCACGACGCCGACGTCGTCGACGACCTCCACGCCGCCGCTCGTGATGAAATTTGACTGGATCTGGGTGATCATGGCGATGAACTCGGTGGTGTCATGCAGCTCAAAAAAATGCTCGAGCACGCGGCGCGGGATGAGGTAGGAGCTTGCATCCCCGCCCGCGCGACACAGCGATATACCGGTTCCAAATACGCCGCTGGACGGGATATATCCAGGCGATGAGTCGTCATCACTACTTGACATTTACGGGCGGGCGGGCGCGCGCGCGCGCGCAGCAGACGTACACACACTTATATTAATTACGGCTCGGCACAAGTACACTTTTACGTATGGACGCCTACACAAAGGTTTTGGAGAGCCCGCCACAGATGACGTTCATCGCGCAGCTGGGCGCGCACGCGCTCACGCTGTGCGCCACCGCCACGCGCGTGTATGCGGGCACGACAAAGGTCGAGAGCACCCAGTGGAGGCTCGCGCGCGCGCGCGCCGCGCGCGCGTAGCGTCGATTTGCCATCGGCCGCCTCGTACTCACTTCTGCAATTCTACGCGCAGTTGCTATCGTTGCGGACGTGCTCCCCGCCGCCGCCGCCGCGACCCCCGCCGCCGTGTTCCCCGCCGCCGTGATGCCGTCTTCATCAATGCCGCCAAATGCCGTGGGGGGGACATACTGGTCACTCGTGTGTGCAACGGTCAAACTTTCGCCGGCATAGTTCAGATTCAGCGAATCGGCCCAGGCCCGTTCGAGTTCGCTGGCGCCTGCAGGCGCCTTAAATGTATGCTTGCCGTCAACAGTCTCAACCACGACTTTGTGCCAGTTGAAGCGCCCCTCTTCGCTTGTCGCCGCATCTGCATCCGCGCCTAGTATTTGAGTATACACGGCCGGGACCGCGCGCGTGGGCCCCGCAGGCGCAAACACCTCGATGGGACAGATGTGGGCGCGCACCGCGCGGTAGGTCTCAGCATAGTGACGGGCCTTTTTACTTTCGATTAACCCGAGCGCCCACGCGTCACGGATCAGGTACGGGCGGCGCTCTGCGGCGCGCGTGGGCGCGAGGACGAACGGCACGCGCTGGCTCACGCAGCCCTGCGTGCCGGTAATATTATATAGATGTTGATCTGGGCTGCCCAGGCCAGCGATGTCAAGGCAGAGCGGCGCCCACGCTGGGATGAAGGTCGCGGTGCGGTTGTGGAAGTTCACGCGCCCGCCGCACACCATCGCGAACTTGTCGTGCGTGATATTCGCCTCGCACTTAAACTCCTGGTCGGCGACGCCCACGAAGCGTACGCGTTCCAGCACCGCGTCGCGCACTTTATCGACGGGGAGCATGGCATCGGGGAGTTTAGCAATATAAGCTTTATCATTCATATCGCCTAAACCATTAGCGATACCAAAAACGGCAGGCAGGCTGCGATCGGGGAAGCCGGGCACCCAGCGCGGCTTGCTCGCGTTCCATTCCTTATCGATCACCAACACCGAACCATTCTCAATGTTAAACATGTGGGCGTGCGCGGGGGGGGCCACGATGCGCGAAGCGCCCGCGCTCGCGAGGCTGACGACCGTCCGGATGTGTTCCTTTGGGAAGCGCACGATGGCGGTGTAACTCCCAACGTTTTGGACCACCGAGTTGGCGCCGTCGCGCGCGTGCCCGGGGTGCGCGGGGAGCCCAACACTGGGCATAATCGCGCCAGGCCCGCACTTCATCGCATCGTGAAACGCTCGCATCGGGCGCAGCGCAGCGAACTAAAGTCGCGCCGAGCGCTCTGGTTTATTGAAACGGGAAAGAAGTAGCATTTGTTTATCAGACACATGCGCTACGCTCGGCCGCCGATGACGGCGTTGTAGTTCTGGGCGGGTAGCGCGCTCTGCAGGCTCAGGCCCACCACCGGGCGCGCCCCTGCCTTTATCACCGTCGGTAGCGTCTCCTGCCAAAATTTCTTAATTGACGCGTGCGCATCGGTAAGCCTAAGCTGCGCACTCATGTATGATGCCAGGGACGCATCATACTGCGGGCGCGCCACGTTGCACCCGGAGGACAGGCTCAACCAGGTGTTGAGATGATACACGAAGGTAGCGGGGATGTCGAGGTTGTCAGCAAGCAATACACCATTCTCCACGTCCTTCGCCACGGCCCGCGTGAGCCCCATGTGCGCCAGGCGCAAGATCAATGCGGCGCGGAAGAGTACACGATCCTCCACCCACGGTTGTTCCCAGAGGCGGGTTGACACGGCGGCCCCCGGCTTCGCGTACTTTAAGCTTGTAAAAACAGGCGTGACGGGCAGTATTTGTGCTGTAAACGTTTGGGCTTTCAAGGCGCCTATATATGTGGTGTATGCAGCGTCTGCCTGCACGATGTGAGCTCCAATCACCGCCAACACCCTAGCATCGACGCCTTGTAAGCAGGTCTCGATATACGCGCTAATTGCATCACTCGATGCTAACACCAGCAAGTCGTTAGCCCAGGCCAGGACTGTGTCTTTGTCCGTTACGACTCCAACGTTAATTGCTGTAACAACATCAGTGACTACTGGATCACCGTCGGCCGCGGCAGTCACGGCGGCGATCATTGCAAGAACCCCAGCATATGTAGTATGAGTGATATCGATGTCCTCAATGCCCTGATCGACGGCTGCCTTTAGGGCGTCTATATATTGGCGCCGATTGGGGAAGTTAAGCAGCGCTTGGCTGAACGCCGTGTTATTTATATCTACTTCGTTCCCATCTGCGTTAAAGCCCAGAGCTGCATACACCCTGGTACGGACGTTATCAGCATCGCTGGGGTCGGTCCCATTATTGGGCACCACCAACACATGTTTAATAATATTAGTTGCAGCCAGCCAGGCTGCCTCTCGTGCGACGACTTGAATGTTAATCTCTGTTCGCGTCACGGTCAGCGTTGCAACATTCGCGATAAGAGTGGTGAATTGCGCTTTATGGTTGTGGGTGAACGCGCTCATGGTGTTGAGGTGGGTGTAGAAAGCAACCACCTCAGATGAGGTAATAACGTTGGAATTTAACGCCACCGCGAACCGGGATTTTAGATGTTCCACCGCCTTGATAGCAAAGAGGTTGGCTTCATCGGTACCTTCGTTACTGAAGGGGAGGGTACACGCTGTGATTAATCCGGTTGCTTCATCCTCGCTCATGTCCCCGGGACGTGTGAATGTCAGGGGCGTGAATGGATACTGAAATGCACTAAGCACCCCGGTGTGCGCCACTGTCGTCCATGTACGCGTCTGCTCATTCAGCGTGGTGGTATCGACATACGGGACGCATAGGAGCGTCGGGCACAGCGAGCGAAACGCGACGTACGCGCGCTTCTCGCCGGCTGTAAATTCATCCGTAGCGGCGCTCGGGAGGCCGAGTACCCATAGGTGCTGTATGGGCGCATTATAACCTATGTCACCCTTCGCCCCGATGGGCGTCAGCGCAAAGTGCACCCCAGAGTCCCCGCGCCCTCGCCCATCTGTAGATGCGTAGTTTCCGTGCACGTGCGTGAGGTCGAGCTGCAGCGGCGTGAAGGGCGCGATGGGCCCGGCTGTCAGGTTAGTGGTGTACGCCACGCCGCCCATGATGGTGCCGAACGAGCGCTTGGTGAAGCTCCTGGACTCCTGGTACTCTTGGTTCGCGATGCCCACAAACACCAACTCGCGGAGCGCCTGATCAACGACGTTCCGAATGTCGTCCGTGCCGCGCATGCGCGGGGTTAGCACGTTTACAGCTTTCAGCGCGTTGTGTAGCGCCAGACTCCCCGTCGCGTTTGCGGTCGGGAGCGCAGGCTCCAGCGCCGCGTCGGATGGGAATTTATGCATGCGCGCCATGATGGCGCCCGCGGCGATGATGCACTGATACCTTGCGCTGTGGCGAGCAAACAGCTGCTCCCCCAGCCGCCCGTTGCGCTCTCGCGCGATGCGGTCGCCATCGAGCTGGACCGCTTTTGTGAATGAGAGCGTCTGTGCGCGCTGGGCCTCGCCGGGTATGGTGCCGATGTGCGTGCGGACGTGCTCGGGGTGGATGGGGAGCGTCGTGACGCTCTTTGAAGACTGCGGCGAGTAGAAAGCGAACGCCATGGCGCGCGGTGCGTGCGGTGAATTCGCCGCGCAGAGGAGGGGTCGTGGTCTGGATCACGCATTAAAAATAGAAGTACTCTTTGTATTTTCATCCACTGGCGCGCGTGCGGGGGGGCCCCCCCCCCCCCCCCCCCCCGGCCCTCTCATGTATGCAACATGATATCAACAAGTGGAAAGTGTCGCAGCGTGGCGCGCAGGCAGCACGCGCGCCGCAGGTCGGTTGGCTGCATGTGCGAGATGCGGCGGTGCGTCTCGGAATCTGGCGTAAACCCCGTGACCTCTCCGATATCCCACGCCGCGATAACGCTCTGTGGGAGCTGGGTGATGTCACTCGCCGCGCGTCCGCGCGCCATCACCGCAAGAAAATCAGTGCACGCGGTCGCTGATTTTGTCGACCAATCAACTTCATCGCCAAAACACTGGGCGTAAATATTTTCTTCAGCAGCGTCATCGTTGGGGACCGCCTCTAACGTGACGAATGCGTGCTGCCCCGCGTGCTCTGCGCCGAAAATATTATGTGTCAGTGTGCGCCCACGGAAGTTTAGTGCCATGACCGAGCTGCCGTTCACGCGCGAGCCCCATTTATTCATGGGGGCCAGCTCGGTGATGGCCCCCACCGGCGTCCATGCATCGATGAAGCGCTCGAGTGACGCCACGTCCACCTCTGGCGCGAGTTGCTCGTACGTGCTGTGAGTGCCGAGATCTTCGTGCTGCGCGCGCGTTAGTGGCGCGGACGGATAGTCCCGCTCGAGTCCCCAAGCCGCGTTTCGATGCACCCACGATGTTTCACATGCCGCCGCGGGCGCGAGGGGCAGCTTCGGCATGTACGTCCCGCTGCGTTTGATGCAGAACGGCGAGTCGACGTTCTTATCATCACGCGCGTCTTTATACGCGGAATAGAAGGCGCGGTTGAGGCCGGGGAAGTCGCGCGCGGTCGTGCGCGATATGGGCGCGTAGCTCGCGCTCTCAGCGCGCTCGCACCACATGTACGAGTTCTCGATGACGCCGTCTTGGTCTGGCGCGCGGCGGAGGATGACGGGCTGCGTGTTTGCGACAACATGCGGGCGGAGCCCGATCTCGGGCGCAGTCATGCGGTGCGCCATGGCGCGTGGGCGGTGCGTGGGCGGCGCGTGGGCGGCGCGTGGGCGGTGCGTGGGCGGCGCGTGGGCGGTGCGTGGGCGGCGCGTGGGCTCGCTGCGTCTAATGCGCGCGCGCGCGGGTGAAGTACTGCGCGCGCGCAGCTTCAGCAAAATACATGCACGGAGGGCGGTCGTGCGGCGGGCGTGAATTCTCGCGCCACGCGCATGTATATTTCGGTGTTGCTGCGGGACGGCAGCTGCCCCAGCTCCCGCGTGAGTTTAAGCTGCAGCGCGAGCAGCCTGATGTAGGTGGGGATGAGCTTGCCCTGTACGCGCACGGCGCCGTCCGCATCGAACTTGCGCATGCTGCCCAACAGCAGCTCCTCCTGGAGCATCGCGAGCGTGGTCCACAGCAGCATGAGCGTGGCGCGACGACTAAAGTAGTGTGGCGACGCGCCGGCCCCCCCGCCGTAATGCGCGCCGAGCTCGGTCATGCTGAGCGGCGGGAGGCGCGCCGCGCCCGTGGTGTGGCTGCGCACCAGGTGATAGCTCTTGAGCATGAGGCGGAAGAGCGTGTGCTCGCCGCAGTCGCGCGCATCCATCATTTCATTGAGGATGCGCACCACGCGCGCGCCGCTTGAGAGCGCGCATAGCACGCACTCGGCATCGTCTCGGGGCAGTGGCACAAAGGGCGGGATGTCGACTTGGTCGGCGGCGGCTTGGTCGGCGGCGGCGCCTAGGTCGGCGCCTAGGTCGGCGCCTAGGTCGGCGCCTAGGTCGGCGCCTAGGTCGGCGCCTAGGTCGGCGGCGGCGCCTAGGTCGGCGCCTAGGTCGGCGGCTGGGCCTTCAACCGGCGGCTCCGCTTCCGCCTCTACCCATAAAAAGCTATCATCTCCGTGCCCTATGAGCTCTTTGAAGAGCTCGGCGACGTCAGTGGTGGGCAGCTGCGCGAGCTCGTGGTAGATATTGAGTAGCTGCTGCCCCAGATTGACAAAGTGCGAGAGCTCGGCGGGCACGATGTGCACGCGCCCCGCGTCGTCGCAGCGCCGGAGGCCGCCCAGCAGCTCATGTTGAAGGAGCGCGGTGGACGTGAGCTGCGCGATAAGCCCCGCGCGCCGGCTAAAGTAGTGCGCACGCGCCTTGGGCCCCTCAAAGTGGCGCGTGAGGTCAGCGCGCGTGATGGGGGGGAGCGCGCCACCCTCCGCGTCGCGCACGCCGCGCCGTTTAAACCAGCGGTATAGTTTTAACATGAGCGTGAGGAGCGTTGCGCGGCTGCAGTCGCCGGCGTCTGCTAGGCGGTTAAGTGCACTGAGCGTGTCCGTGCCTGTTAAACTGCACAGCGCGCACGGCGCGTCGTCAACCGGCAGCGGCGCGGGCGGCATTGCCAGCACGAGCTGCAGCTCGCTACACTCACCGGCGCCGTCGCCGTCGCCGGCGCCGTCAGAGCTGGCGTCAGCGAACGCGCCCTCCGCCGAAGCAAACAGGGGCGGAGCAGCCGACATATTCATTTAGGGCCAACCGACGCGGAGGCACACTAACCCCCATACACACACTATTAAATACCACTCATCCGCTGCAGCTGGCGCATACACGCAGCGCTGCTGTCGATGCCATCTGTCCGCATCATGTAGCACTCGTGCGCATCGAAGGTCAACGTTTGCGGGAGGGCTGGGCCGGCCTCCCCCTCAACGGGGCGCGGATGTAGGTATGCGAGCGCAAAGAGCCAGACGCGCGCGATGTCCACAAGCTTAGGGTCCCGCGACGCGAGCGCGGTATCGAGGAGGTTGAGATTAATGAGGTCGCGGTCCCTGATGTTACGCCCACCCGCCTCTAGCCGCGCGCGGAAGGCGGCGGATACCGTCTGGGTGAGCGCCCAATCACAGCCCGCAGCGGGGCCGAACAGGCGGGGGTGCCAGAATGCGGCGGCGAGCGTATCGGAGGCACTCATGTACGCGCGGGGATTTAAACGCGGACGCGGACACGGACGCGGACACGGACGCGGACACGGACGCGGACACGGACGCGGACACGGACGCGGACACGGACGCGGACGCGGACACGGACGCGGACGCGGACACGGACACTGACTCTGACTTATCCGCATGTGTCTGCAAGCTGAGAAGAGCGCGATTATTGAAAAATCGCGCGCTCGCGCTCACCCGAGCACACTAAAAAATGGACTGATATGCATGACATTTTATTTCAACACGCAGGGGGCACTCGAGAACTGGGCTGGGCAGGGAGCCCCCCCCCCCCGACCAAAAACCCTCTAAAAATCAGAATCTGAGTCGTTGAACTCGATGGGGGTTGTCATGACATGTTCGGGCTCGTGCTCAATGGGCGCGGGCGCGGGCTTGGCGGGCTTGGCCTTGACCGGCTTGGCCTTGACCGGCTTGGCCTTGACCGGCTTGGCCTTGACCGGCTTGGCCCGGACGCGCTTCTTCGGGGCCTGTGGCAGCGGCTCCTCAAGCTCCGATGGGGCATCCAACTCGGCGGCGGCGCCCGGCTCGGTGACGTCCATGGCGTCTTCCGCCGCCACTGTCGAGAGCTCGGCTTCGATCTCTTCGGCGTCAGCCTTTGCTTCCTGCGCCTGCGCCGCCGACTTGGTCAGCCGGTCGTGGCGCTGCTTGCGGAACGCGATGGGGTTCTTGTTGCGCGCCTTGTGCTCCTGGCGCTCTTTTGTAGCGGCCGCGGCGTGCATCGAGTTGGCGTCGCGCCGCGCCTGCGTGCGCAGCTCCAGCAGACGCTTCCGGAACTCCGTCCGGAAACACTTCACCTTCTCGAGGTCGCCAATCTCAGCGCGATTGCGCAAACTAGCCTCAATGGTAGCCTGATCGTCGCCGGCGGCGCGCATACGCCCCTCCAGCTCCACCTTGCTGTGTGTAGTGATAGTAGTCAACACGCGCTTCAGGGCGTCCTTGAACTTTTCCTCGAGCTCGTTGACGACGGACATGCGCTTGTTGGCGGCGATCGCCGCCACGCGCGCGTTCACCCACTTGATGTCGACCAGCGTCCGCGTCATCGTGTTGATGGTATCCTGCATGTCTACGCTGTACTCCTCTTCATTGTACGAAAACGGCTTGCCGGTGCGCAGGCCCAGTAAGTACGTGCGCATCTCTGCGATGCGCTCCTTGCTGATGGGGTACACGATGTCACCCTCTTGGTCGAACTGCACGACGTGCTCCACGCCCTCAGCGTCGCGCTTGATCTTCATAAACGGCGCGCCCTTCTCGGGCTTGCCCGCCCGGTGCGCGGCTTCAGACGTCTCCAGATCGAGCTGGCGCGCGCCGACCTCAGCAAAACAGCGCGTGGCGTCGCGCGTAGCGGGGCCCACGTAGCGCTCCGCCCGGATGATGTGTTCCAGCAGCACGCACACGCTGTCCTTGAGCTTGTCCAACGAGCTCGCGATGTCGCGGCACGTGAGCTCATCGGTGACGAATTCGTCCGCTGCGTCTTGGAAGAATTCCCCGATCTTATCTTGGAGGGCGGGCGCTATGCTCGAGTGCGCGCGGCGCGGCGGCGCGTCGACGACGGTGGCTTTAGTTGCGGCGCTCGACATCGGGGCGGAGATAAAAGTTTGAGCGGGCGGTGTCGGGAGACGCGGGAGGCGAGAATGCGTCGAGCGGGCGTGGAGCAATAAAAAAACTTCATTTTTGATTATTTCAACAGCACGCACACAGCCCAGCCCCCCACGCCCCCCACGCCCCACATAAAATTAATAACCCCGCTTAGGGCGCTTATATTCAGCGTCGCGCATGGTTTTGAGAAAGTCAGCGCCGGTGGCGCAGCGCAGCTCGAAACGCCGCCGCTGCAGCGGCGGCTCAGCATCCACGTCACGCTCACTGCTAGGCTCCAGCTCGCTCGGCGCCTCAGCGAGCTGCGGCGGGACATCGGCTTCACCGCGCCGCGCCGCGCTGCAGCAATTGGCGAGCACGCCGCGCAAGCGCACGTGCTCCTCCACGCGCGCGCGCTTGCGCGAGTCGGTCGTGGCGCTCTCAAACGCAGCGCGCGCGCGCGCCTCGCCGCGCGCCTCCGCGTCGCTCTCAGCTTGCACCACCACGGTCGACAGGCGCTCTACGAGATCGATGTTTCCTTCGATGAGGGGGGAGATGTCAATGCCAGACGCGCCACCGGCGCCGCCGGCGCGCGTCCAGGGCGCTAAGCGCTCAGCGACCGCGGCCTGCCGCTTCACTAGCTCGACCCGCTCAGTTTCCCGAAACCTAGACAGCTCGGCCTCCAGCTCTTTGATTTGTGTGTCGGCGCGCTCATTGTCCTGCGCATGCTCCTGCACCTCGCGCTCGAGGTATCGCATGGTCATGGTGGTCGTAGGCTCGTCGAGGGTGGGCGCGGCGAAGCGCCCCGGGTCTCGGGGCGCGCCTGCGGGCGCGGGCGCGGCGGGCGCGGCGGGCGCGGGCGCGGCGGGCGCGGCGGGCGCGGGCGCGGCTTCGGGCGCGGCTTCGGCCGCGGGCGCGGCTTCGGGCGCGGCGGTGTCAGTTTCAGCCATTGCTTGAAAAAGTGGCGCCGGTTGCGGACGGGCCTGCATGGCAGGGGCGCTTGGGATATAGGCACCTCGCGCGCGCGCGGCCCGACTGCCCACCCCGACACGCTCCGCGCTGCAAGCAATGACGCCACACCCCGTCCGCCGCGGGTTGTGCGTTAGACTCAACTCGAACGGGCGCTTGAAGTAGCCGCAGGAGCCATCCCCCAGCTCCACGGGGTGCGCGAGGTGACCCAGCGTAAAGCGCCACACGCCCGACGGGTGCTTGATGCAGCTCGCAAACGTGCGCTGCAGCTCGGTCTCGCGTGGTATGGAGGCGAGCACGCATACCTCATTCGTGTCGCCGTTATACCATGAGCGCAGCACGCGCCCCATTTCCTGCAGCGCAAAGCGCTCGTCTTTGCCGTGCCGGTAGTACAGCGGCAGCCCGTCGAAGCGCAGCTCGGCGCGCTCGCGCGGGGTGAGCTCAAATATGGGGTCGGTTGCATCCGCGCCCACGGATGCCCCCACTGCGATACCCAGCACGACCATTGGCCCCTCGGCATGCTGGAAGTGGGTGGAGACCGATTTCATCGCGCGCGCGCGCGCGCGCATAAAAATAACACTCAAACTCTAATTGTATTTTTAATGAGGGAGATACTAGGTACACGACACCACGCGCCAACTCCTTATGGATTGTACACCCGGTCCATCTTCCAGGCATGCTCCGCCGCCGTACGCTGCCGCAGGCCCGTCGTCCACCCGGTGAAGTCGTACCCAAGAACAGGCCCCCACGGCCCAGTGCTGTGAATTATACGGTCCATCGCGCGCCGGCGCGCGTCGATCACGAACGCCGCGCTCTGGTAGCAGCACGTGTTTACACGGATGCTGTCGTCCGGCGACATAAACGCCCACGGCTTGCTCGCCTCTCCGTTCGTCAGCCTCTTCTGAGCCGCGTCGTTCCCAAAGTACATGGCGGCGTACAGCCGCGCGCCGGGCCACGAGCAGTCCGCGCCAGGCGCCACCCCGAGGCGGGAAGCCTCGACCTCGTGGTACCCAAAGATAGAGATGGGGTCGTGCAGCGCGAGCACGCCCGTGCCGCCGGGGCGGAGCTCCAGCGGCACGAGGTCAACCGTCCAGGAACTATTGGGCTCCCCGCTCGCAATGCGCCCCCCGTACCCCTCAGCGTCACCCGGATGCACGAACGTGTCGTTCGCGCCCTGGATGTAGCGGTTAATCACCGAGTGCTCCCCCCACATGAAGAGGGATGGGTCCCGGATAATCGCCGCGGTGTGGATGTTAAATGCTGTAAACATCATGCCCTTCTCGGGGATGATGTGCGTATTGACCTCTTCGTCGGTGTAGAGCGACAGCCCCAAGCTCGCCCCCGTCTTGCACAGGATGGGCGAGCCGGTCTTGTACACTTCCTGCGACCGGATCAGCAGCGGCTTAAACGGCAGCAGCGCGTCGGCGGTGATGAGCGACATGACGTTATCGGGGCTGCAGTGCGCCAGCATGTAGATCCGCGCCATGCACTTTTCGAACGGGAGCAGACCAGCCACGCCCTCCGTCAGGTTGTAGTGCAGCGCTACATGGAGCTTAGCGTGGTATAGGCCGAGCGGTATTACCTCCCGCGTGCCGCCGCGCGCTGGGGCAACGCCAAAGACGGCCTGCTCTTCGGCGGCGGCCATACGTGCACGCCCCGCGTGTAGCGGGGGCGCGTGACGCGTGTCCGTCGCGTCCGCCGCGAACACGGCTATATACGCATCACTCAACAACTTCACGTAGGTAGCGGGCGGGAAGGTACGCATGTGCGCAACCGACACTTGGGTAAAGAGGCCGCGCTCGCGCGCAGCCTCCTTATCGCCAGGTGGGGCCAGTGTTACATACAAGGAATCGCGGTCGGTATCGTGCGGGTCGCACACCAGCGCCAGGTGGAGAAGGACGGTTAGTAGCTCCATGACCGCGAGCGGCGGCTTATCGATGATGGTGGCGAGGAACGCTTCGAATATGGTGTACATCTGCGCGCTATCGCGCGCGTAGTACAGCATGCGCGTGTTCGGGTGATCGCCGAACAGGCTCGCCCCGAGCGCGGGCCAGCAGTGGAGCAACAGCGCGTTGGTCCAGCGGGCGGCGTTTTCCGGCTGCAGCGCAGTGGTAAGGCGCGCCAGCTGCCGCGCGCGCTTAGCGTCGGGGGGCACAAGCCACTTGATCGCGGGGATGATGTGCGACAAATCCTCCAGATGGATGCTCTGGGGCGCCTGATCGGCACGCCCCGGGTGCGCCGGCGGCCGGAACGCGTGTCTGGCGGCGCCGCCGCCTGGGGGAGCCATTGCAGCCGCCAAATTTATATGAGCCAGCGCCCCCTGCGCCGCTATGTCCACATTAAGTGCATTGGCGCCGGCCCCGGCGGCGAGGAGGCCGAGGGCCGCCGCAAGGATGACGCCTGTACCATGCACATGCGCGCCGGCGCCGGCGCCCACGATGCTGTTGTAGTCTTTGAATAAGACCTGGAGTGTATTCTGCAGCGCCTTGACGTGTGCCTTATGCGTAGCGTCAGGAATGGTGCCGCCGGCGTTGCTAATCGTGCCATTATTGAAGGCCTGGATAAAGCCAGCGTTGATGCCGGATCGTTCCGTGACGACCACGGCCAGCCGTTGCGCCAGCAGCTTCCACGTATTGCACTGCGCGTAGTTGGGGTGGATATCACCAAAGTACACGATAGGCTGGAATGTAGTGGGCTGCGCGGCATTGGCCGCTTCAGTCCCCACCGGCCATCCACTGTACGCCAGCACATGTGGCGGGAAGGTACCCAGCATCGCCGACCCTTTTGGGCAGTGGTAGCGTTCAGTATCGAGCGCTGTGAGATTGGTTTTGACACTGTCCCGCCACCACGGCTTGAATTCGGTATTGGGAGTGACAGCAGCAGTATCGGTTGAAAAGTATGGCGACGCCGCGATGGCCTGCAGCAGCGTGATGCGGCTGTACGTCCCGCGCCCCTGGAAGTTAGGGACGCTGACGTCCTGGATGCCGCTGTAGTATGACTTTGCAAGCTTCGGGTCGGTGAGCGGCGCGTCCATCATGGTGTAGTGCCCGATCGCGTGCTCACGGTGCAGCAGGCACGTGTCGGGGTCCATGTACTGGTTAGCGGGCGGCCGCAGCTCCACGACGCGGATGCCATTGATTGCTGTGATCTTGTCGGTGGGGTTATAGAGCGATGTGAGCAGCTGCGACGACAGCGGCGGGAAGATCCACGTGTCGGGCTCTGCGAAGAGCGTGTATCGCATGTGCGCAGTGAGCGCTGCGATGTCGCCGCGGTTGACGGCGCCCCACATGCGGCGCATGTTCTGGTTGAGCCCAGCGATGTCGAGCGGGCTGCGGTCCGCGAGGTGCGCGCGCGTGGCGTAGTCATTTCGGCTGTCGATGAACGCGCGCTGCACGTTTTCGTACAGCGTCTCTGCGATGGCGCCGATGATGGTGTCGTACTGCGTGACGAAGCGCTGCGCGCCCTCCTCGGTTTTGTGGAAGTTAAGCTCTACCTCTATGCCGGCGGCGTGCATCTCGGTGCGCCCCTCGTACTCCTCCACCGTGAAGCGGAATATCTCAGACTCTGTTTTGGGCGCGGCTGGGCCCAGCGGGCGGCGGTCCGTCCGGATGACGCGCCACTTGACCGTTTTGTCCTTGGTGCGCACAATGGGGAGGATGCTCTCTACGACCTGGATGCGGTCATCTGTCTTGACATCCGTCACCATGCGCTCCTCCAGCCAGCGGTTTTTGCGCGCGTAGGCATTCGCGAGCGAGTCGTTGCTGGTGATGGAGTTGACGGCGCCATTACTCGGCCCGAAGTAGAACGCGTACGGGTTCCCCTCCTCGCCTTCGGGGTAGAGCGCATACGGGGCGGTTGGATTAACGGGCATGGTCGAGGCGGGGGCGGGGGCGGGGCGGGGGCGGGGCGGGGGCGGGGGCGGGGCGGGGGCGGGGCGGGGCGGGCGGGCGTCGACGGCACGCGAGCTGTCTATACTCCAGCGCTTCTGGCTGAAGTACGCATTGTTTTCCTGAGGCAGGGGCGCGCGCTACTTGTGCGGCGGGGGGCGCTCGGTAGCGTACGCGCGCGCGCGCCATGCAAGAGCAGCGCGTGCTGTACGAACCCACACGCACGCAAAACGCCGACACCCAGGGCATCGTCAGCCGCCTCATCGACATCCTTCGGACCGACGTAAAGCTGCGCCCCACCGCGCGCGACGACGCGTTCACGTTCGCGGTGCCGAACCAGCGCACCGCAGACGTCAGCACATTCAAACGCATTGAAGGGGCTGCCCGCGGTACTTCATACGACATCAGCGTGCGTAAGCTTGACGACACGCTCGAGGGCACGCTGGTCGCCCGGCGCCACGAGCGCGCATGGACATTGATATGGATAGCTATGTTTACTCTGCTGGTGTTCGCCGGGCTGCAGGCAGCGGCTTGGTGGATGGGTTTGATGCCGGCGCCGTGGGCGGACGCGGGCGCGGGCGCGGGCGCGGGCGCGGGCACGGGCACGGGCACGGGCGCGGGCGCGGCGGCCCGCCCGCCGCCGGTGCCGGAGAATCTAGTGCTCTAAGTGACGTGAAGGCGGGCGCGGGCGCAGAGCCGGCGGGCGCAGAGCCGGGCGCGCCGGGCGCGCCGGGCCCCGACGCGCACGTCCATAACGATTACAAGACAGTGGTGGCGGTCGTATCCGCAAAGTTACAGAAGACGCACGACGCCACGCGCGCTAATGTAAACGGTATCGTGCACCTCGTGCACGCGCTATGCACGCTGCACGCAGAGCAGCGCAGCGCCAGCGCCAGCGCCAGCGCCAGCGCCAGCGCCAGCGCCAGCGCGCCTTCAAATGGGGACGCGTCAGACGAGGACAACCTAGTGCTCTCCATGCACGTGCTGTCCCGCAAGACGCTGCGCATCACCATTAGCAACTTTCAAGAGACTTTAAGTTACTGGATGCTGCATAAAATAAAGACGGCGCACCCGCAGGTCATTAAAGACATCATGCTGGACTGCCACAAGCGCGCGCAGCACAAGGTGTGCGTGGACATGTTCCGCGACACCGACACGGAGGACAGTGACGGCGATGAAGACGACAACCCGTGCCGGCAACGCCTCTGCACGCTGAGTGCCAGCGCGCGCGCGCGCCTCGTGCCGAAAGACCTCGTGCCGCGGCTCACCGCCGCGCTGGCGAGCAGCGTCAGCGCGACGTGGCGCGCGCACCTCATCAATACGAGCATCGCGGTCTTCGTCGCGCTCGACGCGCGCCTGCGCATTAACTACGAACTGCAGACGGACACGGTCAAGCGCAGCGCGGTCGCGTGGCTGCGCTTCTTCGGCGTGCGCGCCATTTCATTTAAACAAATGGACGCCATCATCCACGCGATGGACCCGAGCCTCGTCGGCAAGGCGCTCTTCTATGATATGAACACACAGGAGCTGTCGGTGCAGCTCGCGCCGCACGCGCTCTTTTGAGCGCCGCCAGCCGCCCGCGCACCGTTATCCGAACCAATAAATTTAAATTAATTTGAATTTTTCCTTTTTTTGGAGATCTGAGGCGCGCGCGGGGGGCGCGCGCGGGAGCTCGCGCGCGCGCGCCCCGCGTCGAAAAGGGGTGAAAAAGTTCTCGGGCCCTAGGAGTTGGGCCTTAAGGAAAACGAGTCTAATTCAAATTAATTTAAAATTTTAAGGCGCGCGCGCGTTTTTGATAAATGGGGGCGCGCAGGCCCAGACCCAGGCCCAGACCCAGGCCCAGACCCAGACCCAGACCCAGGCCCAGACCCAGACTCAGACCCAGGCCCAGACCCAGACCCAGACCCAGACCCAGACCCAGACCCAGGCCCAGACCCAGACCCAGGCCCAGACCCAGACCCAGGCGCAGCCCCTCCGACAAATGGAGCCCGCTGAAGAAGCCGCGCAACTGGCGCGGATTAGAGTGGCGCATGACTTCCCCATCCCTGGCGTGGCATTCATCGACCTCAATTCGGTCGGTGCCGACGCGCTCCTCTGGCGACGCATCATCGACCGGACCGTCGCCCAGCTGCGGCCGCTGGCGTTCACAAAGCTCGCGGCGGTTGAAGCGCGCGGCTTCCTCCTAGCCGCGACGGTCGCGTACGTGCTAGGCAAGCCGTGGATGCTCATCCGGAAGCCCGATAAGCTGCCCGGCCAAACCTTCGAGGCAGCGGCCGACATGGAGTACGCCAGCACGAAGCTACAGTGCGCAGCTGCTAGCCTCACGCCTGCCGACTCGGTCATGGTCTTCGATGACGTCATAGCGACCGGCGGCACGCTGCTGGCGGCCTGCGCGCTGATTGAGCGCGCAGGCGCGCGCGTCCACGGCGTGGCGTGCCCGTTTGAGATCCCGAAGCTGGGCGGGCGGGCGGCGCTCGCGCACGTGACCGGCGCGCCGTGCTACACGCTTTATGAGTTCGATGAGGAGAGCGGGGTGTTCAGCGTGCGCGCCGACCCACCGGAGCCGCCGCTTGAGCACGCGCCGGAGCCCGGAGCGCTCGTGCAGCTAGATCTCGCGCGTGCCTCGGCGACGCCAAATACGTGTGCCCGAGACCCCCCCACCGTGGTGTTCGCGCACCCGACGCAGCGCGTGCGCGCGCGCGCGCTCATTGCGCGCGCGCCCTCGCGCTTTAGTGAGGGCTACGTCGCGTGGCGGGAGTTCCCAAACCGCATGCCCGACATCAAGTTCGACGCCGCTCTCAGCGGCAAGCGCGCACTCGTCTTGTTTACGACGGAGACGTATTCCACCATCATGGATCAGATGCAGCTCGCGCGCGTCCTGCCGCGCCAAGGCATCTGCAGCGTGATGCTGTTTGACCTGCACGCAGAGGTCGTCCGCTTCTACTTTACGGACGCGCTACGCGTCAGACTGGGGCACACCACGTCGGGACTCGCGTTTGCGAGCCCCGAGACGACCGCGATCGCGTTCCCGGACGACGGGGCGAGGCAGCGATACGCGCGCTTCTTCAAGCAGCGCGGCTACGCGACGGTCATGTGCCTGAAGAAGCGCACGGGCGAGCACCGCTCCATCCGCATCGTTGATGAAGACGGGGGCGTCAAGGAAAAAGAGGTCCTAACCCCTCTGTACTCTCTTTAACTCAACTCACCGCGCGCGCTTTGTTTGTTTTTCTGCGTGGCAGAATATGTTGTTGGTAGACGACCTGGTGCGCTCCGGGGGCACGCTGGCGCGGCGCTGCGCGCGGAATTCGCCCCCGCCCGCCGGGCGTGCTTCGTGGTCCACGCAGCGTTTGTTGGTGGGGGTCACAAGGCGTTCATGCCCGGCGGCATGTATGGGGGGCTCTTTGATCAGTTTTATACGACCAACACGTGCCGTCAGGCAGATGACCTCCACGGGCGCGCGCCCTTCCAGACCCTTGACATCACCCCGCTGATGGGCGAGGCATACGACGAGTATGTCGCAAGTGTGTGACAATTACTCTCTCTCTCTCTCTCTCTCTCCTCAAATAAAACAAATAAATCAAGTGTATTTAGATCCAAGTTAAAGCGCCGCCCCCTCGCGTATGAGCGTCTCGACCGACACCTCGCATATGAGCCACTCGGTGGGCGCCTTGACTTTTACGAGCAACGCGCGTAGCAGCGCTAGAGGGAGGCCCATCACCGAATCACACGAGCCGTCGATGTGATCGATATACATGCTTAGTTCCATACTATCCGGCGCGATGGCACCTGCCCGGTCTAGCACGGTGCTGCGCGTCACGCGCTCAATGACGGCTTCGGGGATGGGCGTAAAGTGAACGGTCGAAACGTCCACACCAGCTACGCGGAGGCCTGCATGGGTGGGGATTAGCCTAGGGCGGGCGGGCGGGCGGGCGGGCGGGCACGCACCATTGCTCATGTTGAAGACAACGAGCGCGGAGTGCGTCGAGGGCGGCGTGTGACCGTAGCTGCGCAGGAAGTGCTTTGCTTCCTCGGCGTCGACCGGCTTTTCACGGATAACACCGTCAAATGACACGACTTGGTCTGCTGCGATGACGATCGCCGCCGGTGCGGCGTCTGCGTCGGCGTCGGCGTCTGCGTCGGCGTCTGCATTAAGTTTTAGCTCGAGTGCGTCGGCTTTCTCGAGCGCGATCGCGAGCGCTAAGCTGCTCGGGTTAGGGTCACGGATCGCTTTCTCGTCGATGTCTGGCGAGAGGCGCGTCCAGTCGCAACTAAATGCATGTTTTGCTACGCGCGCGCGGGACTTTGAGGAAGATCCGAGGATGAGTCGGTGGCTGGCGGGGTTGGCGGGGTTGGCGGGGCTGGCGGGCTCGGCCGGGGGGCCTGCCCCCGGCGCGACATAACTCCCAAAGTGTAGGAGGTTATGGGGACTGCCATCGGCGCGCGCACTCATCATGTTAACTCCAACAATGCCTGTCCACCGCTCGCTCGCGCGTGCGCGCGCTTCGAGCGCTTCGCGCTTAGATAATCAAAAACGATCGGAGATTTATACACTTATATTTTTTGGTTACTAATAAGGGAGCCACTCCACTGGCGGCCCCTCGCCTATGACCCAGTCCGCCGGCGCCTTGACTTGTACGAGTAACGCACGTAGCAGCGCTAGAGGGAGGCCCATCAGCGTGTCGCTCGCCCCGTCAAAGTGATGGATGTACACGCCGATCTCTTTTTCTACGCGCCCGTTGCCCCCCGCGCTCTCGCAGGCTAGCGCAATGCGTTTTATTACGTCTTCGGGGATGGGCGTGAAGTAAACGGTCGACACGTCCACCCCAGCTGCGCGGAGGCCTGCCAGCGTCCGAATAGGGCGGGTGAGCGGGGGCGGGGGGCGGGAGCGGGGGCGGGGGGGCGGGGGGCGGGAGCGGGGGGCACGCACCATTGCTCATATTGACGACAACGAGGGCGGCGTGCGTCGAGGGCGGCGCGTGATGCACGCTGCGCATCACGTGCATCGATTCCTCGACACCGCTCGTATTTGCACGGACCGCCCCGTTGGATGACATGACGACGTCTGTCGCGATGATGACCGCCCCCAGATCATGAGCGCCCTCAAACTTTACCTTTAGCGCATCAGCTTTTGCCTGACTGCGGGCGAGCGCGAGGGCGCTCGGATCTGCATCATGTATGCTCATCACGTCGATGTCGGGGGATGAGCGCGTCCAGTCGCAGCCAAACGCGTAGTCTGCTATGGCGGAGAGGCGCGATGAATTAGAGCCCAGGACGAGGTGTTGGCATGCATGCGCGTGCTGTGGGTGTATGCGCGCCATCTGGCTGGAGGTGAGGTGTGTTCCGCGTGTGGGGGGGCACGCACGGCATTAATCAAAAACGTCGCCCGCGTGTGGGGGGGCACGCACGGCATTAATCAAAAACGTCGCCCGCGCGTGGGGGGGGGGGGGGGGGCACGCACGGCATTAAACAAAAA
>Ga0307987_1000584_pt1 | contig 21566 bp, 18 predicted proteins | sample EllFjometagen181_FD_203157 | JGI IMG/M metagenome (GOLD analysis project Ga0307987, IMG submission 203157) | Marine microbial communities from Ellis Fjord, Antarctic Ocean - #181 | ecosystem: Environmental > Aquatic > Marine > Unclassified | place: Southern Ocean | collected 2014-10-08 | reverse complement strand
CGCTCCAGCTGCTGGACAGCATGCTGATCCTCCAGCCGGATCATCGCTCCGCCGCCCTGACCGCAGCCCAGGCAGCAGGGCACCTGGGTCTTCCTCAACAGGCGGAACTCTACATCCGACTCGCCGCGGCCTATCACCCCGACGACGGCATCCTGATGCACCAGCTGGGCATCGCGCTGCTGCAGCAGGAGCGTCTCGAAGAAGCCGAAGAGGTCTTCAACAGAGCGCTGAAGCAGCAGCCGTGGCTGTTTCCGTCCCGCTTGCTGCTGGCCTTGCTTGCGATCCATGCTGGCAAGCTGGACAGGGCCGGGAGCCTCCTCGCGAAACCCGATCTGGCCAGCGGGCGAAGCCAGATCGACGCGACCCGCGCGGTTCGCAGCCTGGTCCGGCGCGCACGGTGGCGTCGGGTTGGGCTCATCGGCGGGGTCGGAGTGTCCATCCTCTCGGCGATCTGGGTCGCGTTGGGTCAGCCCCTGGCCATCCCTTGTTTCCTGGCGACGGTGGCCAGCTCCGCGCTGCTCATCCACCTCACGCGACGGCCCAAGCCCCTCGCCGTGGCCCACGAGATCGCCCGCCGGATGCAGGTACCTCGGGAGATGCTGCCCCCCAGCTCCGATGACTGGGAGGTCGAGGATAGCTAATCGGCTGCGGCCCCGACCAGCTCGAGCAGGGTGGAGATCGCATCCTCGGCGAGGGTCACGGTCTGTTCCTGTGAGGGCACCCGGACCCGCCGGCGTCCATCGATGCCAGGCGTGTGGATGTCCAAGGCCACGGCGCCGCCGCCCCCATCACCGAGCTCCACCCGCAGCTCGACGGGGCCGAGTTCGGCCTCGCTGGACTCGAAGTGCTCGATCTGTAGGCTCTGGAGGAACTGCAACACCACCGCTGGTTCCACCACCCCCTCCGCGAGCGGGGGCAGTTCACCCTCGGTCACCCGCCAGCCCTCGTCGGCGCGTTCCACGCTCCAGGTCACGACCCCGGACAGCGCGAGGCTGTCGCTGCTGGAGATGGGCAGGAGCCAGACCCTTCGATCGCGGATGGTATCGAAGTCGAGGGGCACGCTCCGCGCCACCAAGCCGGCGGCCGGCAGCACGCGGCCGTCCACCAACAGATAGGTACCAGCGTCCACGGTCTCGGCGCCGAGGCCGACGGTGTGGTGATCGCCCACTATCGTCCCAATGGAGACGTCGACCCGCTGCTCCGGGTCCAGCCCGAAGTCCGCCAGGGAAGGGGACTCGAAGCCATCCGTCGCTTCGAGGGAGAGCAACGAGCGGACCAGCGCACCCATGCGCTGGTCGTCGGCCCGCGCGGAGCCGTGGGCCACGGAGACCCAATCACCGTCGATGCGTTCCACCACCAGCGGTGTCGCGCTGTGGGGCCAGGCGATCTCCACACGCTCCACCTGATCGGCTTCCATGGCCGGGAGCACGGGGTGCATCCCCTCGCTGCTTCCCTCGCGCGGAGGGGGCAACATCAACAGTGCAGTGACGATGGAGACAGCCAAGGCCAGGACCACCAGGGTCCGCTGTTGTCCGCGGGTCATGGGCGCTTCTCCACGTAGCGACGTGCGCCTGATGGCTAACCCCGCGCGCGGTGACGACAAGTCTCCGTCAGGCTGCGAAGCCATGCTCCCGGGGGCGGTTGACTCGCGCCTTGCAGCGGTTAGCATTGAGCCGATCGGAGCCCTCCTGGGTAGCTCCGAAGCGTCCATGTGGAGGACAACGTGGCCCACGAGCACGACATGCCAAGCGATCCCGAGACCCCCGAGACCCCTGACACCCCACAGCCCGAGGCCCCTCAGCCCGAGCCCGAAGGTGCCGAAGTTCACGTACTGCACGATGCTGATACCGAAGATGTCGGCGACGAGCTCTCGAGCGAGTCCGATCTCGAGGCGCGCTTGCGCCAGGTCAGCGCGGCCTACGTCAAGCTGCAGGAAGAGATGCAGGCCTTCCGCGAGCGCCAGGAACGCATCCAGCAAGATCGTGACCGCCGCCGCCAGGGCGAAGTGGTCAAGTCCATGTTCGAGCCGGTGCAGAACCTGCGCCGTTCCTTGGATGCCTGGGGGAGCCTCGACCTGCCCCCCGAAGCCACCCAGGGCCTCGGTCTGGTGCTCGAACAGTTCCAGGGAGCCCTGCGCGCCCTGGGCCTCGAAGAGATCGGCGCGGCACCGGTGCCCTTCGATCCCAACATCCACGACGCGATCTGCACCATGCCCGTGCAGCACGCCGCCCTCGACGGACAGGTCATCCAGGTCTTCGAGGCGGGCTACCGAGTGGGCAGCATCGTCATCCAGGCCGCACGGGTGATCATTGGCCGCTACGAAGCCCCGGTCCCCACCGAATCCGAAGCCGAAGCGACCGAGGGCACAGAGGGCACCGAGGAGTGATCGCCAGCGGGCCTCCACGTCCCGCGGGAACGCTGCGCAGCCCCTGCCTGCACCTCGCCCTCGTCCATCCCGAGATCCCTCAGAACACCGGCAACATCGGGCGTCTGTGCGTGGGTATCCAGGCCCGCCTGCACTTGGTGGAGCCCCTTGGCTTCAGCCTCGACGCCAAGGCGGTCCGACGCTCCGGTATCGATCACTGGCGCAATGTGGATCTGCAGGTCCATCCCGATCTCGACGCCTTCCTGGCCTGGGCCGCGGGTCGTCGCCTGCATCGCCTGACCCGCCATGCTCCCAAGAGCATCGCCCAGGCCCGCTTCGAGCACGGCGACGTGCTGGTCTTCGGCCGCGAGAGCAGCGGCCTGCCAGCGTCGCTGCGCGAGGGCCCCGACCGCTGGCGCATTCCCATCCCAGGCCCCATCCGCAGCCTGAACTTGTCCAACGCGGTGGCCGTCGCAGCCTATCGAGCGCTGGAGTCCATACAACCGGAGCTCTTTGACGATCTGGCGTGAGCGCCCCTTGGCGGATTATCCTCCGCCCCCCCTTGCGTTCGCGCGCGCAGACAACTCCCGGAGCCAGCATGCTTTCTCCTTCCTGTGGTCACCTCAAGGTGCTGGTCATGGCGGGAGGCCGCGGCACACGCTTCTGGCCTCTGTCACGCGCCGCGCGACCCAAGCAGTGCATCGCCCTCAACGGTGAACGCAGCTTGATCCAGCAGACGGTGGACAGGCTCAGCGGGCTGGTCAAGCCCGAGTGCGTGCTCATCGCCACCGGGCGGGACATGGAGCACGCTGTCCGCGAGCAGCTGCCACAGCTACCTCCCGAGAACTTCCTTGTGGAACCCCGCGGTCGCAACACCGCCCCCTGCATCGCCTGGGGCGCGGTGGAGATCGCGCGCCGCTGGGGTGGCGACACCGTCATGGCCGTGCTCCCCGCCGACCACCTCGTGGCCGACGAGGACCGCTTCCGACGCGTGCTCAACGGGGCTGCCCAGGGCGCCTCCCGCACCAACTCCCTGGTCACCATCGGCATCCAGCCCACCCGCCCCGAGACCGGCTACGGCTACCTCAAGGTCGGCGGCGAGCTGGGTCGCTGGGGCGGCGAGCCCTTCCTGCGGGTGCGCCGTTTCGTCGAGAAGCCCGATGCCGAGACCGCCAAGACCTTTCTGGAGTCCGGGGAGTATCTCTGGAACGCCGGCATGTTCTGCTGGACTGTAGACGCCATCCGGGACGCCTACCGCGAGTACCTGCCGGGTACTTGGGCGGCCATGGAGGCCCTGACCCACCAGCCCTCGTCCATCGAGCAGCTCTGGGAACGCTTCGACGCCACCAGCGTCGACTACGGCGTCATGGAGCGTTCCCGTGGCGTCCTGACTGTCCCTGCCGACCTCGGCTGGTCCGACGTGGGTGCCTGGAGCGCACTGCCCGAGGTGCTCCCCTCCGGCGACGGCGGCACCCTGGTCTCCGCCGACAAGATCGTCATCGACGCCCAGGGTAATGTGGTGCACAGCCCCGATAAACTCGTCGCCCTGCTCGGCGTCGAAGGCCTCGTGGTGGTGGACACCCCGGACGTGCTGTTCGTGGGGAGGCTGGACCGCGCGCAGGACATCCGATCCATCAACGAGCAGCTCGAGAAGCGCGGGCTGCAGCGCTATCTCTAGCCGCGGTGGGTTCCGAAGGATACTTCGTTCCTTGCTCGAGGTAGAATGACGGCAGTCCCCAGGAGGCCATGATGTTCATCGCGCTCTTACTCATCGTCGGCTGTGGTTCCGAGATCGCCATTCAGGTCGAGACGGCCGAGTGTACCGACTACGACTTCGATGCGCCCGAGACCGAGTCCATGGAGGTCACGTCCGTCGACGGCGACTGGATGGTCTCCCACAAGGGTGTGTTCCAGGGCTGTGCAGACCTCTTCGACCCCGACATCGCGGGCAAGGGCAAGGTCATCACCGTGCGTGAATTCTGGGAAGCGCGCACCGATGACGACTGCACCTTGTGCTTCGCCCCGACCATCGTCCTCGAGCAGCCACCACCGGGAAGCTACGAAGTGGGCTGGTACGACGGCGACAGCAGCTCACCCCTGGATGTGGTGAGCTTCGAGGTGGAGTAGGGCCGGCTGACCGCTATTCCTCTCTCACATCCATCTGGCCGTCGCCGTCGATGTCCCAGCCGACCTTGACCACCTGGCCCTTCTCGTCGAAGTATTCCCAGTGGTCGACCTGACCGTCGCCGGTGGTGTCGCGTTCCTTGCGGCGGATGTTGCCCTGCTCGTAGTACTTGAACAGGTCGAAGCGGCCGGCGTTCTGGGTGTCGATTTCGCTCATCACCCGCTTGCCACCCTGGTAGTGGTCGATCCAGTCGATGGCACCGTCGAAGTCGCCGTCCATCTCTTCGCGCTCGAGGTCGCCGGTTTCGGTGAAGAAACTCCAGACGTCGATGCGGGCGTCCTGGTTGAGGTCCATCTCCTTGCGGATCAGCAGCCGCCCATCGTCTTCCAGCGTGCGGAAGTAGTTGTAGATGTCTGGCTGACCATCACCGTCGAGGTCCACCTCGACCACGAGGTTGCCGTCGGTGGTGGTGCGCTCACGAACGGAGCTGGTGTCAACCGCCGCAGCGGTGGTGGTCTCGTCCTTCTTGGCGAAGCACGCCGTGGACGCCAAGGCCAAGAAGATGGCCAGGGTGATGCGAGAGGTCATCACGTGGACTCCAGCAGGTCGGATAGGAAAGGGGAGTTTCGGAGAGAAGGACGGCCACAGCACAAGCCGTGGAGTCCCGCTCCACTCAGCAGGTAGCTTAGTATCTCGGTGGGCCCTGTCAAACATCGACTCCAACGCGCATTCACCCATCTCGCCGTGATGGCGCCCGCCGTGCTACTCTGCTTGTCCGCCCGAGGCGCATCCATGGACTCCACGTCCCCCGAAAGCACCCCGCATCTGGTCATCGTCGACGACGAACCCGTCATCCTCCAGATCCTCAAGGCCGTCTTCGAAGACGAGCCCTATCGGCTCACACTTGCGAGTTCGGGACACGAGGCCCTGGCCATCATGCAGCGCGACGGCGTGGATCTGCTGCTGACCGACAAGAACCTCCCCGACGTCAACGGGCTCGAGCTGCTCAAGGCCGCCAAGCAGGTCAATCCCGACGCGGAAGTCATCATCATCACTGGCTACGCCAGCCTCGAGACCGCGCTGGCGGCCATGGAACTCGACGCCTTCGACTACGTGCTCAAGCCTCTCAACAATGTCTTCGATATTCGCAAGAAGGTGCGTCGAGCCCTCGAGAAGCAGCGCATGGTGGTGCAAAACCGCAAGCTGCTCACCTATCTCGAGGCCAAGAACACGGAGCTCCAGCACTCCCTCGAAGAGACCAAGCGCCTTCAGGCCGAGCTCATCCAGTCCGAGAAGCTCGCTGGTATTGGCACCCTCGCGGCAGGCATCGCCCACGAGATCTCGAACCCGTTGTTCGGCATCCTCGGCTTGGCCGAAGCCATCGTGGACGAAGACGACCCCAAGCTGACCCACGACTACGCCCGTGACATCGTCGAGTACAGCCAAAACATTCGCAGCATTGTGGTGGAGCTGTCCAGCTACAGTCGGGCGTCCAAGGGCGAGTACCTCACCACGGTGGACCTCCCCAGGGTCATCGCCGACGCCATCCGCCTGGTGGAACGCTCCGCTGACATCCGCGGCATCGAGATCGACACCCAGCTGCAGGACAACACCTTCGTCAACGCCCGCACCAACGAGGTTCAACAGGTCTTCGTGAACCTGGTCAAGAACGCGGTGGAAGCACTATCAGAGCTCCACAGCGCTGGTCGCCAGGGCAAGGTCACCGTGCGCACCGGCACCGACGACGGGCATGTGTGGGCTGAAGTCTCCGACAACGGGCCGGGCATCCCCGAGTCCAACCTGGCCATGGTCTTCGACCCCTTCTACACGACCAAGCAGCCCGGCAAGGGGACCGGCCTCGGCCTCAACATCGTCTACCGCATCGTCACCAAGTACCGCGGCACGATCACGGCTGAGAGCGCTGAGGGCGAAGGCACGACCTTCCGTATGCGCTTCCCCATCGACACCTAAGCCAACGGGGGGGCTGTGCGACTCCGGACGCTGCTCATCCTCGGTAGTGCTGGCGCCGCGCTCCCACCCCTACTGTTGCTGGGATACGCCGCCACGGAAGTGGCCACCCGGTCCATCACCGACAAGGTGGTCGAGCTGCACGCGCAGCGCGCCGACAACCTGGCCAGCTATGCCGACGGCTGGTTCACGGGGCGCGCCCATGCCGTAACCCTGCTCCGGGAAGCGTTTCCCCTCGAGAACCTCAGCCACGAGGGCCAGGTGGGCTTCGAGCGCCTGGTCTACAACCAGCTCCCCGAGGTCAACGTCGTCAGCCTGGTCACCCGTCAGGGCGCTGATGTCGCCCCCAGCCAGCGTGTGCGTCCCGGCTCTCCGGTGCCTCCGGGTCACCAAGCGGTGGACGAACAGCGCTTCAGCGTCTTTCGCTCGCACCTGCCACTGGCGGGCCTCACCGACGACGAGATCGTCGTCGGAGCCCCCTACCTCCCTGAGGGTGCCAGCTTTCCCGTCGCCCCGGTCGTGTTCTCCGGGGTGGGCAAAGACGCCCCCGTACTGGCGGTAGAGCTATCGCTCGAGCCCTTGGTGGAGCGCATGAACCTGCTGTCCACCGACAGCACCGAGCTCGCCATGCTGGACGCACAGGGTCAGCCTTTCGCCGGGGTGGGGGATCGCCTGGTCCAGCCTGAGCACTTCCTGTGGTTCCTCGACAGCGTGCCCAGCGCTGAGCTTCGCTACGAGCTGCCCGATGGCGAAGAAGTGCTCGCCGCCTTCTCCCGGGTCGACGGCACCGGCTGGCTGGCGGTGGTCGCCGAGCCCTACGACGTCGCCACCGCGCCGGGCCAAGACATCCGCTGGCGCGCCAGCTGGTTCGGTCTGGTGGCCATGGCTCTGGCCAGCGTCATGGGGCTGCATTTTGCTGGCAAGATCCACCGGCCGGTGGTGCAGCTGCGCGACGCCGCCCGCGACGTGGGAGAGGGCGCCCTGGGGCGAGAGGTCGAGCCCGACCCCATCGGTGAGCTCGAAGACCTGGGCCGAGCGTTCAACACCATGTCCCAGCAGCTGGCGCGCGACGCCGCGCACATCCAAGACCAACAACAGGAGATACAGGCCTTCAACGTCGAGCTGCAAGAACGGGTCGATGCCCGTACCCAAGAGCTGAGCGAAGCCCAAGACCAGCTCGTGGAGTCCGGCCGACTGGCCGCTGTGGCCGAGTTGGGCGCCGGCCTGGCCCACGAGCTGAACAACCCCCTCGCAGGCATCCTCGGGCTCACCCAGTTGCTGGCCCAGCGCCACGCCGGCACCAGCGACGCCGAAATTCTGGGCACCATCGAAGAGCAGACCCGCCGCTGCGCAGAGATCGTGGCGTCCCTGCTGGCCTTCACCCGGGAAGGCGTCGATCGCGGCGAGCTGCTGGAGGTGGATCTCGACACCCTCACGGCCGACGTGGTCGCCCTCGTTCGACCGTCCTTCGAGCTCAAGGAGATCGAGATCCGCCATGTGCCCGCCGGTCGCTCCCTGCTCGTGCGCGCAGACCCCGCCACCCTGGGGCGCGCCATCGCTCAGCTCCTCACCAGCCTCCGCGCCCTGCTCGCGCCCGGTGGGGTGCTGTCTCTGCACGGGGACATCCAGGGTCAGGAGATATGCATCGACCTCCGTTTGTCCGGTATGAAACCAAGTAAAGACGATACCAAGCGCGACGACTGGTTCGCCTCGGGTATGTCTCTGTGGGTGGCTCGTCGTATCCTTGCCGAGCACGGTGGCCGCCTGCGAGAACCCGACGGCTCACCCGGTTCCACCTACCAGCTCGCACTGCCCAAGGCCTGACATGAGCGAGAACCTGCGAATCGCGTTTGCGGTCGTCCTGATCCTCGTGGTGGGATTTGTGGGGTACAAGCTCATCTTCCCCTCAGACAAGACCGTGCCCCTGCTGGTCCAAGCCGTGGAAGGCTCCGTCCACCACATCGACCAAAACGGCAAACGCGCCACGGTCAGCCCAGGGCTGATCCTCGAGCGCTCATCGCGCATCGAGACCCAAGCCGACGGCCGCGCCTTCCTGGCGCTGGGGGAAGGCTCCACCCTCACTGTCGATCAGGCCAGCTCCGTGCGCATCCTGGACGTCACCCGCGAGGGTGTGCGCATCGAGCTGGACAACGGCTCGGTGGAAGCCACCGTTCGCCCGGAGCGGGGCAGCCTGGGCATCGTCGCGGCCGATCGCGAGGTCATCGGCCGCGACGGAAGCTTCGCTGTGGGCGTCAACGCCGGCGGCAGCATGGCGGTGGAGACCCACCAAGGCTCGGTGGAGATCCTGGGCGTCGACAGCCTCGATGTGCTCGAGCAGGGAGAGCGACTGCTGCTGCTCTCCGACGGCACCCCACGGGTCGCCGCCATCCCAGAGTCGCTGCTGCTCGAGGTGGCGTGGCCCGAGTCCGCCCGCACCCGCCACGCCGAAGTCGCGGTGCGGGGGCTGACGGATCCCGGCGCCGAGGTCCGCGTCGGTGCAGCGGGGCGCTGGACCACGGTGGTTGCCGACGCCTCGGGACACTTCGAAGCCAACATTCCCCTCGATGAAGGTAGCAATCCTCTGCGGGTGATCTCGAAGGATCCCCTCGGTCGCACCTCCGAGGACGAGACCGTCGTCAGCCGCGACAGTGAGCCCCCGAACGCAGCCAGCTTCGAGGTCAAGTACTGACCCAGCAGGTGGGATAGAGTGGGGGCGTGCTGCGTTCCCGCCCGTTCCCGTTGCTGCTGGCGCTCCTGTGGGTCGCGCTCGCCCCCCAGCGAGCGTGGGCGGAGGTGTCACTCGTCGCCACCGACGGAGCCCTGGTGCCCGGACGCCCCAACCGTCTGTTGTTGGTGCTGCACCGAGACGGTCAGGCCATCACCGAGGCTCTGCCCGCGGTCGCCGCCGAGCCCGGACGGGTGGTCATGGCCGAAGGCCGCATCCGCGACGGGATCTACGCCTACCACTACCTGGCCCCGGCCGGTGCGGAAGGGCAGGTCACCTTCACCATCGGCACCGGCTCTGGCGGGATCAAGAGGGTGCGTATGCCCCTCGCCAAGCTACCCGGCCCCGTGCTCACCGGCCCCGAGCGCATCGATGTCGTGGTCGACGCCGATCCCGAGCTCATCATCTCTCTACAGGGCGACGACATCCCGAACCCCGAAGAAGTGAACGCCGAGCTGTCCGAGGGCAGTGTGCTGGGCATCGAGTCCAAGGACGGCGAGCTCATCGTGCGAGCCAAGCTGGGCGATGAGCGCTATCCGCGCGTCGCCATGCTGGCGGTACACGACCTGCGCTACCCCGACCACCCACCGGCGTGGGTACCCATTCGGGTCGTCGGACGACCCCGCATTCCCGTGCGCACGGAACCTGGCGCCTCTGTCAGCCTCGAGGTCGGCGGACGCAGCTACGGCCCGTTCATGGCCGACAACGTCGGAGTGGCCACCGCCTCGATCTCCGCCTGGCCCGGTGAAGAGACCGCCACTGTCAGCATCACCGACCCCTCGGGCAACACCCAGCGCACCACGCTGAACCTGGCCCGGGAGAACCGCCCACTGCTGATGCACCTACCGGCTCCAAACCGCCCCGCGTCGGCTCCCATTCCTCCCCTCTATCTCGCGGCCCTGGACTCTTGGGGCCGACCCTGGACGGGCGCCGCCCCCCAGTGCACCATCTCCCCCGAAGGAAGCGGCGAGCTCATCCCTCATGCCCCAGGGCGCTTCGTGTTTGTGCCCGTCCCCCCCGAAGACGAAAGCTACCTCGATCTGCGAGTCGACTGCTCGGTCCCCGGCACCCAGGCCTCCACACGCACCCGCCTGCCCATGGGCGAGGGCATCCCCGATCGCCTGCTGCTGCGCATCTACCCAGCGGCCCTCTCCGCCGACTTTCCCGTGGCCCAGGTCCAGGTCCTGCTCGAGGATCGCGCAGGGGAGCGCCTGCCGGCGAGTGTGGTCGAGGTGGGCGCGGACAAGGGTGTTGTCAAGGTCGAGCGCGTCGAGGGCGGAGCCCTGCGAGGCGAGTACAACGGCGCAGCGGCAGGTGGCAGCGGCGCAGATCGTATCTGGGCACGGTACATCCACGAGCCGGGGGAAGGTCCGGTGACCATGGTGGATGTGGGCCACGGCGAGGCCCGAACGGCGCAGACCCGCACCATGCTCCCGGTTTACGGCCGCGCCATGGACGCCAAGGGTGCCCCCCTCGAGGGCATCGAACTCGAGCTGTCGCTGGGGGACTCGAAGGTCCACGCGATCACGGATGCCCGAGGTTGGGCGTCCGCCGAGATCGAGGCCACCGATACCCGCGCCCTGACCACCCTCGAGTGTCGCCACCGGAACCGCGTGGCGCGCGAGCCTTATCTACCCGGCTCTCCCGGGCCGCCCACCGCACTGGATCGAGCGGATCTCTACGCCAGCGTCGAGGTGCCCATCTCAGCGGGTCGCGTCCGCGAGGTCTTCATCGACACCATGCCGGCGGTGCTCCACACGGGTCCATCGGCGGTGGCCAGGGTCAGGGTGCGCTTGGTGGACCGCCACGGCAACGCCGTGACCGACGAGACCATCCGCGTTGTGGCGGACGTGGGCGAGGTGGGAGCGCTGCGGACCACCGCCGATGCCACCTACGAAGCCTGGTACCGCCCGCCGCGGGACCTTCGCGCTGGAACCGTGCAGCTCAGCGCCCATAGCCAGGAGGGTGCGGTGGTGGGATCCACCAAGCTCGAGCTGCTGCCTCGGCCGCTATCCATGGCCGTGGGCTTGAGCTTGGGCGGGATGAGCAACCTGGGCTCCATCAACTCGCCGCTGGTGGACCTGTCCTTCGAAGGCCGACTGTTCGAGGAGCTCGACTGGGTGTTGCTGCGCGGCTCCATCGGCTTCTTCACCGACCGTACCGTCATCGACGACACCGACAGCGATGAGACCATCACCTTCCGCAGCAGCTTCTTCCCCCTGACGCTCTCCGGCTCCATCCGACACGAACGAGGGCTCAACGCCTTCACCATCGGAGCGGGCTTGGTGGTACTCATCTACCAAGGCGAGCTCCGCTTTGGCGACCACCCCAGCAACGGCGGTGCCGGCCTCGGTGGCCCGGGAATGTCGCTGCACTCGGGCTTTTCACACCGCCTCGGCGTCGGAGAACTGACCCTCGAGGGTCGTTATCTGCTGGTGGCTACCACCCAGGGTGGCTTCGGCTACGACGGCCCCGTGGGCGGTGTAGCGGTGCTCCCGGGCTATCGGGTACTCTTCTGACACCTCGGGGCCGAGCCCCACCTAGGGATCCTTCCTTGCGCTTTGTACTCCCAACGCTCTGCACCATCGCCGCACTCGGGCTGTTCGCCTGTGCGCCCGGGCTGCCCGACCCGGCGGTGACCAGCGTGTTCGAGACCTGGGCCTACAACGGTGAGACGACGGAGATCCTGATCACGGGTGAACACTTCTATCCGCGGGTGGAGCTCGACATACGCGAAGCCGGGGGTCATTTGGATCGGCAGTTCTCGGTGCTGCTGGACAAGGACGATGAGAGCTACGCCCTCGAGGGCGTCGAGCTGGGCGACTACGAGCACCTCACGGCCTTTGTCCCCGAGGGGCTCCCCAAGGGCATCTATACCCTGATGGTCACCACCCCCCTCGACCAGAGCGCACGGCTACCCCGCGGCTTCACTATCACCGACACCCGCGCGGATCGTTTCGAGGTCACCACCGACGGCGCGGCGTTCCTGGTCGAGGACGACTTCCAGGTCCAGCTCAACCTCCAAGACCCCGGCGGTGACCTGTTGTTGCAGGCCATCGATGTCGTCCTGGACATCACCAGCAACGACGGCATCGAGAGCACGGATCTGTCCATCGACGCAGGCAACTTCGACGAAGCGCAGAAGAGTGAGATCGGCGGCGGCTATCGTGTGGCCCTCACCCTGAGGGCGGGCGATGAGAGCCAAAACAGCGTCACCCTCACCGGGCACGTCCCCAAGGGCCTGAGCGTGACCCTCTCACCGGCCGATGAAGACTCGGTCGTCGAGCCGGACACCAAAGAGATCGAGATCACCCCTGCGTCCCTGAACACCGTGGAGGTCCGGCTTCCCCACAGTGGCTACTCCACCACCGCAGGGGACCCCTTCGACATCGACCTGCGGCTGGTGGACGAGTTCGGCAACCTCATCGACTACGCCACGGCCACCCTGGTGCTCTACGAAGAGTGCGGCTCCGCGTCCCAGGCGGTGGAGTTTCGCGGCGAGACCGAGGTGGAGTTCACAGCCATCGGCGCCATCAGCCACGACTGCCCCGAAAACAGGGTGCTGGCCTCGGGCACCGTGTCGGGGGCCAGCGACGCCTTCGAGGTCCTCCCAGACGACGCCATCGAGTACGACGTCTCAGTCTTCCCCTCCACCATCACCGCCGGTGACCAGATGGCCCTGATCACCATTCGAGCGCTGGACAGCTACGGCAACCAGGTCACCGGCTACGGCGTTGAGTGGCTCGAAGAACAGGGAAAGGAACTGCAGGTTCAGCTCGTGGACGAGCTGGGTGGGCTCGACGAGGAAGGCCAGGGACACGGGAACCAGGAGTGTCCGGGCTTCGAGGATGGCTACCAGATCTGCCAAGCCTGGCTGACCAAGGCCGGCAGCTCCGATCAGCTCACGGCCACCGGCGACGACGGCCTCCAGGGCAAGTCGGAGGTCTTCGACGTCGTGGCCTCGGATCTGGCGGACTTCGAGCTCGACCACGGCACCCCGCCCTTCACCGCCGGCGCGCCCTTCGACTTCTTCGTGCGTCCTACCGACGCCTGGGGCAACACCGTGGGCATCGACCCCACCGTGGACCCCTTCTCATTGGATGGCGCCCCCCACGAGATCTCCTGCGAATCCCCGGTCACAACGACGATTGCGGGGGAGTGGTCGTACCCGTGCACGGCCACCGCGGTCGAATCCGAGCAGTTCATCACGGTGGGCTACCCCTTGGACGCTCCCACCGTCAGCCGCCAGATCGACGAAGGCTTCGCGGTGCAGAACGGAGCCCTCGGCCTAGCGGTCTTTGCTCGTCCCGCCGGCGCCGCACAAGAAGCCGGCCAGCCGTTCACCATCGAGCTCGAGCTCTTCGACGCCTTCGGCAACCCCTATCTGGTGCAGTCCACCACTACGGTGACCCTTGGGGACTGCACCGGAAGCCTCGACCCTGTCAGCCTCGGCTTCGACGCCGCGGGGTTCGCGGACACCAGCGCCACCATCACCCAAGCGGCCACCGACTGCACCATCACGGTCTACGACGGCGCCTCTGCGTTGGGCAGCACAGCGGTCTTCGACATCTCCGCCGGCGAGTTGGACAGCCTGCAGGTCACGACCGAGTCACCGTGGGTGTTCGTCGGCGATGACTTCGACGTCGAACTCAGGGCAGTGGACGCCTACGGCAACACCGTGCTGGACTTCGACGAAGCCGTCACCCTCGACTCCAACCTCGACAGCTTCGACAGCCTGTCGGTGGACAGCTTCACCGACGGTATCGCATCGGTGAAGCCCGACTTCGATCAGGCCGCCATCGCCGACACCCTCCTGGCCGAGACCGCCAGTGGCCTCGTCGTCGCCTCTCCCTTGCTCGATGTGCTCGACAGCGACTGCGGTGTCGAGGCCGTGTTGCTGGTGGACGGGGACGACGAGCCCGTCATGTGTCTCACCACCGGCGGCGTCACCTCCACCTTGGATGCCAGTCGCTCCACCGGCTCGCCCACGCTGTTCCACTTCGACGACGGAGCCGGGAAGCTCGAGCGCCTGACCACCACCACGACCACCAGCACTTGGTCCACCCAGGCCGCCTATCTGGTCAGCGCGGTGGCCTTCGACTACTCGGCCTGCGGCAGCATCGATCAGGTGGTTGTCTACGTGGCCGATCCCGACGGCGAGCCCGTCGGGCCCGTGGAGGTCACACCCGTAGAAAGCGTTCGGGTGGTGGGCAGCAGCACCGACGGCGCCACCCAGGTGGACATCCAGGCCTTCGACTGCGCGCGGGATGTCGCCGCCTACGGCACCCTCTACGTCCGCACCACCCTGGGAAAGATCAGCGGCACCACCGCCTCCGGGCAGGGGCTGGCGCTGGTCCTCGATAGTGCCGGCCAGGGCCAGATCACCTGGAGTGTCGCCTCGGAGCTCAACGGCGGCGACAGCAGCGTAGTGGCCGGGCGCGAAGGCTCGGTGGCCATCGGCTCCGCTACCATCACCGCAGTGGGCGACGATGCCCTCCCCACGGTGCTCGAGGTGGACCCGGTCGGTGCCAGCATCGAGATCACCGACACCCTCACCGTGCGCTTCGACGATGCCATGCGCGAGGCCACCCTCGAGACCGCCAACATCGGCTTCAGCGACAGCCTGGGTCCCCTGACCGTCGACAGCATCACGATGGACGCCAGTGCTACCCTGGCGACCATCACCCTCGACGGCGATGTGGACCTGGCAGCGGATGTCTACACCCTCGAGCTCAGCGATCAGATCCGTGATGACGCGGGCAATCGACTCGACGGTGACCGCCACGGCCTGGCCTCCAGCTTCACCGTGCAGCTGGGCGACGTGAACGATCTCGCTCCCGATCTCGTCTCTTGCACCCCCGACACGAACACGCTCCGACCCAACGGCGACGACCAGCCGGCCACCGACGAAGCCGACTTGGTCGAGGTCACGCTCACCGCCGACGCCAGCGCCGAGCACTGGCTGCTGGAAGTCTACGACTCGACGTCGCTGGAGCACGGCCGCTTCTGGCAGCAGGCGGGGACCGCTGGTCCGGACACCATGCTGTGGGACGCTCGCGATCAGGCAGGCTCGATCCTGCCCAACGACGTCTACACCCTCGTGTTCAGCGCGGCGGATGCCGCCCTCGATCTCGGCAGCTCCTGCCAGATCGAGCTTCTCATCGACAATACAGTAGTGGAGGTCCCTTGAGCTCGAACAACAGCCAGCACGGCTCGAGCGCGCAGTGGATGGAGCTGGGACGCCTGGCCGAACTCGGCCTGCTCTCAGCGACCCTCGTCCATGAGCTCAAGCAACCGCTCTTTGCTATCAAGAGCCTGCTCCAGGTCCACTCTCCCGACCCCGACGACGCCGCCGCCGTCCGCCTCCAGCGCACCCTCATGGAGCAGGTGTTGCACATGGAGGCCGTGCTGCGGGCCGCGGGAGGATTGGTGCAGCGTCCCGGCGACTGGGACCAGCCCTTCTCCATCGAGCAACCCCTGCGCGCGGCCTACGAGGCCTTGGCCCCCCGGGCCCGCAAACAAGGGGTCGACTACGAACTCTCCATAGGGCCAGCGTTGCCGATGATGCGAGGCAACCCCGTGGCCATGCAGCAGGTGCTCACCAACCTCATCCAGAACGCCCTGGATGCGGTCTTGGATGCCCATGAACCCAAGCTGGTGCTGCGGGCGGCGAGCGAGCCCGAGGGCGTCCTCGTCAGCCTCACCGACAACGGGGTCGGCATCAGCACCAAACAACAGTCGCAAATCTTCGAGCCCTTCTTCACCACCAAGCCTCCCGGCTGTGGTACAGGGCTGGGCCTGTCCATCGCACGCAAGCTCGTGCAGATGGCGCAGGGCAGCTTGGAGGTCCACTCGGGTGACGGGCGGACCACCATCAGCGTGCACTACCCCCTCCAGCGCCAGGCGCGCTGAACCGTCCGTCGAGACATGGAGAGAGTCAGTGAGCGAAGAAAATATGGACCCAAGCGCCTCCCTCGACCCCGTCGATCAGCCCGAAGACCACCTCGAGGGCCTGGGCGCCCGCTTCCTCGCGGGCCTCGAACACACACGCCGCGGTCAGATCGACGATGCGACCAAGGTCTTCAGGGGCATCCTGTCGGTCGAGCCGCGGCTGGCCGAGCCACACCTGGAGCTCGCTCGCATCTACCTGGACACCGGCCGTCTGGTGGAAGCCGAGGCCGAATGCCGGGAAGCCCTGCGACTGCTCGAAGCCGGCGGTCAGTGGATCGACGAGCTCCCCGAGCCGGTGATGCAGGGGCTCGCCCACGGGCTACTGGCGGAGATCATCCGGCAGATCGCTGACACCGACGCGGTGATCTTCGGCGACCCCGAGCACTTCCACAGCCTCACCAAGCAAGCCCGTGAACACTTCGCCCGCGCCGCCACTCTGGACCCCGAGAACCAGCACGCGAACTACCACGCGTTCTTCATGAAGCTCGAGTTTCCCGATGGGAAGACGCCCTCGGCAGCCACGGCCACCGAACCACCCGGTAGCGACTAGCGCACGGGGTGGTCGAAGGGGGTGTCCGCCGATTCCGCCGCGGGTGCGGGCTGGGTCGGCTCAGGTGTCGCGGGCGCTGCGCCGGCTGCTGCCGCTGCCGCTGCCGCTGCACCCAACCCAGAGCCGGCGATCTGGACCTGGAAGCGCTTCAACAGGTAGGCCGAAACCAGCGGGGAGATGGCCCTGCGGGTGAAGGGGAGGATGAGCGCGAAGCCGGTGAGATCCGTGAGCAGACCCGGGGTGAGCAGCAGCAGACCACCGGCAAACACCATCACACCCTCGACCATGTGGGACGCGGGGGGCAGGCCCCGGCCCAGATCCGCGCGCAGCTGCGCGAGCACCGCGGTGCCTTCCTGCTTGGCCAGGGCGGCGCCGAACAGTCCGGTCAGCACGATGAGCAAGACCGTGGCCAGAGGGCCGATCCGCTGCCCGAGGCTGACCAGCAGGTACAGCTCCAACGCAGGAATGATGGTGAAGGCCAGCAGCAACTTCCAGAACATTGCACGCTCGGGTCGGGGACCCTCAGATCCTATTCACCAGCGCTTTCTCGACCAGCCCTGCCACGCTTGACCTCCTGCCACAACGCCTCGAGCTGTCGCAGATCGGCTTGGTGCAGGTCCAAGTCCCGCTGGCCGGCCATGATCTCGAGCTCCCTGAACCGCCCCTCGAAGCGCAGGTTGGCCTCCCGTAGTGCTTCCTCGGGTCCGACCCCCAGCATTCGGGCTAGGTTGGCCACGGTGAGCAGCAAGTCTCCCAGCTCATGGCGGATGGCCGCGGGATCGTCCTGCCCGATGGCCTCGTCCAGCTCGGCGAGCTCTTCATCCACCTTGGCTCGCACGCCCGCCACATCGGGCCAGTCGAAGCCCACGCGGCTGACCTTCTCTCCGGCCCGGTGGGCCCGAATCAGGGCCGGCAAGGCGGCCGGGATGCCATCGAGCATGGAGCGGTCCTGGCTCTGCAACGCACGCTCCTTGGCCTTGGCGGCTTCCCAGGCTGCGGGTGCCCCATCGAAGACCTGCTCCCCGATGGCCGGGCGGAGGATGCCGGGGTGGCGGCGACGCATCTTGGCCACGATGCCTTCACAGGCCTGCTCCAGCCCGAAGTCTCCATCCTCGTGGGCGATGCGCGCCATGAGCAGCAGCAGGAACAGCGCGTCACCGAGCTCTGCGCACTGGGCCTGGGAATCCCCCAGCTCGATGGCCTCGAGCAGCTCGTAGATCTCCTCTACCAGGTAAGGTCGCAGCGACAGCCGGGTCTGGGCGCGATCCCAAGGGCAGCCGCCGGGCTCACGGAGTTGGTCGATCACGGCCAGCAGTTCGAGCAGGGCAGGGGAGAGGACCGGGGTCTCACTCATAGCTTCGCCTCGCGGTCGCGGGGGATTGTCGGAACAGGGTTCGAAACGGGCGTAGGGGCGCTGTTCCTTGATAGGCTGCTGGGACACGGCGAACCCGGAGGCAGCCTTGCCCACACCGAACCAGCCCGAGGTCTTCGGCAAGTACCACCTGCTCGAGAAGATCGCCACGGGCGGCATGGCCGAGGTCTACCGTGCCCGCTCCTACGGCATGGAAGGCTTCGAGAAGATCCTCGTGATCAAGCGGGTCCTCGACCATCTGGCCAAGGACCAGGAGTTCATCCAGCTCTTCCAGTACGAAGCGCTCATCGCCGTCGAACTGCAGCACGTCAACATCGTGCAGGTCTTCGAATTCGAGCAGGTCGAGGGCCAGTACTACATCGCCATGGAGTACGTGCACGGGCTCGATCTGGCCCGGCTACTGACCCGCGCCCGCCGCATGGGGCCCTTCCCCATCGGCCTGGCGCTGTTCATCACCTGCGAGGTGCTCAAGGCCCAGCAGTTCGCCCACAGCCGCGTGGACGAGCACGACCGGCCCATGAACATCGTCCACTGCGACATCTCGCCCCAGAACATCCTGGTCTCCTACGCGGGCGAAGTGAAGATCACCGACTTCGGCATCAGCCGCGCCGCCATGCAGGCCACCGGCACCCACAAGGTCGTGCGGGGCAAGTACGCCTACATGTCGCCCGAGCAGGTCGAGGGCCGCGAACTCGACGGACGCTCCGATCTGTTCAGCATGGGCATCGTGCTGTGGGAACTGCTGGCGGGCCGCCGCCTGTTCAAGACCCGCACCCGCGAAGAGACCCTCGCCCGCGTGCGCCGTGCCGAGGTGCCCAGCCTTCGAAGCTTCCGCTCCGAGGTCAGCGAGGATCTCGAAGACATCGTGCTCAAGGTGCTCTCACGCCGTGCCGACGACCGCTACGAGACCGCGGACGACTTCCTCGAGGCCCTGTCCATCAACATGGTGCGAGAGGGGCACAGAGCCACCAACAACGATCTGTCCCAGTACCTCAAGGATGTGCTCGAGGCCGCCACCCGAGCGGCCGATGGCGACGGCTCCCAGCCCGTCCGGCCCACTCGTCGCACGCTCCCCCCCAGCGCCATCGTGGTCATGGCCGCCGAAGCCAGCCAACCGCCCCGCTCCATCGCGGCGCCCCAGTCCAGCCTCGCCAATGTCATCCAACAATGGACGGGCATCCTCGCCGAGAGCGAAGGTGAAGTCTGGGAGTCTGGCGAGGGCTCCATGCTCGTGGTGTGGATCGTCAAGGAAGGCTTGCGGGACACCCTCTCCCGCGCCGTCAGCTGCGCCCTGAGGCTGCAGCGCCTCACCCTTCAGGCGGGCTACCGCCTCTCCGCGGGTGTGGCGCCCGGCGTCGCGCGCTTGCAGAGTGACACCCAGCGTCCAGACGAAGGCTGGGAGCTCGCAGGTCCCTTCTACCTGTCGCGCTGGATGATGAACCTGAGCGCGCATCGTGGCCGCGTATTGGTCACTGAGGTCGGGCGGCGTCAGATCGCGCTGAACACCCAGCACCTGGGTCGCATCCCCATCGAAGGCAGCCGCTACATCAACCTGTACGAGGTCGGCTAGCGGCAGCGTCGGAGAGGTCGAGAGGGCAGGGGAGAGCGGGGAAGATCCGTGCGCAGAAAACTGTTGACACGTCATCCTTTAGCTATAATATGAACATTACCATTGACGTGTCCAGGGTGCCCGCTCTCGCTGACTTGTCTCTTTCTGTCATCTGGGCGCCCGCACTCCCATCGAAGGTTTCTGTTTCCGGTTCGTCCGGTGTCTCGTCCTATGAACCCTGAGCGTCAGGCCGACCCATGCAGCGCGCACTCATCTCCACCGCCCCTCTGCTCATCGGGCTTCTCGCCAGTGGCAGCCTCGAGGTACGCAACCAGGCATCCTGGGCTGGAGTCGAGCGCGTCAAGATCCGCTGGGCCGCGGGCGACATCACCATCAACACCCACGCCACCCCCCTGGTCCGAGCCAAGAGCGTGTCCTGGGGTCCGGAAGCCCCCCTGGCCTACGAGGCCCGTCGCGATGGTGAGATCCTCACCCTCGAGCTGCAGTGCCGCACCCCGGCGCCCTGCGGCGGTGACCTCGAGCTCGGCGTCCCCGAGGGTGTGAAGCTCGAGGTCGACCTGGGCGAAGGCCAGGCCAAGCTCAACGGCGCCGTGGGCAACAGCTCACTCATCGTCGGCAAAGGCGTCATCGAGGCCAGCGCTCTGACAGCCAACGAGACCGTCCTGCAGGTGGTCGAAGGCTCCATCACCGCGTTCTGGGCAGAGATTCCCCAGCGTGTGGTCGTGGCCACGGTCACCGGCGATGTCGAGCTCCGGCTGCCCGAGGCGGACTACGCCCTCGAAGACCAACTGGGACACAGCACCATGGTGGGCCTCGTGCCCGTGCTCGACGCCACCAGCAAGATCCAAGTCACCACCATCGACGGCGAAGCGGTGATCTACGGAATCCAGACCCTGGCGTCCCTGTAGGCCCAGCCCCTCGCTCCTTGCGGGGCCCGCCATCGCCCCATAGCCTTGGGGCATGTGCACCCACTCCCCTAGAAAGCGCCTGCGCATCGCCATCGACGGTCCGGCTGCATCCGGCAAGGGCACCGTGGCACGCGGGCTCGCAGCCGCGCTGGACTACACCTACGTGGACACGGGCACGGTCTACCGCACCGTAGCCTTGCAGGCCTCGCGACTGGGCATCGCCCACTCCGACGAAGCCGCCGTCGCCGCCGTCGCCGCGGCGCTATCCCTCGAGCTGCACTGGGACGGCGAGCGCCTGGCCATCCTGCTGGACGACGAAGACGTCTCCCTGGCCATTCGGGCCGAGACCGTGGGCCAGGACGCCTCCAAGGTCGCAACGCTCCCCGCCGTGCGCAGCGCCCTGCTCGAGCTGCAGCAGCGCCTGGCGGATGCTGGCGGGGTGGTGATGGACGGTCGGGACATCGGATCGGTGGTCATGCCCGACGCGGAGCTCAAGGTCTACCTCGACGCCAGCCTCGAAGAGCGCGCCGGCCGACGCCTGCTCGAGCTGCAGCGCCGAGGCATCCCCGCGGACTTCGAGCAGCTGAGCTCAGAGGTCGCCGCCCGGGACGCCCAAGACTCGGGCCGTTCGGTGGCGCCGCTGCAGATCCTGCCCGATTCGTGGCGCCTGGACACCACCGGCATGGGCCCCGAAGCGGTGCTCGCAGCCGTGCTCGCAGAGGCCGTCCGCCGCGGAGCCCAGATACCCGGTTGACGTGCTGGGCCGCTCCTGATATCCCGCGGCGGCCGTCCCGGTTCATCCGAGACGGCTGCTCTTTTTATGTCTGGCCCTGCCCATCGAGAATCTCCTCGGATTGGCGCGGCCTCACGTCCTCAACATCCTCTGCCGATCCGCAATCCCGCGCGATGGGTGGACTGGTTTCCCGATATATGACATCCCTCCCCCCCGTTAACGACAACCTTCTCGACACCCCTCTCAACGATCTCGATCGTGACACCTTCGCCAGCCTGTTCGAAGACGCTCTCCAGCAG
>Ga0307987_1000583_pt1 | contig 21572 bp, 22 predicted proteins | sample EllFjometagen181_FD_203157 | JGI IMG/M metagenome (GOLD analysis project Ga0307987, IMG submission 203157) | Marine microbial communities from Ellis Fjord, Antarctic Ocean - #181 | ecosystem: Environmental > Aquatic > Marine > Unclassified | place: Southern Ocean | collected 2014-10-08 | reverse complement strand
TGTCATTTGGTATTAACCGGTGCGGGAACCATTTCCTGGATAATACGAAAGAGCTTGTCGGCGGGGATAGGCTTTTTGACAATCCGATCGACCCCGGCACCGCGTAACGTATCAGCGTCCAGCTGGATATCCAGACCGGTCAAAATCATAAAAGGTGTTTTGGAAATTCCCGCGATCCGACAAAAGTCCTGGTGGGCCTTTCCCACTTCCAAACCGTTCATATCGTCCATGCCGAAATCGCATAGAATGACATCGAATCGCTCCTGGCGAATAACCTGCAGGCCCTTTTCGGCTGTACTGGCCGTGTACAATGTCACATTGGAATCTTCAAACCAGAGTTCCATCATTTTGAGAATATTGGGTTCGTCGTCAATCATGAGAAAGCGAAGCCTGGTATCCGTTTTGAAGTTTTGGGCTGATAACCGTTGATCCACTGCCCTTTTCAGTGATCGAGCCAGGGGTAAAACGATGGTAAAATTGGTGCCTTTACCCAAAGCACTGGCGACGTGTATGTCGCCCCCATGCTTTTTAACGAGCCCATAACTGGAGGACAGACCCAGACCGCTGCTTTGAGGCCCCTTTGTGGTAAAAAAGGGTTCAAAAATGCGCTGGATGTTTTCGTCGGCAATCCCTTGCCCCGTGTCTTTGAAGGTTGTATATAACCGGCCATTACAAATTCCGGAACTGATGGACAGCGTTCCACCCCGGGGCATGGCTTCCATGGCGTTCTTGATCAAGTTGACCAGAACCTCATAGATCTCGGATGGGTTGCCTTCCACCAGACATCCGGGGTTACGGAAATAATTCAAACGATACTTTCGCGTTTCAAGGGGGTTTTTCCACAACGGCCGTGTCAGGTTCACGGCTTCTTCAATGAGTTCACCAATTGAAAACACATGAATTGCATCCGTTGCGCCGGCTTCCAACAGCGTGAAATCTTTAATCCTGCTTACGATATCAGCCCCTCTGTGGGAGGCATCGATAATGCTGTTGAGGGCATCGCTACATTTTCTGATTTCACCCGTTTCAAGTTTTTTGAGAGCCGCTTCACCGGCCCCCATGATGACTTGCAGCAGGTTGTTGAAGTTGTGGGCAACACCACTGGCCATCTCTCCCACGGCCGACAGCCGTTCGCTATGGATCAGGGTCTTTTCCATCTGTTTCCGGATGCTCAAATCACGCGCCAGGCTTAAAATGGCCGGTTTGCGCTGGTAAAGGATCATTCTTGAGTGAAATTCGAATGGGATAGCCGCGCCGGATCGGGTCAGTACGTCCACCTCAAACTGAACATTTTTTCCGGATCGGATTTTTTGTCCGATTCCTATCAGAATATCCATGTGGACCGGGGATATGAGAGTCTTTAATGACATGCTCAGCAACTGCGGGCGGCTGAAACCGAATCGCTCACAGGCCACATCGTTGACTTCCAGAAATGTGCCTTGGGAATGGCTGATGATCATCGGGTCGATGACATTGTCAAACAGCTCTTTGTACCTTGACAGCTCTTCGATGGTTTTACGTTCCGTAATATCGCGGACCAGTGCCAGAAAGCACTTGCGCCCCTGGATTTCCACCACGGTTCCGGTGACTTCCGCATCCACAAACTCACCCGATTTTTTGCGAAAACGCCTTTCCTGCACGTGGACGAAACCGTATTCCAGTGCCCGTTGGATATTTTCCTTCAATCCCCTGGAACCAGGTTCGAGAAGGTCTTCTACCTTCATAGACAACAATTCCAACTGCGTGTAGCCGAGCCATTGGGTCGTGTAAGGATTGCAGTCCAGAATTTGGCGCGTTTCGGCGTCGGCAATATAGATCGCTTCGGGGGCGTTTTCGATGATGGCGCGGAAGTTTGCCTCGGAGGTGGTGACTTGCTCCAAGGCCTGCTTGAACTCGGTGGTGGCCTCCTTTAACAGGTTGGTGAGGATGTAAGACCTACGTTCCGCCTGCGCCAAGAGGCTTTCAAGCTCTTTAATGCGCAGCCGGGGGCTCTTGATTTCGTTCATGACTAGAACCCGATCACGGATACGGTAACCGTTTCATTATGAAGATAACTGGTACCGTGGCATCTCATGGGCGAGTATTCACCGTAAGAGTAAAATCCCGCAATCGGTAGGTTGGGACCGATCTTCTGCCGTATCAGTTCGATTTCCTCCCGCGTGCGGCTGCCCAGAACGATTTTCCGGGCCATGCAGGAATAACAGAAAATCATGGCGACCGTGGCATCTCCCAGATCGGATATGGCCAATCGGGCGGCTTCTTCTGAAGCGTGCAAGACAGAGGCAATATCTCCACAAGTCAGACTCACCTCGGCGCCTTCAGGTATCTCCCCCGCGAAAGTGATGGAACCGTCATCCCGGTTCACGGACATGGTGGCGCGCAACAGGAAATAATTGGATTTTTCAATATCTCCGGCCGGTCCCACAAGCCCCAGGGGATATTCGACGCCAATCGAGGGCAATTTATCAGCATATTTTCCCAGAAAACGTTCATATACTTTCAGAGCCGGCTCCCCGTTGAGTTCAAACAGCGTGTTCCCTGAAGCGCTGGTAGCCGTTTTTGTCAGACCGGTCGGCGTCCAACCACTGCGAACACCGGTGCCCAGTTGAAAATCACCCGAAAAACCCACGGCAACAGCGGCATCGGTCAACATTTTCCTGCCGGCAAATTGCCATGTCTGCACAAACCGGCCATCATCTCCGGCCGTGCCCCCCGAAACTGGGATTTCTTCACCTAAAACGGACAAAATGCCTCTCAGTATGGCACAGCCATTGCTGGTAATGCCGTCTGAAAACAGCTGAAGGTATCGAGTGGATTTCGGCAGGCCCTGCGCCAGTTTGCGGCCGGCGGCCTCATTGTCTTGGGAGAGATTCTCTACAACCGAAAGGTGAAAATCAATACGATCGGTAGCGATCCCGACCAGAACTGCCGACTCACTGCTGAAACCTTCATTGGATACCTCGCCATCCGTCGTACAACCGATCAGGTTATCCGTATCCACGGCGTCATTGACGCCTTTCAACAGGCTCTTTACACCCTTTTGGGCCGAACAAAAAAGCCAGCATACATCGGGTTTTTGGTCTAATTTACCGATCAGACCCTCTCCCAAACGTCGCCCCTTGTTCTCCGAAAAAGGCGCCTTTAATTGAACTGTCGCTGCCTTGAACATAGTCTGGACGCTTTCTGAAAAGCTTTTAGATGGGTATTTGAAGAAAAAATGATTTATGAAGCCATCAGCCGAAGCTCGACAAAACCCTCCGGCCGCGATGTAATCGTTTGCGATAGTTGGTCTATCTGAATATCCTTTCCATCTACCAGAATGTCTTTGCAGCCCATTCGAAAAGCATCCGGTGGATCAGAAAAAAACCACCTCGCCGTATCCAAATCGACCAAAATTCCCCGCTTGAGGAAGGTCAAGCCGATTTCTTTGGCCAGAAGGTTGAACAACTTGATGGATACCACTCCTGCACGGTCCAGGGCGATCGTATCCCCCTGCCGGTGCGTGATTGTGCCGCGAAAGACGGCCAGGTATCCACCCTTGCGAAAGGTTGCGCCGACCAGTCCCGGCATGGCAGCTGAAAGCGCCAGCGTGGCGTCGCTTTCGATGATGGCCGTTGAAAAATCGTCAACCGGCTTTCCGTTCAGGAAGGCCGTGCGGATTCGGTCTTCCACATATTCAGGATTTATATCAAACTGGTTGCAGAGCAGATCTCTGACGCTGACACCGGTGTGGACATTGACTCTGAAACCCGCCTGCAAAATGGACGAAAACGCCGCCACACCCGGATCCATAGGGTCAAACAAGAATTCCGCCGTCAAACCTGCTTTAATCATGGTAGTACTCCTAATCCAGACCCATCCAGGAGCCAATGGGATATTGAGGATGAGAAACTGGGTTGCTTTTCGGTTTAGCCGCCGCCTATGGGGGGGAAAACGCCAACTCTTTCGCCGCCGTGGAGAAGGACGTCCGCATCTTCTTTCACACCATCGATAAAAATGAGTTTGACCTGGTCCTTCGGGATACGCAGTTGATCAAACACCACAGATAAAGGCGTGCCCGGCTCAACAACATAACGGGATGCTGAGTCAGCGGGCCGGTATTTCTTAAGAGAGGCAAAAAATTTTAATTCGATAGTGACCGGCATAGGGGGGTGTCTACCATCATTTTTATGATGTAAGGGCCTGGAAAAACGGGGGGAACCGTGCGGGGCCTCCCCCCGATTTTTCATTATGTTGATGAAAATTAAAAGTTAAAGACCTGATCCAGCTCCTCGTCCGTCACCCCGAAGGTCACGTTGTGAGGCGGTAATGCCTCATCCTTGAAAAACGCGGGCAACCGATCGTCTTTGCTGGTAAAACCGGCTCGTTTGTTGAAATCCCTTTCCATCTTGAGGATGTTTTTGCCGAGTTCCGTGACGTCATCCGCCGTCATGTCCGCACCAACAAAGGAACCGACCACATCGACCAGGGCCTGAAAAGTTTCTGGTTGGTCCAGAATCGGAAAGGCGATGAACAGGCACATGCCCGTGGCGTCAATGGCGGCTGTTGCGATTTGCAGATTCCTGGACAGCTCAACCTGCCCTTCGGGCTTCAAAGGATCCACACTGCCACCCACGCCAAGGATATTGGTGGCCACGGCATACCCGGCTGTATGATCCGCACCCATTGGGGTGGTGGCATAGGTCACACCGATCCCCTGAACTGCCCTGGGATCGTAGGCCGGAAGCGCCTGTTTCTTAACCACCGGTACCCGTTCCACGCCGAACACCTGTCCGGCGACCGCCGCACCACTACCCAATATCTTCCCGAGGGGTGTTCCTTCGCCCACTTGCTTGACCAGGTTGATGGCTGCCTGAGCATCACCGAAGTTTGCCAGCCCCCCTTCCATAGCCACACCGATGGTGACGCCCATATCAATGGTGTCCACCCCGAAGTCATCGTCCATTCGGTCCAACTGCGCGATGGCGTCCAGGTCGTCGATGCCGCAGTTTCCGCCATGGGCCCAGATGGTTTCGTATTCAACCTGTTTGGTCACATAATTTCCATCCTTGTCATAAAAGGTCCCGGAGCAGCGGATAACACAGCCCTTGTGGCAGCCGTGGGTGGCGGACCCTTCACCGCCCCTGGCGTTTTCCATTTCGGCCAGGGATTCGCCGCTGATTTTGGAAGCACCCTCAAATTGGCCGGATGAAAAGTTTCTGGTGGGATATCCGCCCGCCTCGTTCAACACGTTGGTCAAGACGGCGGTCCCGTATGCCGGCAGCCCTTCACCGGACACCGGATGTTTCTTCAACCCTGCCACAAACGCCTTGTTTGCCTCTTTAAACTTTTCCGGGTTTGCCGGTGACCGCGTGGACATACCGGCGTCATCCACCACGATGACCTTAACGCCCTTGGCGCCCATCACGGCGCCGACACCTCCGCGGCCGGCGTGACGTGTCGGCCTTTGTTCCATGTCCGTAAAGGCAATCGATGCGGCGGACAGCTTCTGTTCACCGGCCTGGCCGATGGAGATGCAGGCGATCTTGTCACCGTATTCCGCATTCATTTTGGCCACCAGGTCGTAATTGCCGAGCATCTTTAAGCTGTTGTCCGCAGTGATCTGAACACCATCCGCATTAATGAGGACCTTATAAAGTGTGTCGTCCGTTGGCTTTCCCTCGAGCACGATGGCGGCATAACCCAACCGGCCCAGCATCTGTGACGGCTGGCCCCCCGAATTGGCTTCCTTGATACCGCCGGTGAGCGGGCTCTTGCAACCCACGGAGATGCGTCCGGACATTGCCGCAACAGATCCACTCAGCAATCCGGGGGCAATGACCAGTTTGTTTGCTGCTCCCAGTGGATGACAGAGCGGAGGAACTTCCTTTGAAACGATCGCCGACGTCATGGCACGACCACCAAAACCGGCATAGTCTCCCAGCGCCTCAGTGCTTACCGCGGGGCCTCCCTCAGCACCCATGTTGATCCGAACAATCTTGTCCATAGTCTTTCCCTCCCTTTTTTAAATGTGCGTTGTTGTTTATACTTCGCCCATCAGTTCAAATTAATTTTCCCGCGACCGAACGAGCAGCCTCCAGGACATTTTTAAGGGGTATGCTTTCTTTCATGGCCAAACGCTTACAATCCTCATATTCCGGTGACACATTGACCGTTCGGTCTCCGATCTTCGCGACCTTAAACCGGATGTCGCCATGGGGGGTTTTCCCCACTTGGATTTCCCTTTGCGCCTTCATGCGATTATCGATGCGCCATCTTACCCCAATAGTAGTGGTTTCAGCAATGAGAAAATCAATGATTTCATTCATCATCTCCATTTTGCAAAGCACCGTAAGCAGAACGCCGGGTCGATTTTTCTTCATATGAACGGGGACCAAAAAAACATCCATAACCCCCATGTGAAGCAGCTTTTCCATGAGATAGTCATAAATCTGGGGGTTCATGTCATCAATGCCGGTTTCCATAACCGCCACACGTTCCTCTTCAAGCCCTTTGTTCTCTTCTGCCGTCTCCCCGATGCTGATCCGCAATAAATTCGGAATGGTAATATCGGCGTTGCCGGCGCCATAACCGGTTGTTTCAAGGGTCATGGCCGGCATGGGGCCGAATTCTGATGCCAGTGTGGTCAATATGGCCGCACCGGTGGGTGTCAAAAGCTCACCTAGAACACCTGTGGAATAGATGGGTTTTCCCTGGATCAATTGCACGGTGGCAGGCGCCGGCACCGGCAGAGTGCCATGGGCACATTCCACGGTTCCTGCGCCCACATGCAATGCTGAACAAACTATTTTTTCGATGCCCAGGGCGGTCAGTCCGGCTACGGAACCCACCACATCGATGATGGCGTCCATGGCGCCCACCTCATGGAAATGAATTTGTTCCACTGTGGTCTTGTGGACTTTGGCCTCAGCCTCGGCCAAACGGGTGAATATGCGGATACTTTTTTCCTTGATGTCCCTTTCAAGATCGCTGTTTTCGATAATGTTTCGGATATCAGACAGGTGCCGGTGATGATGATGGTGGTGGTCCTCTTCAATAACCACAACGGCTTGGCTTCCTGCGATACCTTTCTTGGTAACTTTTTCTACTTTAAGATCATAATGGGAAAGCTTCAGTTTGGCCAACTCTGTTTTCAGTTTCTCAAGGGGAAGCCCCGCATCCATGAGCGCACCGAGGATCATATCGCCGCTGGCCCCTGAAAAACAGTCAAAATATGCAATTTTCATTGTAGGATATCCTTTCCAACCGCGAGTTTATTGATGAGACTGGCTTGATATCCGGCACCAAAACCATTGTCGATGTTGACCACCGAAACTCCCGAGGCACAGCTGTTCAGCATGCTGAGGAGGGCGGCAACGCCGCCGAAACTGGCCCCGTAACCGATACTGGTAGGCAAGGCAATCACCGGACAGGAAACCAGTCCGCCCACCACACTGGCAAGGGCCCCTTCCATGCCGGCCGCCACCACCGCCACATTGGCTTTGAACAGATCTTCACAGGAATCCAGAAGGCGATGGATCCCCGCGACCCCGCAATCGTACAACCGCTTGACGTGGTTCCCGAGCACCTCCGCGGTAATGGCCGCTTCTTCAATCACCGGAACGTCCGAGGTGCCGGCACACACCATGGCAATGTTGCCCACTTGTGCCACCGGTCGCGGTTTGATGACCACAATCCGAGCTGTTTCGTGGTATTCACTGTCCGCAACGACCTCTTGAATGTTCTCAAAAACCTTTCGGTCCGCCCGGGTTGCCAAAATGTTATGGTGGTGCTGAGCGAGTTTTGCCGAAATGCCCCGGAGGTGTTCAGGCATCTTTCCTTCGCAGTAAATGACCTCCGGAACACCGGCACGCATGTGTCGGTGAAAATCAACTTTTGCATAACCGAGATCTTCAAATGGCAGCTTTTTTAATCGCTGCAAAGCTGAGTTGAGATCCATTTCACCGCTCTGAACCTGTTTCAGGAGATGCTTCAGATGTTGGCTGTCCATATTATGTTTGACCTTTCTGTTCAGGCGCAAGGGCCCTGTTAAGGCTGCCCATGGAGTACCCTTCCATGTCCAGGGTGATATGCTTGAATCCCAGAGATCTGAAATATTGAACAATGCGGTCTCGGACGGTTTCCTCAGCGAATTTGACAATGTCCCGGGCGTCGACTTCTACGCGGACCACATCGCCGTGATGTCGGACCCGGACTTGGCCAACTACTCCCAAATCGCGCAGAAACCGCTCGCCGTCGTCGACCTGTTTGAGTTTGCGGGCTGTAATGGGTGTACCATAGGGGATTCGAGACGCCAGGCAAGCTGCCGACGGTTTATCCCAGGTAAGCAGCCCGAGCTGTTTTGACAGTTGGCGGATCTCTGATTTGGTTAACCCGGCCTCCATCAGGGGGCTCCGGACACTCAGTTCACGCGTGGCACGGCTACCGGGACGAAAATCCCGGTGGTCGTCTGCATTTGTCCCGTCCGCCACCCATGGGAATCCTTTTTGACGGGCGAGTGCAACCAATTCGCCAAACCGGCTTTTCTTGCATACGTAACATTTGTGCGATGGATTATCGATAAACTCAGGCAGTTCCATTTCATGGCTTTCAACCTGAAGATGGGTTGCACCCAATTTGCGAGCCAACCGAACGGCATCTTCACGCTCATGGCGGGCTGTGGTCTCAGATACGGCCGTCACGGCCAGTACATTGTCCCCAAGCACATCAGCGCACATTTTCAAAAGGAGCGTGCTGTCCACCCCGCCTGAGAATGCCACCAGCACCCGGCCCATTTGACGAAGCGACCGCTCCAGATCCTGGCGTTTTGTTTCGATGGTTTTTTCGTCCGGGTCTCTGATATTCACCTTTTTAGCTCAATTTTTTCGCAATCAAAAATTAAATTTATGACAGTACCGTCTTCACTTCAAAAGGCCGCTTTTCTCGGTCCCAGAGAAGATGCCCTGCCGGGAAACTTCGAACGCGGACCGCCGGCGGGCGCAAATGAAACCCGGTACAGTCTGAAGCTTCGCTGTTTCAGGCAACCCCAAAACACCCCTGACTGGTAGAAAAGCTGGTCCAGCCAGAAAAAAAACAGAAATACCGGAAACCAAAGATTCGGTTTTTTCTGAAAAAACAGCATCGCCGCCGGCAGGATGGTCAGCACAAGCAAAGGGAGTGTAAGTTGCGGAACAAAAATCGCGATGGCCATTGCAGGCATCAGATAGTATCGGGTCAAATGATGTCCAAATTGGCATGCCAGGGTCAAATGGCTCTTTCCAGTGGCGGAAAAGAACTTGCGCAGGGGAACCGTAAGACCGAAGTGACGGTTGAACCGCATGCGATTGTAAAAGGGCTCCACCATCAGATAAAACATTCCCCCAACCAGCAGCGGAACGGATCGAAGGGTGAGGCCCGTTACCCACAATATCAGGAGTAAGAACCCTTCCCAGTGCCAGGGAAACCGTTTGATGATCTGTCGGTATCGGTCGTACAATACCGCCTCGGATGTACCGTAGTCGAATCGCCGCCTGAAATTTTCAAACAGGCGGTTTCGATGTTTATGGGTAACACGCCCCTCGGGTGTATACATCAAGCGGTGCCCCAGGGCCATCAGTTTCCAGCAAAAATCGACGTCTTCCCCTACCCGCAGCCGCTCATCCAGGCCCCCGGCCCGAATATACGTTTCCTTTCGCAGCACCATATTGCAGGTGGGCACATAAAAGACCGAATTCCCCCCTTTTCCCATAACCCGCTTGCCGCCCATATTCAGCGGTGACTGAACTGCTTCGTAGCGATCCGGTTGGGAGTTACCTTTCGGGGTATCCACAAAGCCGCCCACAAGTGCCAGACGAGGGTCATGGAAATAGGGGAGCAGTTCCCGCAACCAATCGGGATCGGCAGTGCAGTCGCTGTCCATAAACGCAATGATCTCTCCCTTTGCCGCCTGAACGCCAATGTTTCGAGCAGCTGACTGCCCCATGTTTTTCGGCTGTACGATCACCCTGACGTCGTAGTTTTCGATCACGGAGACCGTCTGATCCCGGGAGGCATCGTCCACAACAATGATCTCCCGCCGCGATGCCGGATAATTCAGTTTTAGCAGGGACGCCAGGCAGGCACCTATTTCGTTGGTGCGGTTGTATACCGGCACCACAATGCTCACAAAAGGTTCGTAGCGTTCATCGGGTGGTTCCCAGTCAAGAACACCGGCTGTGTAAAGGGTATCGCAAAGGGCCAGGGCCCCTTCATCATACGAATTTCCAGCGGCATATTTCAGGGAAAATCCCGTTTGGCATTGTTCGAGAACACCCATGGCGGCGGGATTGAAACGGATGGCCCTCAGGGGGGTACTCTGTAAAACCAGAGGGCCGTTGTCTCCGGATATGAGACGGGTGCCGTCCTTCAGACGGAAACGTCCTCCGGGGGCCTGGGTGCCCATCATGCAACCTCTTTCACGATGGGTTTAACCGAAACGCAATTGGCCAGGCAGCCGGGATCCGGAATACCCAGCTTTCTCTGAGTATGATAGGCAATTGCCGGGCATCCGCCGTGGCAGAGGTCAAATCGTTGGCAGCTTTCACATGATTTGATTTCCAGGCGCCGAAAGGAATGAAATACGGGTGAGTTCTCCCAGATACCGGCAAAGTCATCGTCCGGCAGCCGACCGGCCAGGAATTCAGGCTCTTGAAGGAAGGCACAGGGATAGACGTTTCCCTCCGGTGAAATACAGCAGGTCAATTTACAGGCGCCACACATGTTCAGGCCCAGTGAACGCCGCTCCTCGGTGGAAACTGAAAAAAAAGAATCACCGGTTGAAACGGCCAGATGACCATTGAGCCAATCCGAAAAGACAAGCATCTGTGTTTTATCGACATTCAGCTCGGACCAGGATGCCTTACCCCTCCCGGAAGGTCTGAACCGTGACACCCTGAGTTTGGCACCGTACTCCGCGGCCAATTCGGTCATCCTGTCCAGCTCACCAAAACTCCGTTTCGTCAGGACAGTGTTGACGCTGACCTCAATATCCAGGTTCCGCAAATACTCCAGCGCGCTGATAACCTTCTGGAAGCTCCCGCGGCCCCTGATGGCGTCGTTGGACGCGGGGGTGGCCCCATCCAGGCTGACCTGCACGTAGACCAGTGGCGTGTCCAGTCTGCCGGCGACATAATCATCGATAAAAGTGCCGTTGGTGCTGATGCAGGTGACCATGCCCTTTTTATGGGCATGATCCATGAGATCCAGGAAATCCGGTCGCATAAAGGGCTCACCGCCGCCGATGTTGAATTGGAAAACCCGGGCATCCGCCAGGGTGTCGATGACTTGCATGCACTGATCGGTGGCCAGCTCCCCCGGACGTTTGACGCCGGCATCGGACAGGCAGTGAACACATGACAGGTTACAGTTATAGGTTACTTCCCAAGTGACATTGACCGGCGCCGAAAGCCCCATTTCAACATATTGATTGCTCATGGATCAATCCTTTTTGATGCAGCACGGACAAGACCTGAACCACCCATTCTTGACTTGCCCGCTGAGATTGGTCATGACAGGTCCGAATGGATTCGATGAGGCTTTCAGCGGTCTGAACGCCGTTGAAAAAATTGTGCCCAATGAAATCTTTCGTGGGCACGAAATAGAGCCTGGGGCCTCGATAGTCGTAAAAAAGCAAGCCGAATTTTTCCTTCCGAACCTGCACACCGGCCCGCAAGTGATAACATTTTTTTGTATTCATTGTGGTTGTTCTCGACCTGAACCCTGTAGTGAAGAACTAACCTCCCAAGGGGCAAACGGATCAGTAAATCCCGCAGATGCCATCCACGGCCAGTTCTTCCACATTGATCACTTCCAGAACACAGGGGATGGTTTCTTTTTCATCTTCTTTGGTTTCCATTTCATTTTTGGTTATTTCAGTTTTCATTTTGCAACCTCCTTTTGAGCGGTAAATTTTGAAACGCCCAATCCCGAAATTATAGATATTCCAACAGCCTCGACTATGCCAGGGAGCCTTCAAAGACAAACTCGACACAGCCGGTGAACTCATCGCCCTCATAGATCGGGATATCGACAATGGTCGCCTTGCCGTCCGGGACATCCATGGTGTAGTAACTCAAAGACTTTTTTTTCTCTCGAAATTCTTCATATAGCGCCGATATCTTTACCATGGTTTCCGGCTTGTGGCATTCCTTCATGTTCTTGCCCACAAAATTTTCCTGATTCAAAAGTGCCTTGAACACTTCCTTGCATCTTTTGTTGGCGTACGTAACGTTGCAATCCGGATCCGACACAACGATGGCCACCTTCACGTTATCAAATATTTTATTCAGATCTGCCATATCATTCAGCTCCTTTTCTTGGTTTTGCCAGCCGCGTTGTAGACCGGCGTTTTGATTTCCATTTGGTTTAAGGCGCCGCAGCTGTCCAGCCGCCGTCTACTGTAATCATGTTGCCGGTGATGCACCGGGAATCGTCGCAGACCAGCCAGAGCACGGCACGCCCGATGTCCTCGGGTTCCACCGATGGGTCCTTGATCAGGTGACCGGCTGTAAACTGTTCTTTGGCGTCATCTCCCTCCATACCGAAATAAGCGGCGATGCCTTTCATCATATCGGTCCAGACAGTGCCCGGACAGACCACGTTACACCGGATATTGTGGTCGGCGACCTCCATGGCCATGGATTTGTTCAATCCGATGATGCCGTGCTTGGCGGCGCAGTAGTGCCCTCCCATGCCGAAGCCACGCTGGCCCCCCACCGAGGAGATGCTCACGATATTGCCGCTGTGCTGCTCGATCATATGGGGCAACACGAAGTGGCTGCAAATATAGGTGCCCTTGAGGTGGGTGTCCAGCACCTCATCCCAGGTCTCCTCGTCCATTTCGGCAATGGCCACCATGGACGAATTACCGGCGTTGTTGACGAGGATATCGATTTTTCCGAACGTCTCCATGACCTGCTCGACCATGGCCTCGATTTCAGCGGATTTACGCACATCGCACTTGACGCCCAGGGCTTTCCGGCCCATGGCCTTGATGCTTTCAACGGCCCCTGCCATGGTCTCCTCGGTGGACATGTCGTAGGGAATCGTATTCATGTTCTCGCAAATATCCGTGATGACAATATCGGCCCCTTCTTCGGCCATCAACTTAGCGGTCGCCAAGCCGTTGCCTCGCGCGCCGCCGGTGATGATGGCCACTTTTCCCTCGAGTTTCATGGATGGTCTCCTTTCATCATAATGAATAAACTTTTCGAAAAACGATTCTATGGTTTCGGAAACTTAGCCAACAGCTCTCGCAGACATTTCATATCTTCCGATGCCACGCTTTCGCCATACTCGGCTACCTGAAAATCGAGCTGGTTTTGCAAAGAAGACAAAAGCATCAAGGTGTCCAGGTAATAGACCAGCTGCGCATCCTTTTTAAAATCTTCTTTGTACTCCTCAAGGAGGCTGTCCACATCGAATGCGCTCAGTTTCTCGCGATAGACGTCCAGATCGATTCGATCGCGCAAAAAATCGTCCATGAGTTGGACGGCCTCGTTGATGATTTGAACGGTGGGATCATGAATGGGATGGGTCATAGGGCCTCTCTCGTTTCCGCTGAATTACTTTTTTCTTTGTGAAGATCTATCGCGTCTTTCCCTTCACGGCTGGTCAAAAACCGAACAAGCATCGTACTGCCCTTCCGGTACACTCTTTTTCTCCGCAGCAAACCCATGCGGAGAAGTGTTAAGATGCGGTTCTTCACCCCTTGTGAAGAAAGATTTAGCATTCGTGCAAAAGTGTGGCAGTGAAACTCACCGGGTTTGCGATGATGTCATGTACCCGTACAGTCGGTCCCGCCTTTTTCGTGGATCACGGTGAGAATACTGATCAGATCTTCACTGATCTTTTCAGGTATTTGGGCCTCGGCCATCATGTCATCCGGACCACAAAGGTTTTAATTTTGTTAATGAACCCGTCCAGCTCACCTTCTATCTTTCCCAGGAGTTCAGTCGCCTTGGCCTCATCACCGGCGGCAATGGTTTCTTTCAAATTCAACGTCTCTTCCTTAAGATCCCATGCGATCTCACCGGCTTTCACCGTTTTCAGGTAAGCCATCTTAACAACTTTTTCGAGGGCCGCGCCTTTTTCGCCCAGGACGGCACTGATCTTTCCAGCAAGATCGTCGGACAATCCAGCAGAGCTTTCCTGTATCTCCTTGAATATGGTGATCATCTCCCGTGACAGGGCAGGTCCTTTACCAACAATATTCGGCCTCTTTTTTTTCTCAGTCATGTATTTTCTCCATTGTTAATCTATTAGTGTCTCATTCATCGAAACTCTGTCACAAAGAAAAAGAAATTCATTGACAGAAAAACTCAAAACTGCGTCTTGCCGCATTATGGGTGATCTCGTCCTTCTTCCCAGGCACGCTCTTTCACGATCACTTTTTCTTTTTCAGGCAGACGTTCCATGAGTTTATCGGCAATTTTCATCATGGCTTTCGCTGTGAGGGATTCGGGATATTTGAATACGATGGGCACACCCGTATCGGCGGCTTCCGAATACTGTCCGTCCAGCGGGATGCCCCCTAAAAACGGTATGTCAAAGGTTCTTGCCAACTTTTCGCCTTTGTCCTTGCCGAAAAAATGTTCCACTCGCCCGCAATCCGGGCAGTGGTAAACATTCATGTTTTCAATCAGCCCGAGGATCGGTGCGTTCAATTCCTTGGCGGCGTTGATGGCTTTGCTGCAAACAATGGTGGAGATTTCCTGGGGAGTGGTCACCACCACCATGCCGTCCAGGTCGGGGATGGATTTCATAATGGTAATGGGTTCGTCACCGGTACCCGGCGGAAGATCAACAAAAAGGAAATCCATTTCATGCCATTTGATGGAGCTCAAAAACTGCCGAAGCACACGTGCCTTGTACTGTCCGCGCCACATGACGGGGGTCGCATCCGATGGCCATATGAGCGCAACGGACATGATTTTCAAACCGTGTTCCGTCACGACCGGGTCTATGCCGTGAGATCCGTGAAGGATATCCCGCATTTCGGTCTTGACACCCACCATTTTGGGCACACTGGGCCCGTGGACATCCGCATCGAATATCCCCACCACCATCTCTTTTTTAAGCATCGCCGCAGCCAGGTTCACCACAACACTGGTTTTGCCCACGCCGCCTTTACCGCTGATAATGGCAATTTTGTAATTGACATGGGCCATTGCGTCACGGATCGGGCCATGCTTATGCCGGTGCTTGGTGTGCATCTGGAAATCTTCGTCTTTCAATTGCCACCTCCTAATTGAGAACTCTGTTGGTTTGCCCAACTCTTTGCTTATGGGCTGGCCAGGAATGAGAAATTTTTACTGCCCATCTGCATTTTTTCGGCATATTCTAGCATTTCGATCGGTGTTTGACCCGTGATGGCTAGGATTTTATCTTGACCTTTCTCCAGAACATCCAGATTTTGTGCGATGGATCCGGGAATGCCGGGGGACCTCACAATCATTTGATAGGTCGCCCAATCCAGCGCCACCGGATCATCAGACGCGATAATACCCAAATCGGGTACAAAGGGGATGTCTGAAAAAGGATAATCATCGGATTGTGGTGTTACGGAAGTGAGAAAATTAATATAAAACGCTTGACCACTTAAGTGCTTTTTGACCGTATGGGCGGCATCGACCACGCATTTCTGGTATTCGGGAATGCCGTCCGGTTGAATGCCGATGGCCCCGTTGGGACAAGAAACGTAGCAACCGAGACATCGGTTGCACATCCGCAGGTCGAAAGAGATCTGACCTGGTTTTCCGGATATGGCGCCGGTAGGGCAGAAGGGCATGCAGTCCCCGCAATGGTCACAGGCTTGATCATCAACGGATATGTCAAGGCGACCATGAATTTTCAACCGGCCGGAGCGGGTTAGAAATCCAAGCCCCAGATTGCTCATGGCGCCCGCCAGTCCGAGAAGGGGGTGTGCCGTGACGTGGGAAACCACGATCAGGTTGCCGGTGTCGGTCAGCAGACTCCCGATTTCCACGCCGGCCAGATATTCGCCGTCACCCGTCTGAAAATTCCCTTCTTCGTTTGTATAGCCTGCGGACTGCATCATTTGGTTGTCAAATGTGTCCCCATTGCTGAAACCCAGGAGCAGGGCGTTGTCCATCCAGCTGTAGCCATCAAATTTTGACCCTTTGAAAAGGCTGCAGTTGTCAGTTATCAGGGATTTGGCCCCCATTGCCCGTGTTTTCGAGAACAGGGAGCCGATAAGGACGGGGGGAAGATAATGGGTGTAACCCAATTCACTCAGGTTTATTTTGATCGCCAGGCTTTCATCCGGCTTGACCAGCCTGGCCAATTCTTCCAGGCCCAGGAGGGCATCTATCTTTGATACTGCACTTTTGTGCAGGTTTTCGGAACGACCCTTGATCCAATAGACGTTTGCCATAAAATGCCTTCTTTTCAGAATGAAATCGCTTTTCAACAGACCACGGTCCACGCGTACCAGACAGCCGGTCGGAAGGGCGGCGTTTCATTACGGGAGGAAATCGGGGTGAACTCAGTCATAAACTCAGGGGCGGGTTACAGTCCCACCCCTGAGTGTTCGCTTCATGAATCAGGATGCTAGATCGTCGGATCGAAGTCCTTCCAACCTTCCAGCCATGGTTTCACATCTTCACGAATGAATTCATATTGACGGCCCACGTGATGGTTCTTGAATACCTGTCGCATGGGGGAAACCGTCATGGGTATTTTGCGGATCTGCCACTTGGCGATATTTTCGGGGTTCAGTTCGGGTTCGTACTCAATTAGTTCATAGTTCATGGTGCCCAAGCCGTTTTTCTCCCCTGCCTTCAGTTGAATACGGGGTGTAAAGGCGTTGATGGCCTTGAACTTGTCCTCTCCCGGCTTCAGACCCAGCTCTTCCGCCCGCGAGTTGGGACCGATGGGGGCCTTGTCAATCATGTCAGCGACGGCAGTATCGATGGCCACGGGATCCATGGAGGCGAAAACGCCCACATCCGGTGTCACATAGTTCCCGTTCCATGGAAAACAGTCACATTCCGGCGCAACATCAAAGGCATAGGCCATGTATCCGATTTTGCCTTCCTTGAAGGTCTTCACGCACCCCTTTGCCGCATCGGCCATGGCGATCTGCGCCAGCGGAAAATAGTCATCGCGGAAACCGATCCCCTCCATGCCGGTGAACATGCAGGTCACCTGGCAGGAGTAGCACAAGGCGCACTTCTCAAAATCCAGCACCACGCCGTCCGGCTCCACCTTGATGGCCTCTTCCGGGCAACTGTCTTCGCACATTTGGGCATAGGGACATTCGGTACCCTGACAGGCTTCGCGGTTGACTCTCGGATACCCGATCTCGTCTTCCGGATCTCCCCAGAAGGACAAATGCGTCTGGTATTTGCCACGCTTGGACTGTGCGCCGATGCCGAAATTCTTGATGCATGCGCCCATGGATGTAATGGGGTGTCCCTTGGCATGCGCCAGGTTGATGCAGGCATCCGCCTCGTACATGCCCCTGGCGATATAAGTTTCTTTGATGATGTTGCCTTCTGGCAATTCCACCCTCAGATCGTCCTCGCCGTAAAAACCGTCTGAAATGATGAACGGGGCCTGGAGGGTCGCCCAGTTCAAACCATGGCGGTTGGCGCCCTCAAGCTCCATTTGGCCGGTACAGCGGTTGTTGTAAAGGTGGTAGGTCAGAGTGGTTGTGTCGGTCACAAATGGTATCCCGCCACAGGCTTTGACCTCTTCCACGACAGCCGCTACAAATTCAGGTCTCAGGCATGCCGTGCGGTTGTATTCGCCACAGTGGATCTTGATAGCGACGCTGTCACCCTCTTCAATGCATTTGTCGAGGCCGGCGGCATAAAAAAGATCTTTTGCCTTGCAAATGGTACTCTCAGTCCAGTTGGTGGCGCCCGCTGCGGCAAACCAGACCTTTGCTGCTTTTTTTTCTGCCATAATCATTCTCCTTTGTTACTTTTTGGGATGGTTTACAAAATTCCAAATGCGATTATGTTTCATGCCCATAAGTCGTACCAGCCCCCTTTCCTGATTTTTTTAAGACGGGCGATACTTGTTGAAATCGCTCTGACAGCAAAACGTTATTGATATACGAACCGAAAAGGGAGGTGTGAAATCCGGTGATAACCGCCCAATGTTTTGCCATCCCCATCTATTCATTTCATTTATCAAAACAACAATCGAAACCGGTCAATGACATGCCATTCCCATGTTGCAATCCTTGTGCCGACTTTACACAGACTTGGATGTGGAACTGAAAACGGAAATGCAGGCAGAGGAATTGGCCCTAAAATCGAATAGATAGGGGACAGTACAGTATTTTATCGCGTTGCAGGGATTGCAAAATACATGAACGGGAAACCCGGGCTTGAAAGAATGCTTTGTGTCAAAAACTCCCATCAGAATTTAATGTGTTTTATAACATATTGGAATAACGAACGAAAAAGGAGGTAAAGAAAGTGGGGTCAAAAGGGGCGAATGACCTCAGAACCGCCATGGGTTACTCGGCATCACGTTCTTATCCGGCGACTCATGGAACGTTCAATGCGTCAGTATGTGGCGCAGACTGGATAAAAACGCCTGGGATGGGATCACAAGTCCACTGACCGACCGACATCTTTCATGATGTCGACAAAATTTGGGCATTATGGCCATCAAAATCTGTAAGGAACGCCGACTGAACAAACCACTTCATTTGGACCAGGAGGCCTTTTGGGTAGCATTGGGGGATCAACCCTTCGGAGTTTATCAATCTGGAGCCTTGCTAGCGCCGGATAGGGGTTCAAAAAACTGCCTGAGAAAAAATGAGAATGAAGAACAGAAAAAGGTGAGGAAAGCAAGAGCCAGGCACATTTTATGCATGTATTTTATGTTTTTGCAAACAACAAAGCCCACTGGTGTCTCCTTATTTTCAGCAAGCATGGACAGTTACGCCAAGCTGAAACAGATGAAAATGCTACTGATCGATGATGATGAGTAGACCCATACCCCCGCTAAATAGGCACGAAATTATATTTTTGAAAACTGAAAAGGAGCGAATACAGTGAATATTATTATTACGACAAGATGCCATAAATTCTGTGAGTTTTGCTTTATGGGTGATTTGCGGAACAGCGACATTCCGGATATGACATTCGAAGATTTTAAGAAATGCATTTCCGAATTAAAACGCCATAACATCTGGTCGGTCAATCTGTTGGGGGGAGAAGCCACGCTACACCCTCAAGTTACTGATTTTATAGAGTATGCCTCTTCGCAAGGCATGAGGACCGCTTTAATAACCAATTTATTGTGTTCGGATGATTTCATCGATTTTGCCAACCGAAATCCAAATATGTTCGAACCCATTATGGTCAATACCGATATCCCCGGAAATTATAAGAAGGGCCATCACGAATGGTTTATGAAAAACTTATCCCGGATTGATTGGAAGCCAAAACCTTCGGAGAAAAACCGGAAAAAGATAAAACCGCATTTGAATTGGTTCGGGCGCATAACGCTTGGCTTGGATATGCAAGAAGATATGTATGACTACTTGTTCGATTACAAACCATACGGTTTGGATACTCTGGGTATCAGTTTGGATATGACCGTTCCGAGAAAGCATTTTATTAACAATACGAAGCTTGGAGAAACCCTTGTCAAAATTGTGCAGCGATTCAAAAATGGCGGGATCACCGTTTTGCAGGATGGATGCGGGATGCCCTTTTGCATGTTTACGGATGAACACCGCAAGGTATTGGCCACGCACTTGCGTTATGTTAATTCCGGCTGTTCATTTGCAGTGGATGTTTTACCCAATTTGGATGTCATTCCGTGTATGATGCTGCAGCATATTCGGGCTCGGTTTGAGGATGGCCTGAAAAAAATAACAGATGATTTTAATAAATTACACGAAAACGTCGACGCGCAGGAATGTGCCGATTGCCCCCATTTTTATAAAATATGTGCTGGGTTCTGTCTGAACGGAAGGATATAACTGGTTTTATTTTTTATGATTATAACGGATTTAGGAGAACTAGATATTTATCAAACACAGTAGAATAGCCGCAATCATCTTGGGTTGTCGGCATAGCCCGCCTTAGGAAAATATTTTGTATTTGTTTATTTTTTTGTAGAGCGTTTTACGGTTGATGTTCAGAATTTCAGCTGCCTGGGTCTGGTTACCACCGGTTTCGGCCAGTATGGTCAGAATGTGTTCTTTTTCCATATCCTCCAGGGTTCTGGGCTTGTCGGGTGAAGCGGATATTCGGTTGTTCAGTTGACGCGGAATATCATCGATCGTAATGGTATTGTTATCGGCCATCAAGGAAACCTTTCCGATCATCGCCTTGAGTTCCCGCACATTTCCCGGCCATGGATAGGCCAATAAAATATCATCCACTTCCGGAGCGATGGCTTTACTAACGGAAAATTGACTTAAGAAATGTTGTGCCAGGGGCATGATATCTTCGGGCCGATCCTTTAAAGGCGGTATGGTAACGGTAATCTCTGCCATACGAAAAAACAGATCGCTGCGCAGAATACCCTGGCCCATGGCTTTTTCGAGGTCTAAATTGGTGGCCAGAATAATTCGGGTATCCACATGTTTTTCCCGGGTCTCACCCACCCGTCGAATTTGCTTGGTTTCGATGAAGCGTAGAAACTTTTTTTGCACTTCAAGGTCGATGTTTCCGATTTCATCCAGGAACAACGTCCCTTTATGGCTCTTTTCCACCATTCCGATCTTGGCTTCCGAGGCTCCGGAAAAAGCGCCCTTTCGATGTCCATAAAGCTCACTTTCGGCAAGGTTCTGGCTCAGCAGACCACAGTCCAGGGAGATAAAAGGCCCGTTTTTGCGAAGGCTCTGAGAGTGGATCCAGGAGGCCAGTACGTCCTTTCCCACCCCTGTTTCTCCGCAGATCAAAACCGTGTAATCGCTTGAGGCAAAGCGATTCACTAAATCATAGATTTTCTTCATGGCCTGGCTGGGGCATTGGATGATTTGACCGCTGTTGGCGGCTTGAAAGTCGACTGTCTTGTCAACGGCATTCGAAGCCGGCTGTTTTTCTTGTATGGAATGGCGGACCAGCGCCAAAAGCTCATCGAGTTTGAAAGGCTTGGTCACATAATCGCGGGCGCCCAGCTTAATGGTTTCCACAGAGGATCGAATGTCGCCGTAACCGGTAATCATGATGATTTCGGTGGCCGGTGATATTCTTTTCATTCTTTTCAGAATTTCAATGCCGCTCAGCTTGGGAAGCTTGATATCCAGAAGCACCACATCGAATTCGCCGCCCTTAAAAAGCGCCAATCCTTCCTCTCCGGTGGCAGCTGTAACAACGTCGAAACCTTCCAGTGAAAATTCATTGCTGATGAGATGCCGAATATTCTTTTCGTCGTCTACGGCCAGAATCTTACCTTGGTTCATCTTCGACAATCCCTTTCCGCACAAACCATGGTGATTACCATATTAAAGTTGCTCACACCTGCTTCGGGCGCCGCAGTCAGATCAGACTGACCGGAAATCTTATGACAAACCGGCTGTCGTTGTCGTCTCCGTCAGGCATAAATTGAATCTCGCC
>Ga0307987_1000582_pt1 | contig 21594 bp, 18 predicted proteins | sample EllFjometagen181_FD_203157 | JGI IMG/M metagenome (GOLD analysis project Ga0307987, IMG submission 203157) | Marine microbial communities from Ellis Fjord, Antarctic Ocean - #181 | ecosystem: Environmental > Aquatic > Marine > Unclassified | place: Southern Ocean | collected 2014-10-08 | reverse complement strand
TGTAGCATCATAGCTACGTCTGTTTCTTGTTTTCATTTTTTGTGGTATCCTTTTTATCATTAATTTAACATAAGGATCCCACTTATTTCCAGCTTAAAATCTGTTCGATTTTCTTAGACCATTATAGACGTTACACCCCAGCTCTTATAGCCAGATATGTTGACTCTGGAATCCGACTAATTGCTCGGTATACATCCAAAGATAAATTTCAATTTGGGAGTTGGTACGGAAATGACACTATCTGGAGAACAATATTGGACTTAAATAAAATAGTTGAGTTTGCGGATAAGGATGGCGTGTTACAGAAAACAAGGCAAAGGCGGCTGTTTCATCTTGCAGACATAATTGTTTCTGGTGAAAAAAATGGTCCCCTATCCCCTTCTCCTAAAGAAATTGGCATGATCGTAGCAGGATTTGATGCAGCGCTTCTTGACAGTATAATTTGTAGAATTATGGGATTTGATGAAGAAAAGATTCCTTCGGTAAAGCATGCGTTGGAACATACTCATAACGGAAATGATCATAAAGGGATTGTAGTCGGATCAAACAATCCGTCGTTTTCAGGGAAAAGAATCGATGAAATCGATATTCTACCAGAAGAGAGGTTTGAACCTCATTTAGGTTGGGAGGGGCACATAGAACGATGAGATGTTTATTTGTATGGCTAAGCTGAATTCGATAAATTATTTTCCAGATTCCGATTCACATTGTTCATCACCAAGACCAAGGTTTACGATTATACAGTTATCATACTCCTTAATATATCCATCGCACGGCCACTCATGTTGTTTGTTTTTCTTTGCAATCTGCGAATATGCACTGCGGTCTTCATTCGAAAGACGAGGAATCTTCAAATCACACCACCGTTCTAGTTTACTATACATCACGAAATTCTTAGAGTTAAAACGTCCCCGGCCAGCATAGGGAAAAACCTGGTGTCTATGAAAACGGTACAATGAGCGAAGTGCCATGGAATACCTCATATCAGAATGCTTTTCCCATAAATCTGCCTGCCCCACTATAATAACCTCCTTCTCAGGATCTGCACCAAATTGGCTTTTTATATCAGTCCCCAATTTAACAATATCAGCCCTCGTTTTTTCAGAAACCAAATGATCGTAAGTCAAAAACAGGCTCATCTCCTTCGTTTGCAAAAGAACAGTGAGGCAAACACCAACAAACAAAACTTTTTTAAACTGTTTTTGATCCTGCCAAAGCAAAAGCCATATTATTCCAACAAACAAAGACATAGACTGACAAATTCGATATGGTTGCGAGCTTCCTAGAATAAAGGAAAGAGAAAATATGAAAAAAATCGTGGTCCCAAGAATAAATAACAATAACAATCGGTTGTTTTTTTTAAGCGCTAAAATCAACCCGAAAGCACAGGTAAGAATAAAAACAAACAAGGCAAAGTAAAACATCGCATTATAAACATAACTATAGAGCAATCCCTTAATGAGAATTACAAAAACCAAAAAGGTTTCACCGTTTAACCATAGAATTTCCTTGGCAGCCGCACCACCTCCAGCAGAAAACCTAAATCCTGCCATCCAAAGCAGAAAAAGCACACCAAACCGACAAAGCAACCCACCTATGGAGGCTCCAATATATGGGTACAACTCAGATATAGTTTGAGAGAATGTTTTTATCTGCCCCATGTACACTTTGCAAAAAACAATCAAGCAGACAGCAACTATATATACGACCATAAAAGACTCATAGCTCGAAAATGCAACCCCAAGAATCAACATCGAAATGCCCCCTCGAAATGAAAGGAACTCCTTAAAACTCCTGATTTCTGAAATAAGAATCAATGCAAACGCAACCTCACAATAACAAATACCTTCGACCAACAAACCAGATGGATAAATCCCAAACTCCAACCTCAATGGATATGATATAAAAAGCAGTATAAAGACAATCAAGGATGAGTAATTAAATCGATCTTTAGAAATTTTTTTTAACAAAAAAGCTAATAAAAGAGCACCTAACAACAAGAAGAACAACCCTAAACAATCAGACCAAAAGGGAATATTACGATCCGTTAACCCCAACCAGCTGTAAAAAGCACACCCCCACCGTTTTTGATCTAGAAAACGAAATCGTTGGCTAAAAAAACCATCCGCTAAATCATTATTATACGATATGGTAGTTAATTTTACTCCAAAACCCAAAAGAAGCGTAAAAATGATCAGAAACAAGTGAACAGGTTTTTCCCATAGAAACTCCCTTAAAAAGACAACAAAATCATTTAACTTTACAATGTTTTTCATATTATTCCCCTTACAGAATCATTTAACTTTACAATGTTTTTCATATTATTCCCTTTACAGAATCATTCATACTACCTTTTAAACAAAAAGTACGTGTCCCCACGTAGCTAAAAAAGGTTGTTAGCCACAAGGGTGAAAACAACCAACATCTAAATGGGGCTTACTGTTTAAGGTGAGATGGTACGCTTCGCTAATGTCGCGAGCTCCAGTCTCGGCAAGCCTATTGACACTGCCCTATCCACCTTTTTCACCATTACTTCACACCACTTAATTTAAATAGGTTCTTTGTCATATTTTGTGGATAATGACTCTGTTCTTTTCTAATTTGTGTGATAAATCATTCACGACGTTCATTGCTTAACTCTATTGCTTTTAACAATTAAAACCCCTCCTGCAACCTCGAGTGCGCCTTCATACCTGCCTGTGCGTTGCACGCATGTCTACATGCAATGTACAGGCAGGCGAGAAACCTCTTTCTTAAAAGCATTAAAATACTGCAATATCTTTTCTTATAATTCGTGTAATTAGCTGACAGTCTCTTTCTTTCTTCTTTCTCATAATAATCATCGACCGATTTGAGATTAAAGAAATGACAACCTTATTGCAGAATTTACATTTTGGAACAAAATAGAAATACTGCAATATTTTTATATTATCCTGATTCGTGTAGATTCGTGTGATTCGTGGTTAAGTTCTTTCTTCTTCGTGCCTTCGTGCGAGAATTCTTATTCTTAATTAATTTTACACTCTTTCTTTGCGGGCTTTGCGTTTCTTAACTTTGCGAACTTTGCGTGGAATCTTCTCTTTTCTTATCCGTGAACATCAGTGTAAATCAGTGGCTAAATCTTCTTACTTTTTTTCTTTGCGTTCTTAGCGTCCTTTGAGGTTAACTTTTTTGGTTGCCTGCCTGTTCGTGTACTCACGCCTGTATGCGTGCGAGCATCGCACAGGCAGGCAGACAGGCGGCTATGCCGCCCTATGTAATCTGTGGATAATTTACAAAGAGCCTTTAATAAAAACTTAATCATTAGGACTCGCCGCGAAAGAGACATGTTTATGTCCGAAGAAACTAACAATAACCGTGAGTGCTGTCGTGGCAATATTGGCGAGTACCGGATGCACATGCATCAACTGAACTAGCAACACAATCAGCCCCATCCCCAGCAACATTGCCACACCGTATACACCGCAAAAACGCGGATACTCCCGCAACCAGTTACCCTTTGTCTTAAAAACAAACAATTTATAACAAATATAGGCATTGGTAATGGCTACTATGTTGCAAAGAATCAGCAATACAAAATAGTTTACATCGTCTTTCATCAAGAAATACACGCCCGTGTATAAACCGACCCCGAATAGAGTGTTCCAGCCCCCTACTACTACATACGTAGCAGGCTGCCAAAGTGGATGCGCTTGAGCGCGATGAAAGAGCGTGAGTATTTGCCTATTCAAAGTTGATTCTCTCTTCCTCTATGACCAGAGGCTTGTTTTTTACCTGCGTCCAGATTGCACCGATATATTCGCCTATAATCCCGATAAAAATTAGTTGAACAGAAGAGAAGAAAAACAGCCCCACCACCAACGGCGCAAGCCCTAAACTAAATGTTTCCCAAAAAAGCAGTTTGGCGATGAGATACCCAACCGCTGCAAGCAAACTCAGCGCAGCTAGTGAAAACCCAAAGAAAGTGGCCAGCCGCAATGGCAGCTTGGTGTGGTTCACAAAGCCGGTCATTGCCATATCGTATAGCGTAAAAAAGTTATTCTTGGTTTCGCCATGCTCGCGAGCCGCCTGAATAAACGGAACTTCTATCCGCTTAAATCCAACCTCTGCTACCAACCCTCGAAGATAGGGATATGGCTCGTTAAATTTTCGGATGGCCTCAACGACTTTCCGATCATACAGCCCGAATCCCGTAAAGTTTCTTATTTGCGGTGTGTCCGAAAAACTGGAAATCAACCAATAGTATAAACGGCGAACCTGAAACATTAGAGGATTCTCACGACTCTTTGGCTTGACCCCGCAAACCACCTGATAGCCAGCCTCCCACTGTTTGACAAAATCGATTATTAGCTCCGGCGGTTCTTGCAGGTCAGAACATAGTAGAACCACCGCATCACCCGTGGCCTGCAACATCGCATTGAAGGGCGACCTAATATGTCCGAAATTGCCCGCGTTAAGGATCACTTTAAATTGAGGATCTTTCGCCGCGATCTGTCGCAGAATCTCGCGACTGCGATCCGTCGAGCAATTGTCTGCTACAACAATTTCATAGGTATAGTCAGACAACTGGCGCAAAGCTTCCACAATCCGCGAGTAGAACTCTTCGAGACAGCCTTCTTCATTGTAACAACCGGAAACCACGCTTATTTTTTTCATCTATTTATCTCTTTTCATTCTGATCTCGATGCCAGTCGAGTGTTTCTTTAATCGCTTCATCCAATGAAAAGCGAAGGTACAACCCAATTTCTTTTTTTGCCAAATCGATTGAGGGAACATACCGGGCGGCAAGAACTCGCGGATCTGGTGTTTCATGAACCGTAATAGGAGTATCTTTTCCTGCGCAAGCCCTCACCCGACATGCAAGATCCCGGATCGAAACGGCAGCATCTGATCCAACATTATAGATTCCAGAAGACCGCCCCCTCATCAGAAGCGTTATAAGCCACTCCGCCAAATCAGAACCGTACATATAGGATCGGAACGGAGTGCCATCGCCTTTAATATCAATCGGCTCGTTTCGCAAACAGCTACCGATAAAGTTGCCGATGGCAAAATGAGTATCGAGCGGGAGCCATGGCCCAACAAATGCAAAGCCGCGGGTAATCACCGTTTCAATGCCGGATTCAAGACACATCTGCTCTGCCTTTAGTTTGCCCTTCCCATAGGCAGTAACCGGATTGCAAGGGAACGTTTCTGGAACATGCAATAGCTCCGGAGGCTGAATACCGTACACAGCCCCGGAACTGACATACAGGAGCCGTTGTGCCCCCGCTTGTTTCGAAAATTCGAGAACCCGCTGGGTTCCATCCATAATCACCGAAGTCATCTCATCCGGACGTTCTTGATCCAGTTTCACACTGGCTTCCGTCGCTGCGTGGATTACGTAATCAAAACGGCCTTCCGGAAAACTAAAATCGCGCACATCGCCCTGAACAAAATTGAGCTTCCGTGTTTTTCCAAACATTGGAAACTGTTCCGTGAATTGTTCGGGGTTCCGACTCAACACAACGACCTCTATTTCCAATGTCTGGAATAGGTGAAGCAACCATTTACCAAAAAAACCGGTTCCCCCAGTCAGAAATATCCGTTTGCCTGCCATCAGGCTGGTTGTGTCGTTCTGTACATCGTTGGTCATGGAGGGTGCTGTGTTTATTCGGAAACCATGTTCCGATTGAGTTCCTCTTCCGGCAAAAAGGGGAACATATCTTCAAACTTTCTCGATACCAGACTTCCATCAGGAAGCTTTTCTGACGCCACGCGCGGCATCAAGAGTTGCCATTCAGGAGTCATCACATCACAGACTACCGGGCCGTCATGCGCGAGCACTTCATCGATCTTTGTATCTAAATCGTTGACCGAATCGATCCGCACCCCTTTGATACCACAAGCTGCAGCGATGCGCAGTGAGTCCGGACACCAGACGCCGCTTTCCGGTCCTTCACCAAAGAGCCTGCCTTCCATAAAATTTCGCTGCGTCTGTCGAATGAGCAAGTAGCCGTTGTTATTGAAAATGATAATTTTGATTGGCAGGTTGTAGTGCTTAATAGTTGCCAATTCCTGCAGGTTCATCTGGAGACTTCCGTCACCTGTAATGACGATGGTACTCTTATAGCGGTTGGCCGCGCACACCCCTAAACACGCGGCCCAATATCCCATGGAAGATAAGCCGCCAGTAGTTAAAAAGCGCTGGCCTTTTTTGATTTTCCATGCCTGACACGCAACATGAAAGCAGGAGCCTGTATCGACCAGTACCATGTCGTCACACCCTGTTTTTTCACAGAGTCGCTCGGTGAAGTAATAAGAATTTACCGGTTTTTCATCTTTGTATTCGGGTAGCACGACGGGGTAGTTTTTCTTCCATCCATTGCATACCAAGACCCACGATGCCGTGTCCATCATCTGGTTGGCATCGGCTATCGCGGACAGGGACACTAGAAATGCATTCGCATCAGCGTTGATCTTGACATCGATAATCGCACCGGGCTTGGCTAGTTCTTTGGGATCAATGTCGACCATAATCTTGGTGGCGTGTTTTCCAAAACTAGCGGAATCGTGACCCACCGAAGAAGTCGACAGGCGGCTTCCAATCGCCAGAATGACGTCGGCATTTTGAACAGCGAAGTTGGCTGCACGATCGCCGTAGTTGCCCGGATGTCCAACAAAGAGCGGGTGGTCATATTCGATGAGGTCGATACCCAGACGGGTGGTGATTATCGGAATGTTGAGCCGCTCAATCAAGTTGCGCAATTCAATATCTGCATCGGCAATTCTCACCCCTTGTCCGGCGATGATTAGTGGTCTTTTAGCAGTTTTCAGCAACTCCCATGTTTTTAAAAGTTGTTCGGGAGGGCACACCGGTGTGGCAACGTCCGCTTCGGGCTGGTACGGATAGAGGCGATCTTCCGGCACTTCCATACGCTGGATGTCCAGCGGCACATCAACCCAAACAGGGCCGGGGCGTCCATGCGTTGCGAGATAGTAGGCCTTTTCCATATAATATTGGATTTTTGCTGGGTCATCGACGGTTACGAAAAACTTGGTTCCTTTTTCAACGAATGGCTGAATGTAGATGCCTTGGATTCCGTATTGCCGGATGCCGCTTTTTGCTTGGTAATCTACGCAGGATAATGCGGATTGACCGGAGATCACCATCATGGGGGCCGAGTCGGTCCAGCCACCGACCAATCCGTTGACGACATTCATGCTGCCAGGCCCTGCGGTGACGAGGGCCACGCCGAGTTTTCCGGTCATGCGGGCATAGGCATCGGCCGCCATGCCGGCCGATTGCTCATGGTGCGTACAAATGGTTTTGATTGATGGATGGCGCCCGAGCGAATCCACAAGAAACATGGCCTGTCCACCAGAAACCATAAAGGCGGTGTCAACACCTTTGCATTGTAAAAAGTCAAAAATATAATCTGAAACCATCATAATGAGATATCCTAAATTTAATGATTTGAAAGTTGATGCCACTGCACTGTTAATTTCACCGCTTCATCCAAAGGTGTGAATACAGATAACCCATACTGTTTTTGTGCATGTTCTATGTCAGGAACCAGACGAGACACCCTTCCGACACTACGTGGAGCCGTATTGAGTATAACATCTGGGGTGGGGTCAAAGTTCTTTGCCACGGTTTTAGCTAATTCCTGCAGTGTAACACCAACAGGGCTTCCTACATTCACGACATCACCACTTTCCCCCGTGGTTAATATTTTCAGAAACCAATAAGCCGCATCGCTTCCGTACAGATAACTGCGAACAACATGTCCATCACCTAATACTCGAATGGCATTGCCACGAAGTGCATCTGCTAAAAAGGTCGTTTGCGCCCAAGGGGTATCCAACGACTGGTAAGGGCCTATAAATGAAAACGGGCGAGCGGCCAACACAGGGAGTCGCGATTGTGCACGAGCCGCCGAGCAGATTGACTCAGCAAAACGTTTGGCGTTTGGGTAAATGAAGCTAGCTTCCGGCAAGGGCGCTCCTTGTGCATCTTCAGCGATTCCATTCGCGGATTCCGATTGTGCTCCGCACACCAAACCGGAGCTGAGGTAGAGCAATTTTTTCAATCGTCCTAATCTTTCTGCTGTGCGCAGAACCGACATCGTGCCTTCCACGATGACTGAAGCCGTATCCAACGGATTCGAAGCATGGGTTCGGACATCCGGGTTGGCCGCTGCATGAATCACCCAGTCGGCATCCATGGGGAACTGGCTTAAGTGACGGACATCCGATTCGACTAATTGGATGTCGGATCGACTCGACAAATGAGCGCACCGGCCCGCAAACTCCTTTGTGCTGCGTGAGATTAGTGACAGTTTGATTCCGAACTGAAATTCATCGTTGAGCACGGCGACCATTTCGGCAATCCAGGTTCCTACGAATCCAGTACCCCCAACCATAACAAGGTTGGACTGCCGCAAGGGCTCAAGCTCCTGCTCGCGACCGTCTAGGATTCGTAAACAGTCTTGATGTGTTCTCTTTTGGCATTTTGATTTCATATAGCCCCTTTCGCAGCTCGCGTAGCGAGATCTTTAGCAACCTCAAGAATAATGTCTTCTTGACCCGCCACAATTTTGCGGCGTCCCAGTTCAAAAAATACATCCCGAGGATCAACGTCAAATTCTTTAGCAATCCGTGCGACAGGCTTTAAAAAACCGGAAAAAACCCCGGACAGACCACTCACAACACTCACGGATCTGATTACGGGGATTTCCTTCATCAGAACATGTTCAGCCAAATCAGCTGCATCTAATATTTTGTAGAGATCAACCCCCGTGCTGTATCCCACTCTCTCTAAAACCGCAATCAGTACTTCCAGTTGCGTATTCCCCGCACCAGCACCAAACCCGCGCGCACACCCATCTAGAAGCGTTGCTCCTGCATCAGCGGCCGCAATCGAATTGGCGATGGCTAATCCCATGTTGTTGTGTCCGTGGAATCCAACAGCAATGGAAAGCTCATCCCTACACATTTCGACTCGCTGTCGAACATCATCTGGAAGATAGTGTCCAGACGAATCCATAAAGACCACGCCCTCGGCTCCATAGGACTCTATTTTTCGGGCTTGCTCGAGAAGCATAACGGGCGAAATCATATGCGACATCATGAAGCATCCCCAGACTTCGGCTCCTTGGTTGCGGCAAAAACTGATGTGTCGTTCACAAAGATCTGCCTCACTGCAATGCACGGCTACCCGTACGACATCAACCCCCAGATCTAAAGCGGGCTTCAGATCTCGTTCAATCGTTGCAAAACCAGGGATAACATGGATGCCTAGTTTTGCGGAACGAAGATTCTTCTTTGCTGTTCCCAACATCACGGAGTCGGTCGTTTTGGATTCACCGAGTTGAAGCGAGGAGGCTCCCAAGCCATTGCCATGCCCAACCTCTACGATAGACACCCCGGCCTGATCCGCCGCTTGACAATAAGCTGCAATTTGTTTCGCGCTCAACTGGTGTCCGATGGCATGGCTTCCATCGCGCAATGTCGGGTCGCTGATTCTTATTTTATGATTGTGTCTCATCTTTCCCCCTTAACATCAGCAACACATGCGTATTCTTCGGCCATGGCAATAGCTGCACAATTGATAATATCCAGATTCCCCGCATAGGCTGGCAAATAATCACCCAGCCCGCGCACTCTCACCATCACAACAATCCGTCCATTTTCAACCATCGGGCCTAAGATGACTTCGTAGCCGGGGACGTATTTACGAACCGTCTCGACCTGTTGTAGCAACACGGGTGCTAACTTTTCGATATCCGGGCTTTGTACTTTCGCAAAAATGGTAACCTGCATATCAATACATGGCTCCGCTGGATTTAGATTCAAGATTGATTTTGTGCGAGTGGCTCCGGAAAACTCTTTCAGTCCATCCTCGGTTGTTTTGATATATTCATCTAGGTTTTGCCTCGTCGCTGGGCCAGCACTTCTCGAGGCAATGCTCGAAACCACTTCGATATAATCGACCCCTGTCTGCGTCTGCCCGATAGCGTATGCTACGGGGATAGATGCCTGGCCACCGCAGGTCACCATATTGACGTTCGACTCCTTCAGCGAATCCGTCAAGTTGACGCTGGGAACGCACATTAATCCGATTTTAGCGGGAGTTAGATCTACGACTAGTTTCCCCAGTTTTTTCAGAATAGGCGCATGAACCTGGTGGCTTTTTGCAGAGGTTGCATCAAAGACTAAATCATAACAGTTTGGGTTCTCGATAAGAAAATTTATGCTGGCGGGAGAAGTGTTTACTCCTAAGGAGGCTGCCTTCATCATGCCCGCTGAGGATAAATTTCTGCCAACAAATGCCGTGCAGTCAAGCTGCGGGGATCGCAACACTTTGATCAGTAAATCCGTGCCGATATTTCCAGTGCCGATAATAGCGACATGCATCGCGGGGCGTTTTCTGTCTGAGAGGTTTTCCATTGTACTCTTTCTATTCCCAATCATCTATAAGGATACACTCGTTCTCTATACTTAAGTCCAGTAGTTTTTGCTTGAAAGAGCTGATCATGCCCGGCGGGCCGGAAAGATAAAAAAACGCTCCGTCCAGTACGGCGGAATGAATCGCTTCAATGTTCAAAATTCCCTTTTCGCCAAAAACAGAGCCATCTTCGCACCAGACCTTTTTTACAAAATTTGGAAGTTCTGCCTCACAACGTTTCAGTAAATCGCCAAACAGATAATGCTCTGCGGAACGAACTCCGTAACAAAGCGTCACCGCCTGATCTGACTTCTCCTCCAGCATCTGTTTGAGAAGGGAAAGGTATGGCGTGATTCCTACCCCACCCGCAATCAGCACTAAATGTCGGTCCGGCGGAAAAAGAAAATCGCCATAAGGCAGTTTCAGCCAGCACTCCGAACCTTTTTCCAATGTTTGGAAAATCCGTTCGGTAAATTTACCTTTCACGGAAATCGTCACAGCCAGCTCTTCGCGCCGCTGCGAGGGAGCCGAAGCAATCGAAAAGACACGTGAATCAGGCCACTGCGCATCCGGATGATATTCATCCAACGCAATGTGCAGAAACTGCCCAGCATGAAATTTCGGCACCCGCCCTTGCGGGAGGAAACGGTAGCTCACCACCGAGTCAGTGTGCTTCACGACCTCATCGACCACCGCTCTGATTTTTACAGGATTAGCCATAATTAAGCCTGCCTTACAAAGTCGTGGATTTTACCCGTGACATAATCGATTTTTGCCGGAGTCAACCCCGGGAAGACGCCCATGAACAGGGTGTTGTTCATAATGTAGTCGGTATTTTTCAGGTCGCCGACTACACGATGTTCAATATTCATGTAGCCGGGTTGCCGGAGCAGATTGCCCGCAAACAATCCGCGGGTTTCAATCAGATTCTCATCGAGATATTGCGCTAGCTCCACGCGACTGAAAGGCGTGTTTTCACGCAACGTTAGAATGTAAGAGAACCAGGACGGATCGCTATGTTCGGTGGCCTGCGGGAGAATGAAAAAATCTTCTAAACCCTGGAGACTCTCTGTAATCAACTGGAAGTTTTCTTTACGGCGGGCCGTAAATAAATCCAGCTTGTCCATCTGTGCCGCGCCGATGGCTGCCTGCATGTCGGTCATCTTCATATTGTAGCCGATATGCGAATAGACGTATTTATGGTCATAGCCCTTCGGAAGAGTTCCGAACTGTTTGGTGAAGCGGCATCCACAGGTGTTATTTTCGCCGCCCTCGCAGTAGCAATCGCGACCCCAGTCCCGGAACGATTTAATAATACGTGCCAGTTGCGGGTCATCCGTCAGCACACAACCCCCTTCGCCCGTGGTAATGTGATGCGCCGGATAAAACGATCCGGTAGCAATGTGCCCAAAGGTACCGGTCAGTTTGCCGCGATAGGTGCTGCCCAGCGCATCACAATTGTCTTCAATCAGCCAAAGATCATGTTTCTCACAGAAAGCCACCACAGCGTCGAGATTGAAAGGATTGCCCAGTGTGTGCGCAATAAAAACCGCTTTGGTCTTCGGAGAGTACGCCTCTTCCAGCTTGGACACATCGATGTTGTAGGTTCCAATCTCCACATCGAGAAACACTGGAATCAACCGGTTTTGAATAATCGGAGAAACCGTCGCCGGGAATCCAGCGGCAACGCTGATCACCTCATCGCCCGGCATCAGCCTTTTGTCACCAAGCGTTTCAGACGTCAGCGCAGAAATAGCTAACAGATTAGATGAGGATCCGGAGTTAGTTAAGATCACATCGGACACACCGTAGAATTTTTCAAGCTTCCCAGTGAATTCCTCGGAGTAACGCCCGGCTGTCAGCCAGAAATCAAGCGAGGAATCAACCAGACTCACCAGCTCGTCTCCGTTGAATACGCGTCCGGCATAATTAACCCTCGTTTTGCCTGCGATAAATTCCTCGCCGCTTTTATCATGCGCTGAGCTGTAGAACTCCCGGACTTTCCCTAAAATTTCTTTTCGTAATGCGTTCGTCTTATCCATTCTTTCTATCTCCAAAATTGATTTTATTCATGTATTCAATCAGATCGGATTCGGTTGCAAGCACTCCGTTTTCATAAAATTCCCGATACCAGCCGACCGTTTTTCCAAAGGTTGCATCACTGTTCCAGACCGGACTCCATCCGAGCAGACCACGCGCTTTGGTGCAATCGAGCTTTAGCAGATTGGCTTCGTGCGGAGTGTCCGTCACTTGAGCCAATCGATAGTCAATCCGACTCCAATACCGCTTGATGCTCTCCGCCACTTCCTGAACCGAAAGCGTCGCATCCTCCGCTGGCCCGAAATTCCAGCCAGTCGCGCATTCAGCCCGGCCTTCCAGCAGTTTCTGCCCGACCAGCAGATAGCCGCCCAACGATTCCAGTACATGCTGCCAAGGACGGGTCGCCCGTGGATTGCGAATGTCAACCGGTTTCCCAACGGCCACGGCTCGCATCATATCCGGAATGAGCCGGTCTTCGGCCCAATCCCCTCCACCAATCACATTTCCTGCTCGGCAGCTCGCCAGCAACGTTTGATGTTTCAGCCCGAAGGTCGCATTATTGAAATACGAGTTCCGATAAGAAGAAGTTAGTAACTCCGAGCACCCTTTGGACGCACTGTACGGATCGTGTCCACCCATGGCATCATCTTCATTATAGCCCCTTTCCCACTCGCGATTTTCATAGCATTTGTCACTAGTTATATTGATTACCGCCCTCACCGATTTCGTTTTGCGGCAGGCTTCAAAAACATTCAGCGTTCCCATAATATTCGTCGACCATGTTCCGACCGGATCACGATAGGAGAGCCGCACCAAAGGCTGAGCCGCCAGATGAAAAACAATTTCTGGCTGAAACACACTAAACACCTTTTCCAAAGTTTGAGCATCGCGAATGTCGGCAAGCTCCGAACGGACATCCAACTTCAATAGATCCCAGTGGGAAGGCTCCGTCGGTGCCGGTAGCGCATATCCACACACTTCTGCACCCAGCCTTTGAAGCCAGAACACCAGCCAGCTCCCTTTAAAACCGGTATGCCCAGTCACCAAAACTCTTTTACCCTTATAAATTCTGCCAAACATCACATCCAACTCCTCGTCCACGGTGCTTTACCTGAATCCCACTGTCTATTCAACAGCTCGTGCTCACGAGCCGTATCCATGCACTGCCAGAAACCTTGATGCTGATAGGCTGCCATTTCGCCGGTTTTCTGAATTTTAAGCATCGGCTCCTGCTCAAAAACCAATGCACTATCAGTACTTAAATAACGCTCCGGCAAAGATCGATCTGCCACCATAAAGCCACCATTGATAAAACCCTGCTCCGTCTGCGGCTTTTCATGGAACCCTGTAACTTGTCCATTGAGATCAACACCCAACTCCCCAAAACGCCCGGCTGGGTGCACCGCACTAACCGTCAGATTTTTACCGGATGCCCGATGAAAATCCAGCAGTGCTGAAAAATCTATGTCCGCAACCGCATCCCCGTACGTCAGAAAGAACTCTTGATCCTGCTCCTTCAGGTATTTAGCAGCACGGGCAATACGACCTCCGGTCATCGTTCGGTCGCCAGTATCAGCCAGCGTGACTTCCCAGTCCTCTTCTCCATGCCCAGAGTGATACGTAATATCATTGTGTTTCCCCAAGCGGATCGTTACATCAGTAGCCATCGCATGATAGTTGAGAAAATAGTTAATAAACGCTTCGCGCTTATACCCCAAACAAAGAATGAAACGATTCACCCCAAACGCCGCATAACCCTTCATAATATGCCAAATAATTGGATGCGGACCAATTGGTACCATCGGTTTTGGCAATAACTCTGTCACATCACGAAGACGTGTACCCTGACCGCCGCATAAAATCATCACTGGCGGCATTTCATACTTTACATTCATAATCGCCTTTTTTTCCCTTTAGTTACTTACAACAAACCACAAAAGCGAAAACACTATTTTGGAACATCCACTACCAAGGACTCTTCCTCTGATATTCGCCTCATTCTTACTCGATATTATAAACAGGATATACTATTATTTGTTTTTAATGTATTAAGCACCTCTCACAAGCTCGAGTGTGCTTTATTGCCGCTACACTACTTTAGGCGAGCCAAAGCCTCTCTCCCGTTGGTCGGGTGTTGCTATATCTATTCGTTTGTCGCTGTTCGGTTGTCGTAATTCAAGCATCGAGCCAACGTTCCCGAGCAAGCTTCGCCCCGTCAGTTATACACTCAAAACTGAAATCATCTCCCATTTAGCAACCTCTAACTACTACCCATAAGCTAGTTAGAAAACCAATTAATTGTCTAAAGAATTGAAAAGTATCTTTTTTCAATTTTGTTATGATATAAAAAACATCAAGAAAAGTCAATTATATATATGGAATAAAAATAAAAATAATTAGAAGAAATATCTATTGAAAAGATTATTGGCTCTTCTTAAATTATTGTGGATGCATATCTAATTTGCCACAGAAAAACAAGATACTTTTTCTATAATTTTCAAAATTTTTATAACCTTTAGCATTTGACTTAATTGCTTGAATTCTTGAATTCTATAGTGGTTCAGTTTGTCAAACAGCAAATTAGAAAAAACAAGTAAAACCAATTTTTATCAAGCTACAAGAAGTAACTTAATACTACTTCCTGTATATATTTCCATCTTAAAATATATTCAAATTTATTAGACCATTATAATATAAGATAGTAGAGATTAGAGTTAATTATTGTTTTTCAACTTACTTATATCATCTAAAAGTATCTTCGTAAATTTATCAGCCCCTTTTTTATTTAAGTGATCAACATCTGAAAACAATTCTAAATTATCTTCAAACCGTTCATAATGAGAATAATCTAAATATTCAACTTTGAAATCAAGTTGACTTCTCACTTTTGCAATATTATCATAAATCCTTTCTTTGTAGTCAGCTGCAGAAACTAAATTGTTATAAAGATAGGTTTGCGGTGTAGTTATTAAAATAGCTCTAGCATTATGTTCTTTTACAAGACTTAGTAGTGACACTAATATTTTTCTAGTTTCAATATACTTATCTTGGCGCTCTTTATAATCAAGATTAGTAAGGTGACTTTCTACCTTTGGCAACGCAACCTCAATACGTCTATCTAAATCTAAGTCTCTCGGATATTCTAATCTATTCTTATTATAAAGACTCTTGCTTTTAGGCATACTGCAGATATATCCAAACAAAACTTTATTATTATATAATGATCCAAACAAAAGGTTTCTAAAGTATTCTGATGTGCTAACTCCAATAAAGTCATAAAGTTTAAATGCCGAAAAATATCTATAATTATATTGTTCTTTTGTTTCCCATACAAAAGAGAATATGGAGACAGGTATAATTACAATTGTTTGATCGGTCATTTTTCTGTTCAACTTTTTAAAAACTTTATAAGAGTAAATGAACGTTTCACCTTTGCTAGATAGATTGAGAATTGGATCAAATGAGTCTGATACGCCATACTTGGTGTGAGATGAACCTAATACTATATATTTATATTTGGATTTGGATGTATTCGCATATTGTATTCTTGAATTTAAAGGATCAACAAAGTGATGATAAAATTGACTAGCTAAAACAATAAACAAAAAAAGAATCATTATAAAAAAACTTAAGTAACTTGAATATTTTCTAATGTTCATAATATTTCCTAAAAATTAAAATATAAAAAGATGGTAACTCTATAAAGCATTGCAGTACATAGTACAAAATAAAATGCAGTTTCTATAGCTGTTCCTATATTATATGTCATAGTCTGAGCTTTAACAAAACTATTCTTTTTTAAAAGCAGAGTACTAAATAGAGCTACGATAACCATAAACAAAATAAAAAAACGTCCACCTCCAGGATCTTTTGCAAAATTTCTCATAAATTCAGCTCCAAAAAATTGATTAATGGAATTAAAATTAGAAATCACAGCAAGAAACTCTTTGATACTATACAAAGAGAACATTGCATTTAGTACATGCATTGCCTCTTTGATAGTTGTTGCACGAAAAAACACAAAAAAAACATTAACTAGATTAAAGGTAATAAACCAACCTAGTAATTTTGGCATTTTAAATCCTTTATTCTGCCATATACGATGAGCCAAAATACATAATCCATGCATACTCCCCCAAATTACAAATGTCCAAGCTGCACCATGCCATAATCCACTTAATAAAAACACTATAACTAAATTGCGATAAACTTTCCAGTTTGCACAACGACTACCACCCAAGGGAATATAAAGATAATTGGTAAAAAACCGTCCTAAAGTTATATGCCATTTTCGCTAGAACTCTTGGAAGTTTGTAGATCTGTATGGTGAATTAAAGTTAAGCGGAAGTATAATATTAAACATCAGAGCAATTCCCATTGCCATATCACAATATCCACTAAAATCAAAGTATAGTTGCATTGTATAAGACAATGATGTAAGCCATGCTTCTGCACAATTGAGTGTACTTGCTAAAAAACCTTTATCAGCTAAAATTGCAACAGAGTCAGCCAAGAGTATTTTTTTTGCAAGACCCAAAATAAAGAGAGAAAGACCTTTGTTTAGATTTACCCCATTTATCCGTTTGTTCTTATGATCTTCAAACTGTGGAAGCATTTCACTCGGTAGTACGATTGGCCCCGCAATCAGTTGAGGAAAGAAAGTAACAAAAAGACAGTAACTCAAAAAATCATATTTTAGTGACTTTCCGCGATAACTATCAATAACAAAAGATAGCTGCTGAAATGTAAAGAAAGATATACCCAAAGGAAGAAGCACTTTAAGGAGAGGTATGTTTGTACTGAAAATACTATTAATATTATCAATGAAGAAATCATAATATTTATAATATCCAATCATTCCTAAATTAAAAATAATTCCCAGAATTAAGGTTAGTCTTCTTTTCCAACTGGTGCAACCTTTATTGTGAAAATATTGCCCAATAAAATAGTTGGAGAATATCGATGCAATAATTATTAGTAAATACCAATAGTTAAAGTAGGCATAAAAGTATAAAGAGGTAAAAACTAACCACGCTTTTGCAAGTTTCTCTTTCTTAAACCTGTTAAAGGTGAAATACCCAATTAATGTAATTGGTAAAAATAAAAATATGAAAAAATATGAATTAAACAACATAAATATTTTTTTTTCTAGTTGGGATTTGATATATTAAAATTATCAAGTTTATTTTCATTTTACAATCTATTAGATTTTTAAAGAAAATTATACTTTGATATAAATTTTGAAAAAGTATTCTTTAGAAGATTATATAAATATAAGAATCTTTTTGTCCTACAGTAACAACATGCAAAAAGTATGTTAGGAATAATTAAACAAATAAACATTCGAATTATAAAAATCAGAATTGTATTCCCATCTATCTGATATGCAACAAACCATGTTATACTGCCAGCAATAACAACTGTCATAGTATATATAAAGTACCTTATAAAATATTGCCATATTTTGTCAGGATACTGGTGCCTAAACAAAACAACAGGATCAATCCAAAATGATGTTGTTATAGTACTTATTAAAGTACCTAAGAAAACACCAATTAGTCCCATGGATTTTAAGAGAATTATGGACAAAACAAGGTTTATTACTGCTTCGGCAATCGGCTTATATCTATCAACCCATACCAACCCTAAACTTGTCTTAAATGTGTTTGTCGGCTGCCTCATACCTGATACAAAAACATTAACCAACGCAACCAATATAATAGGTTGGTCAATCAGATATTCTTTGCCAATCCATAATTCAATAAATGGATTTAACAAAATACATAATGAAATTACAGAAAAACCATAAATCCAAAAATAAACAAACATTACAATATTAAATATTTCATATTTCTTTTCTGTAGTTGCAGTATAATTAAGATTTCCAACACTGCCTGTAATACCTCCAAGCATTTGATTTAAAAAAGTTTTTACAACATTAATAATTAAAACATAATTTGAATACAATCCAGTCCATGATAACCCTATATATTTAGCAATTAAAATATTATCCGTACTAAAAACCACAACATATCCAATTTTATGAAAGAACAATGCGTAACATTTTTTTATAAGTTCTCTTTTTCTGTTTTTATCCATCTTAGTTATATTCTCAGAATTCAAATACTTATATTCTTTATCTACTTTTCGAGATATAACAACATTGGATAGAAAAAGACAAACAAACTGAGTAATTAAATAATAAATAAAACTCTGAAAATATAGTAAAATAATAATCTGAATTACGCTTTTTAAAAAATTTGCTATTCCTTTATTAAGTATATTTAGATAATCTTTCTGATCTGCGAACAAGATGATACGTTTATGAGAATATAAATAAGACAAAGAAACATTTAATAGATAAAGAAAATAAATGAATTTAAGGTTTGGAATATCTGGACTATCTTTTATAAAAAAATCAAGAAATGGAAGAATTAAGAGACCAATCCCCATAACAGTAATACTGATTACTCTATAAAGTTTTTTCACCAATGCCATCAACATGCATATTTCCGGCTTATTGTTCTCTGCAAGTGGTTTATAGAGACTGAAAGTAATAGCTGTACCAAGACCAAGTTCAGAAAGAGACAATATAGATAGTATATTGGTAAACAATCCATTCACTCCAAGATATTTAACATCCAGAGTCTTAATAAATATCGTTCGAACAGCAAAAGCAAGTACAATTGTAAGAAACTGCATAATAACTGCATAAGTAGAATTTTTTAAAGATTTTTTTAATCGCATAGTTAGTTAACCATTTGTTTTGTTAATGATATACAATTCTGTTGTTTTTATTTTCTTGCATTTAGTATCCACTTAAAACACAAACTAATTTTACTTTTAATTAAGAATTTTGATTTAGCAATAATATTACGATAACGCCAGGACTTGAAGTATGTATCAGCTACATATGCATAACCTTTATTTCTTAAATCTAAATAGAAAGATGTTCTAAGATTATTAGCAATAACGTTGTTTTTGCTCGGTAAAAAGTTTGTAATCAACTGGTGTTCAAAAAAGTCTTTAATACACTGCCACATATTATATCCAGTTGTAGAATTAACTTTGACAAATGACACACCATTCTTTGGAATGTTTTTTAAGCCATACTTCTCTATTCCCCAGAAATCTCCCAAAGTAAAATCTGCCAATCCTGAACCATTATGCATATTACAAACATCACAAGATGGTCGTGTTGACAGACGAGCATTCATCATTCTTGAATATGAATCCTTTGGAAACTCGCTAAATAATCTTCCATTTTTGAATAAAATCCGAGTTCTGTAATTTTCCCAACCATATGACTTATCTTTAAAATTTATATCTGTAATATCAGTTTTATACTTCTTCTCTAGATAATCTAAAAATCCTCTGTAAATTTGAGGACTCGGAACTCCAAAACAAATAACCTCGCAGGTAATTAAATTTTCTGGTTTACTTCCCAAATATGAATAAACAGCTTCAATCTGGCAAGGGGTGCCTGAAAACAAAACAGTATCTCCATTATTTATAAGTTTTTTTGTAAGTTTAAATATTCCACTGGTATCACTTTGTACATACTTGGAACGCAGAAGTCTACCTAAATCCCTAAGATTATCAACAACGATATGTTTAACAATAAATTTATCATCAAAGACAGCACCTATAACTTTACCATTATTTTCTATAACTTTCTTGGCAATTTCAAAAAAAAATCCACCTGAAGAACTACGATCTCTTACTCTGCTTTCTTTATGCCATGCGGCATATACCTTTTGTTCCTGAACTATGCAATTTATATCAGCATTAAAACTACAAACTTGAAGACATTTTTTACATCCAATACACTTGTCAACATCGACTTCCGGATACCAAAAACCTTCTGGATCACAAACCATCCTTATTGCATTCTGAGAGCATATTTGCTCACATGCCTTACAACCACAACACTCATTTTTATTTTTTGTCGTTAAAAACATAGTAATATTTTAATCTGTTTCGGTTTTGTTCAATGCATTAATAATCATTTTATCTGGTCTATTGTATTGCAAATAGTATTCTTCATTTGCTTTCATCATCCTTAATAACTTTTCATTATCATTGAAAAGCATATCTGTTTTTTCAACACATTCAAGTGGATTTGAATAAGAAAGAAAATTTATATTCTCTTTAAAAAAATCAGGTAATTCATAGAACGGTTTTTCAGTAACAAGTCCTTTACTTGCAGCCAATTCTTCTCCAAAACTAAAATTAAAACATTGATGAGTGCCCTGAGTTGTGACACAAATATCAGAGGAATGTATGGCTTTTGTATATGCTTTACGACTACTTATTTGCGTATTAACTATTAAATCTGGATACATTTTTTCAGCATAATCACTACGTACAATTTCTCCTATGAAACTTTTGCCAAACTCTTTTTTTAATGCCATAATGCATAAGGCTCGCATATCACTTATTTGCTTATATTCTTGAGCTTTCTTTGCAATCAAATTATCTAAACAGCCATCTAAATCAACATTTTTACTGCTTTTACTTGATGCAATTGACGGATCCCAAAGTCTAGTGTAAAAAAATACGTTTTTCTCTCTATTAACCACTGCCGGATACTCAAACCTTTTAACATATCTATGACAGTATGAACTATTAAGTAAAGATGTTGTACATCTGATTATCTCCTTAAATTTACACGTTCTTCTTGCTAATTTAATTCGCATATAGTTTAAATATATATTATTTAATGTTACATAATAACGAAAAGGAAGAGTCAAAATTTTATGTTTATTTCTCATCCTCAAATGGTATTCACGTTGCACACAAGATTTAAAATAATAATCAACATTATCCAATGCTCTATCAAGAAAAGCAAAACTGGGATAGTTATTATAACCATCTGTTAAATCAAAGATAATTCGTTTGTTCTTAAAAACACATTCAACAATTGCATCATGGGAAAATTCGTCTTTTAACTCTAGCTTTTCTGATAATACAAAATCTAAGACTTCTTGTTGCTTTAACATAATGAAGCCTGTAACGATTTGGTTCATATACATTGAATTTAAGTTTGCTACCGATAATTTAAATGTTTTCAAGTCTACTCCTAAATGATTTCTTTTTTTTACAAATATAAATATAAATTGAGG
>Ga0307987_1000581_pt1 | contig 21610 bp, 23 predicted proteins | sample EllFjometagen181_FD_203157 | JGI IMG/M metagenome (GOLD analysis project Ga0307987, IMG submission 203157) | Marine microbial communities from Ellis Fjord, Antarctic Ocean - #181 | ecosystem: Environmental > Aquatic > Marine > Unclassified | place: Southern Ocean | collected 2014-10-08 | reverse complement strand
CTGTCGATGTATTCGACTACGGACAGGCAATTTCAATGGGAAGTTATTCCGAATAAGCAATATGGCGTTTCAGTCAGGGCTGTTGATTTTTCCCTTAATAAAACGAGTTGGACAACTCAAGTTCTGCACACTACGGTAAAAGACCAGGTAGCTCCGGCTGTTCCAACAAATATCGATGCATCCGGTACATTTACCAACATTATATTAAGTTGGTCACACGGTGCGGAGTCAGACCTTAATCATTTTTTGGTTTACCGAAACACAACAAACAATTCCGGAAGTGCTATCAGAGTTGGTGCCACCGTGGGAGATTTCACAGGGACTCTTGCCATGTTTTCCGATACTCCTCCAACAGATGCTACATATTATTATTGGGTAAAAGCTGTTGATACTTCAGGTAACGAATCAGCTTTTTCTCTGGTTGATTCAGCAAGTGCGCCTGGTGTGGTGATCGGGCCAGGAGAAATAACTTCAACCCATATTGCTGAAGATTCGATTGAAACACCAATGTTAAAAGCCAATTCCATCGTTGCATCAAAAATAGCAGCCGGAGAAATTGGAACTGATCATCTCGTAGTCGGGGCAGTAACAGCTACACAAATATCTGTTGAACAATTGGATGCCATTGCCGGTAACTTTGGATTAATTTCGGCTGGAAAAATTCAGAATGCCGATGGATCAACTTATGTTGATTTAGATAATAATTTAATGGCATTAGGAACCAAGTTTAATTGGGATGGAACAAACCTTGCTATCTCGGGATCTATTACAATTTCGGGTCCAAGTTCTGGATACAGTAAATTAACAGATGTTCCAACCTCTTTAGCTGACATCAACCCTGGTGAGTTTAATACAATTCAAAACAGTATTGAAACATGGTTTGAAACCGGAGTACCGACTACACTCAATACTCCGGCTATCGAGTGGACGACAACTGCTTTGAAAGATGAACATTTAGGTGATTTGTATTATGACAATGATACTGGATTTGCTTATAGATACAGAATCAACACGGGAGTGTATTCCTGGCTCAGACTGACGGACTCAGATATAACTCAAGCCCTGGCTGCAGCCGCAGCAGCTCAAGTCACAGCAACTCAAGCCACTACATCTATTGCCGACATGGAAGCTGACAACAAACTGTCTCCATCAGAAAAAACAAAATGGAGACAAGAGTGGATCACTATCGGGGAAAACTATACCAAGCTTTTTCTCCAAGCTACCGCATTATCTATTCCAATAACAGATCTGGCTAATGCTAAAGATACCCTGAACACTTATCTGCATACAACAGCTCAGATTGCCTCGGCACCAAATGACACCTACACTATTATTGGAACCGCACTGACCGACGTAGCCAAGGATTATTATGGTGAGTTTGTCATGATGACCAACGACATAGTTAATAAGGTTGGCTCGAATTCCGTTGATTACACAGAAGAGTGGAGCGAGCAAAATGCCACAGATGACGCTGACATAAGGGCCACCACATTGGGCGACAGCACAATGATAAACGGTGGCAAAATTCATGTAGGATCAAGTATTAAAATCGGTAACATAGATGGTGTCTCTGATTATGTAGATATAAATCCTGAAAAACTTCAATACTACAAATATTTTGATGCAACGATAGGCCATCAACCATCGAAAGCCCTAACACGCATGGATATCGGAACCTGTGGCAATGATGAAACAGTTCCATTAAAAGGTTATTGGGAAAAAGCACCAAGGGTTTTTATAACGCCGGACAATATGATGGTTTATGATTCCACTGATTCAAACTTTTCTCAATCTTTAGTTTGCCCCGAACCTGTTCCGGATAAAGTTTCTACAGGCGTATATAAAATAACGCCGCAAATCAGACTCGAAAGGTCAAATGGCATGGGTGGTGGGGCTGTCAATATTATGACTACCTTTAATTTTAATGGGGAGTGGCAGCAAATTACTCCTGCAACTGGTGCTGAATTCACGATTTCAGAGGCTGGCACACTGTCAATGAGCGTTATAGTAGACCTAAGGGGTGGTATTCAAAGAACATCAAACATTGGCACGTCAAAAGAACCCATTGCAAATTATCCGGCATACCAAGCTCTCGGTCAAGTAAAACTCCAATATTACGCAGGCGGCACATGGAATGAAACCGCATTGTTCCAGGGATGGTTTCATCCTACAACTCCAAGTACACACCAATTTAATATTTCACATGCGAGCCAAATTACACAAATACGGTTAGTGGTTCAACAGAGTCAAATTTGGTTGATCAGCAACTTTGGTGCGATTGTCAGTAACAATCTTTTATTTGGGCCACAGGGTTTAAATTATACACCTTCAATAATCAGTTACACTTCTGCCCTGGCAGACAACACACCACTGGCAGTTGGAACAGTTCGATATTTTGCAATAGCGGAGGAATAAAATGATATTTACAGATTTTGAAAACTTAAAAATACAACTCAAACAACATGAAGGCCAACAGATTGGTTTGATGTTATTTGAAGATAAATTTGATTCTAAATATTTGCATTCTGGCTATTTGGATACCTTAAAACAACTCCGAAAGAAATGCGATATCGTTGTAATTGATATTGTTGGCTTTGGTATGCTGTTAAGCTCAATACATTATAATCTTCAGGAGCTTTACAAACCCACTATTACCATAGAAGAATACAAATCTTACTTTGGTGATTTAGCAGATTATATCTTGTATCAAACGCCATATGATCAACTGGCAAGATTAAGAGAGCCGACAGATATTGGTTTTTACAAGAAAAAAGTAAATCAATATTGCAAAATTTATCCAATGCAATATTCCGTCAATGAAAAGATTACAAAAACCTTCCTGATGATTTTTGAACTTTACGGATTCAAAGAGATGCCCATTCATTGTTCTGCAAACATGTGGAAGTGTGGGTACAGGTCTTTTTTCTATAAACATTATCTTGAAAACAATCTCAATATTGACATGGAAATAACAGAGCCACCAAGGGATATCGATGGCTTAATTCCGGCTGATTCAGACACTCATTCAGATCCAGAATATAGAGAATTATTAATTTCAATTAATAATAAAATCAAATCCTGGACCGGCTCATTAGTTGAATTAAAAGAAACTTTATCAAATGCAGAACATATATCAGAAATCTATTTGTTTAATGGGCCTTATTCTCAACATCCAGTAATCGAAGTTCTGATTGATAAAAATAATACAAAAGCAAGAATTGTTCATCTTTGCACGGATATAAGCAAATAAAGGAGAAACATTATGGCAGGAAAAGCAGTTATAGCAGCGATTATAGCAGAGAACACATTCACGGATTGGATTATGCCTAAATTCTCTCTTTATGAAGGTGAAAAAGGAACTCATTTTTTAAATATCAGTATTTCTGGAACATGGGTGGGATCAGTCACTCTTCAAAGAAGATTTAGTTCTTCTGACACCCCAAGAGATGTTGAGATTTTTACAGAGAATGCAGAAGAAGCCTTGTACGATCATGAGTCTGGTGTCGAGTACCGATTAGGGATCAACTTAGGCGCGTTTGTTTCAGGGATATGTAATGTCCGGTTAGGAGCATAATATTATGGCATTAAGAAAAATACTATTAAATAGCAGCAAGGCATCACGGACAGATTTTGTTCCAATAGGAATATTAACAGCTAAAAACACTCAAGGTGCGATTGAACAAGCAGAGGCAGCTATTGCAGTGAATGTGATCGCCATCGAAGCTAAAAATTCTTATCCGAGTGAAGACGCAACCAAAGTTAGTTATATTTCGGTTTCCCAAGCTGTTAATCTTGATACCATGGAAAGCGACATTGCTGCAAATAATTCCAAAATTTCTTACACAGAAGCCGCAGCGGTTGCCGCCAATACCTCACACCGGGGCGTTGTTTCTGGCAACCCTCACGCTGTCACAAAAGCTGAAATCGGCCTGGGCAACGTCCCCAATGTAGACACTACAAATGCAAGCAATATTTCAACAGGGACACTGCCAAGTGCAGTTTTACCGCCTATCGCCCTGGTAAAAGTGCAACCGGCTGTAAGCCAAATTGCAATGCTTGCCCTGACGACCCAAGAAGGTGATGTTGTAGTCAGGTCAGACGAGAATAAAACGTACATGAGAAATGCTGGCGTGGCAGGAACCATGGCAGATTTTACCGAGCTGCAGACTCCTACCGATACGGTTTTAAGCGTCAACGGAGAGATAGGAACAGTTGTTATAAGCACCGGCGATATCTCTGAAGATATTAACAAGAATTTTGTCACTGATGCAGACCAGTCAAAATTAATAGGTATCGAGGCAAGTGCTGAAGTTAACAATATTTCTGACATAAACGCTACCGACTTAACCGATGCTGGAGATTCTGCCCTTCATTACCATTCTACTGACAGAGCCAGGGGAAATCATACCGGGACTCAGCCTGCCAGCACAATTTCAGATTTTGACACTGAGGTCTCTAATAATCTTTCTGTGGCTGCTAATACTACCAAGGTTTCCAATGTCTCCCATACTGGAGATGTAACTGGTTCTGGTGCTTTAACAATTGGTGCTGATAAAGTTAAGGACACTCATATTGATTTTGGAATTCTTACAGGGCAAGTCTCTACAGCAGACTTACCTGAAAGCGGCAATTTGTACTACACGGAAGCCCGGGTTTCGGCAAATGCCAGCGTTGCTGCTAATACTGCCAAGATTTCTTACACGGCTGCCGCTGCCGTTGCTGCCAACACATCTAAAGTCTCTTATCCTGGTTCGGCGAGTGCCGCAGAATTAAATATTTTAGATGGAGCCCTTTTAACCACTATTGAGCTTAATTATGTCGATGGCGTAACAAGTGCCATTCAAACCCAATTAGACGGAAAAGCCGCTACTCATTCTCATCCATATAATAATTATGTTCATCCTACTTCACACACAGCTTCACAAATATCAGACTTTGATACTGAGGTTTCAAATAATACCAGCGTTGCTGCCAATACTACCAAGATTTCTTACACGGCTGCTCTTGCCGTTGCTGCCAATACAGCAAAAGTTTCTTATCCAGGTTCAGCCAGTGCCGCAGAATTAAATATTTTAGATGGAGCCCTTTTAACCACTATTGAGCTTAACTATGTAGATGGAGTAACGAGTGCCATTCAAACTCAATTAAATGGAAAGTCTGCTACCCACTCTCATCCTTATAATAATTATGTTCATCCAGCAAGCCATGCAATTTCAGTTATTACAGGATTACAAACTGCTCTGGATGGAAAGTCTGCTACTCATACTCATCCTTATAATGATTACACCCATCCAGCAAGCCACGCAATTTCTTTTATTACAAACTTGCAAACCACATTGGATGGAAAGTCTCCTACTCATTCCCATCCTTATAATGATTACAGCCATCCAACAAATCACGCAATATCTGTCATAACAGGTCTACAAACAGCATTGGATGGTAAGTCTGCAACTCATTCCCATCCTTACGCACCAACTGTTCATTCTCACAACGTGTGGCAAACAAAAACAGCAAGTTTTACAGCAAGCAAGGATATTTCTTATTTTGTTAACACCACGTCCTTAATTGTCAATATTACTTTACCATCTTCACCGGCAATAGGAGATACAGTAAGGGTTTGCGATGTTGCTGGAAACTTCAACACGAACAAGGCAGTTTTTCTTTGCGGTCTTAATAAAATTATGGGTTTGGCTGAAAATAGCGATATGGCCACTCAATATCTTTCAACGAGTTTAGTCTATAGCGATGCAACAAATGGTTGGAGGTATGTAGGCTAATGAGCAAGGCAAATGATTTTTTAAACAAACATAAAGGTGAGGAGCCTGACCATGGGTGGTCGGGTTCCCAGGTTAAGTTTCAAAACCAAGACGGGTCATGGGGCGGCTATACTGAAACAAAGGGGGACACTGGCTCAACTGGCCCCCAAGGTTCAACTGGCTCCCAAGGTTCAATAGGTTCTCAGGGTTCAATAGGCCCTCAAGGAGCAATAGGCACTCAAGGCTCAATAGGCCCTCAAGGCTCAATAGGCCCACAAGGAACAGCCGGAGCTAAAGGAACAATTGGCGGTCAAGGACCAATCGGCCCTCAAGGTACAGATGGTGGACAAGGGATAACTGGCCCTCAAGGTACAGATGGTGGACAAGGTTCGGTAGGGCTAAAAGGAGCAACCGGCGGTCAAGGAACAACCGGCCCTAAAGGAGCAACCGGCGGTCAAGGAACAACTGGTCCCAAAGGCACAACTGGCGGTAAAGGTGGAGTTGGACTAAAAGGGCCTACTGGAACACAAGGGACAGCCGGGGCTAAAGGGCCAACTGGCGGTCAAGGAACAGCCGGGGGCAAAGGAGCAACTGGCGGTCAAGGAACAGCCGGGGGCAAAGGAGCAACTGGCGGTCAAGGAATAGCCGGGGCTAAAGGGTCAACGGGCACAGCAGGAACACCGGGAGCTAAAGGGGCAACTGGCGCAGCAGGAACAGCCGGAGCCAAAGGGGCAGCCGGGGCAGCAGGAACAGCCGGGGCTAAAGGGGCAACTGGCGCACAGGGAATAATTGGCCTGGGAGGATCGACCGGCCCACAAGGTGCAGTCGGAAATAAGGGAGCAACTGGCGGGCCCGGTGGAGTAGGGCTTAAAGGAGCAACTGGCGCACGGGGAACAACTGGCGGCGCTGGAACAACTGGCAACAGGGGAACAACTGGCTCTGCCGGAGCAACTGGCGCAAAAGGAGCAACTGGCGCAAAAGGTGCAACTGGCCCACAAGGCCCACAAGGGATACCAGGATAATGTCAAATCAAAATCAATTCAGTATATATTCGTCAGGGGTCAGTCCAGACCATGAATGGTCAGGGACTCAAGTAAGATTTAAAAATCCAGATGGTTCTTGGGGGCCTCTTGTAAGTGTTAGAGGTTTGCAGGGAGCAACTGGCTCACAGGGAGCAATTGGTCCACAAGGTAATACAGGTTCACAAGGCAATATAGGCCCGCAAGGCAATACAGGCTCGCAGGGCAATACAGGCTCACAAGGAATAGATGGCCCACAGGGAGATACAGGCCCACAAGGAAATATAGGCCTGCAAGGAACAACCGGCCCCCAAGGTGACACTGGCCCACAGGGAAACACTGGTGTTGTTGGCGATGACGGCCCACAAGGTAACACTGGCGGCATTGGCGATGACGGCCCACAGGGAGGCATTGGCCTACAAGGTAACACTGGCCCACAAGGTGATACTGGTCTACAGGGTAACACTGGCCCACAGGGCAATACGGGGGGCGTGGGCAATACTGGCGCACAGGGAACAACTGGTGGCATTGGCGATCAAGGCCCAAAAGGCACAACTGGCGGCATTGGTGATCAAGGTCTTAAAGGTACAACTGGCGCAGACGGCGATAAAGGTCTTAAAGGGGCAACTGGCACAGGCGGTGATCAGGGCGCACATGGAACTCTTGGAGCAGACGGCGATAAGGGCGCACATGGAACACTTGGGGCAGACGGTGATAAAGGCGCTCATGGAACACTTGGGGCAGACGGCGACACTGGCCCACAAGGAAATACTGGCCTACAGGGTAACACTGGCCCACAAGGCAATACGGGGGGCGTGGGTGACGTTGGAGCAAGGGGAACAACTGGCGGTGTTGGTGATACTGGCCCACAGGGTTTTACCGGCTCACAGGGTGGGGTTGGCCCAAAGGGATATACCGGATCACAAGGAACAACGGGCGCACAGGGAACAACGGGCGCACAGGGAGCAACGGGCGCACAGGGCATTCAGGGGGTAACAACTTATGCCAATTGTAATACCTGTCGAACATGTAACACTTGTGCCACTTGCACAGATATTTAATAGAGAGGTTTAATCATGTCGGTTTATTTAGATTTTGTTGAAACAGATATTGGAGTCGCCCCTGTAAAGGAAATATCGGGAGATCAAGTAAGATTCAAGAATCCCGATGGTTCATGGGGCAGTTTTGTAAATATTAAAGGGGTTCTCGGAAATACTGGTTCAGTCGGAAATACCGGCTCCGTTGGCGACACTGGTTCAGTCGGAAATACCGGAGCCGGGGGAGATACTGGCCCTATTGGAGATACTGGCCCTGTAGGTGATACTGGCCCTGTTGGAAATACTGGCCCTGTTGGAAATACTGGCCCTGTTGGAAATACTGGCCCTGGTGGAGATACCGGCCCTGTTGGAAATACCGGGGGTGGTGGAGATACCGGCCCCATTGGCAACACAGGCTCAACGGGGGGTGTTGGCCCCATTGGCAATACAGGAACAACAGGGGGTGTTGGCTCTATTGGTGACACTGGCTCCGTTGGAAATACTGGCGGCGTTGGAAATACTGGCGGTATTGGCCCCACTGGCGACGTCGGTAATACCGGAACAACTGGCGGCGTTGGCGATGTAGGAAATGTCGGAACAACTGGCGGTGTTGGTGATGTAGGAAACGTCGGGGCAACTGGTGATGTCGGTGATGTAGGAAACGTCGGGGCAACTGGCGGTGTTGGCGATCCTGGGCATACTGGCTCAACTGGCGGTGTTGGCGATCCTGGGCATACTGGCTCAACTGGCGGTGTTGGCGATCCTGGGCATACCGGCTCAACGGGCGGCGCTGGTGGTATCGGTCCAACTGGCGGTGTTGGAAATACTGGCACTAAAGGGGTAACTGGTGGTCCCGGAGGTACTGGCCCTACTGGATTCACTGGCTCTACAGGAGGCGGTGGCAGTCTTGGAGCAACCGGCCCACAAGGAACAGCCGGAGGAGTCGGAGATACCGGCCCTGGTGGAAATACCGGTGCGGGTGGAGATACCGGCGCTGTTGGAGCAACTGGCCCACAAGGCATCCAAGGCGCTTATGTCCTTCAGACTTGCTCTATTTGTTCCACCTGTAACGTTTGTGGCCTTTGTATCAACTGTAATTGCAACTGCGGAGACAGGTAACTTAAATTGGAGACTATAATGACAGATTTTTCATACGATAAAAAACCTTTTGGAATGGGCATAACGCCCGAAGCAACAGCCAAATTTTTCATTCAAACATTAATCTCACCTGAAAATATTACCATTCAGGTATATGAGGCTTTTAAAAAAGAGAACGATAGGTATCTCAGCCTGGCGACAGTATACCAGTTTGATGATGACTTTTTTAACATTCTTTTAGAAAAACCGATTTTGAACCATTCGGAAATTTTTACCCCTCAGAATTATGGCGAGAAAGATATAGTCCACGGCCCTGCTTTTGGGTTAGATTCTTCTTTATATTTTTTGGCAAGAAGCTCTATAACTTTGAACAAATCGGCAGACGTTCTTGGCGTCAATAAAAAAACCTTATGGGCTCCATACTCAAACGTCTTTGTTACAATGGATGAATTTGGAAGAATCAGAAACCCATATAACAAATACACCCACTCGGTAATTTCAAAAGTAGACTCCACGGCATTAATAATGGATAAGTTTGTGCATTGTGTCGCTCAAATCTATACTGGACATCATTCAGAAGATTTTGAAGGTGATGGCTTGAGAATTACCGTCCATTCCACCCTCGGATGTGACAGTAATATTGAGTTTGACCAAATCGTTGCAAATGATGCAAAAGCCTACGCCGCTTTCAGTGAGAATTTTTTCCCGACAATAAACACCCCTGATGAGATTGCCTGTCCTGCCGGAGAAGTTTACAGTATCCCAATTAATATCAATAGGCCAGATAGTTCGCCCTATTCAGGCGATTGCGATGTTTATTCAAAATGTGACATGGGCTTTATCGTGACAAGAAAGGTTACCGCATTGAATGGCGTTGCAAATATCAGATTCATGGCTTTGGGATTGGAGTCAGGGGATCAAGCTGAAATTAAGGTTGGATTCAAATGGTATGAAAACAAAGCAACTATTAAGGTGAATATTCAATAATGCTTCAAATTTTCCTTGGAAATGATTGTAATTTCAATTGCCCGTACTGTCTGCAACCAAAGGGCAAACTTAAAACAAAAAAACTTGATATAGAGAGGATCGCTTCTTTTATTCTGAATAATCCGATTAAGGAAATCAGGTTTTGGGGCGGCGAACCTCTCTTATATATCGACCTGATTAGAGAAATTGTTGCGGGTCTTGAGCACAATAACATTATAATCAATAAGACCATGGTTACAAACGGCAGTTTGTTGAATGAAAATATTACCAATTACCTTAAACACAAGGCCATCTTCACATGTCTAAGCTACCATGAAGAAATGGATCCAAATTGTTTAAAGTGGTTGTCAAGATTGGAATACAAAAGCATTAATTATTTAATAACAAAACAGTCACTTTATTTATGGGACTTAATCAACCTAAAGGATAAATTCGATGCCACTTTTAATCAAGACATATATATAATACCAGGTTATGTAAGAGCAACTTCATCATGTCCATCGGAATATTATTTAACTGAAAAAGAAATTGATTATCACATCGAACATCTAAGGATTTTAAATAAGTTCGGCTTTGCTCCAAGGCTTATTGAAACTCTTAAAGGCCAATGGGATAATATTGCCGCCAATTATACGCCTGGAAACGCCAAATGTATGAACGCAAGCCATGTGAGTATTGACATTTCAGGGGAGATTTTACCATGCCATTATGCACAGAATTTCGGCACCGAAGGCAAAGGGTTCGGTCAAATACCGGACTTTGATTTAATACCAAGTACGCAACGTCACATTAATACTGAAAAATGTAGGGAGTGTGACATTCTCCCATATTGCCAGGGTAATTGTCATCTAAGTTCGACACACGAAATAGATTGTCTATTAACCCAAAAATTATATCACTTTTTATTTAAGGAATTTAATAAATAATGCCTCTGTTTAAAATACATACTGATAAATCCTTTTACACTTTTGACCCTCAAAAAAGTCTTTTACTTGATAAAGATGGCAACCCTGCTGTTAGACCTGAAACGTCAAAAGGCAACAATGGCGGTGGGCTTGCAATGTTAAGGATACAACTTGGTCTTAAATGCAATTACAATTGCGTGTATTGCAAACAGGCAGATCAAAAAAAGAAAATTAATAAAAAAACCGACCTCAAAGTTCTGGTATCAAAAATTCAAAAGGAATATTCGACAATCCGAACTATATTTTTTGCAGGCGGGGAGCCGCTTTTATATTGGAAAGAAATTCAAACATTGACATTAGAATTAAGAAAGATTTACCCAAACGCCAAAATAGCAACAATCTCAAACGGGTCTATTCTCACAAAAGATCATTTACAGTTTTGCAAAGAAAATAATATCCATTTTGTTTTTTCCCATGATGGCCCAGGTCAATATTTAAGATCAGGCGACCCCCTGGAAAACCCCGACATATTAAAAAATATTCAAAATTATCTTGAAGATGAAACCAGAACGGCGGGGATATTTTCAAACGGGGTTCTTACTCCTATCAATAATAAACCGACCCAAATTGTTGAACATATCCGCAACAAGGTTGGCAAAAATATTCGAGTAAGTTTTGAGGGTGTGGCTGATCTCAATACTGAAACTGTCGGCAAAGAAAATCTTTTATTCGATAATATCACCGGGAAAGAATTGACCGATGATATCTTACGAGGGTGGGTTGAAGGCAAACTTCAAAACACTGTCTTTGAAGAGCGTATACATGACTTCCTTCGTCGTTTAGCCCATCAAGCAAACTCGCACACTCAAACTCAAAAATGCGGCCAATTAAGGGATGATGTAGTCGCTGTAGATTTACAGGGTAACACCATGATTTGTCATAGTTCAACTTCAAAAGAAAACTATCTTGGAAAAATTGATGGATATCAAAAAGCAAAACCCGATCAATTTTTATGGTCAAAAAGAGAAACCTGTTCCAACTGCATTGTTCAGCAACTTTGCGGAGGCGGTTGTCTTCTAAGTCCCTATGGATCAGAAGAGCAAAAGACAACTTGTAAAAATGATTTTTACTATCATATGGGCATCTTTGCAGCAACAATATTTGAAATAACCAAAGATTTTATAACAAAAATTGAAATAATAAAAGAATCATAATTTAAACAGGAGTTAAATATGCCAATAAGAGCACAGGTAGAAACACAGATTACATGGGCAGCAGCTAACACTAAGTCAGTTGGAGCCGATGGTCTTTTCAAGGAATCAGATGATATCACTGTAAATCCTAATATGATCGCCATTGGATTTACTATCAATGGTAATTCTGACGGTTCATCTTCTAATGATATTTTAGAAGTTCACTGCATGATAAAAAAAGATGTTAACAATTCCAATGGAGGAGTACCAGATACTTATGACACAATTGATACTTTTGTCCTTTCTCTCGATTGCGCTGATGGTGGCGATAATCAACAAACGACATTTTTAGGCAAAGTTATGGCCGGAGACATTATCCGGTTTGCATGTAAAAACAATGGAACAAACGCAATAGAAGCGGGAATTAGAATCACTGAAGATAGATTAATCTTTTAATAAGAGAAGCTTGCTATGACAAAACTTGCTAAAAAATATTTTGATAATTTCAGGATTCCAGTTCATATGCTTGAAGTACGGGAATTATTCGCAGGAGAATTAAATTCCGCCCTTGAAATAACACCCAACTTATCAGGTCAACTCGGGATAGGCGGTAACATGATTGCAGACGCAGGGACTTCTTCTCTTTCTCAAACTGTAATCGATGGACAGCAAGGAGACTTGCTATCAATATTGTCTCAATTATCGCCCATTATGACAGGGAATTCAGGTTTGAATGTTTCCTTTGAATCAATAGGTGCTGATCTTTTAAGTTCTATTGCAGCAAAAGAAGGGAAGGTTGCAGATATTTCAACGGTTTTAAATGAATTATTTTTGACTGGAACTGGAAAGATTGGTGGTGGTGGTGGAGATTTAAACTCTTTGCTTTCTAATCAGGTAATTTCCCTTGCTGGTCAAGAAGGAAAAAATTCTGAATTAACCGTTATCCTAACCAACTTAATATTATCAGGGTCAGGCAATGCTGGCAATAAAGCAAGTGTCTCGACTGTTCTTACAGATTTGATACTGGCAGCATCGGGAAATATTGGAATTAATGCCAATCTTTCGACTGTCCTTATTGATTTAATTTTGTCAGGATCAGGCAATATCGGAAATACAGTAAATATCGCAACAACTCTTACTGACTTGGTTATATCCGGATCGGGAAAGGCTGGTAACAATGCAGACATCTCAATTGCTCTTGCAAACTTAATATTAACAGCGACAGGTGATATCGGAAATGCGGGACAGATAAGTTCTTTATTGCCTGGCCAAACTCCTGATTTTGTTGCTCAAGACGGTTCAAATTCAAGCATTTCAACTGCCCTTGCAAATTTAATTATGTCAGGATCAGGAAACGCCGGCAACAAAGCGAGTATTTCAACCATCCTTACAAATTTGATATTAGCAACATCCGGAGATATTGGAGTCAACGCCAATGTGGAATCTACACTAATCGATCAATCACCAAATATTACTGGACAAGAAGGATTAAATGCAAGTGTTTCGACTGATCTCACAAATTCAATTTTATCAGGATCAGGGAAATTGGGTAATAAGGCGAACTTCTCAACAGCTCTTGTTGATTTATTTTTGACTGGATCTGGAAATACTGGCAACCATGGACTTTTGAATTCTTTGTTCCCAGGTCAATCAATTAATCTTATTGGTCAAGAAGGAATGACAGGACCACTCTCTGCAATGGTTAATGTTCTCGAAACCCTACTTTCAGGGGCAATAGGGATCAAAGCGAACATCGAAACACAAACAAATATAGATTCGGTTCTCAACGGTGGCCTTGGAGTTGCCGGGAACATAGATTCACAAACGATTATTGATCAAATCATTATGGGTAATGCTGGAAACCAGGGAAATTTAACTTCCGAAACAAATATAGACACAGTTCTTGATGGAAATTCTGGAAACAAAGGGGGGTTAGCTTCCGAAACAATTATTGAACAACTTCTTGCTGGTCAAACGGGCAGCAAAGGTGCCTTGATTTCTGAAACAATTATCAACCAAATTCTTACTGGTAAAACAGGCAACCAGGGCAGTTTAATTTCCAATTTAGTTATCGCCCAAATCATTGCCGGACAAACAGGTATTCATGGTGATTTAGTATCAGAAACAACTATAGATCAAATACTTGCTGGTCAAACTGGAAATTCAGGAGAAATAACATCCGAGACTGTTGTGGATTCTACTCTTTCTGGAAATTCTGGAAACAAAGGTGCCTTGATTTTTGAAACAATTATCAACCAAATTTTTACTGGTAAAACAGGCAACCAGGGCAGTTTAATTTCCAATTTAGTTATCGCCCAAATCATTGCCGGACAAACAGGTATTCATGGTGATTTAGTATCAGAAACAATTATAGATCAAATACTTGCTGGTCAAATTGGAAACTCAGGAGAAATAACATCCGAGACTGTTGTGGATTCTACTCTTTCTGGAAATTCTGGAAACAAAGGAGAATTGACTTCTGAAACAATTATCAGCCAACTTCTTTCTGGAAATTCAGGAAACAAGGGTGGATTGATCTCTGAAATGATTATAACTCAACTTCTTTCTGGAAATTCAGGGAACAAAGGAGAATTGATTTCTGAAACAATAATTAATCAAGTCCTTGCTGGTCAAACGGGAAGCTCAGGAGAAATAACATCCGAGACAGACATCGATTCTACTCTTTCTGGAAATTCAGGAAACAAAGGGGAGTTAGCCTCTGAAACAATTATTGATCAAGTTGTTGCTGGTCAAACAGGAAGCTCAGGAGAGATAACTTCCGAGACAGACATCGATTCTACTCTTTCTGGAAATTCGGGAAACAAAGGAGAATTAATTTCCGAAACAATTATTGATCAAGTTATTGCTGGTCAAATAGGTAGCAAAGGTAATTTGATTTCCGAAATGATTATAGCCCAACTTCTTGCTGGTCAAACAGGAAGCACAGGAGGATTGATTTCCGAAACAATTATTGGTCAAGTTCTTGCTGGTCAAACAGGCAGCAAGGGTGGCTTAATTTCTGAGACAGATGTTGAATCTACTCTTTCTGGAAATTCAGGAAACAAAGGAGATTTGGCTTCAGAAACAATTATTGATCAAGAACTTACAGGTCAATTGGGTATCAGTGGACAATTGTTAACTCAGGCAGATATCGCTCTCGTTCTTTCAGGAAAAACAGGAGTTGGCGGCCCATTATCAAGTCAAATTACAACAGCTTTTTCCATAGCAGGGATACTTGGGATTTCAGGTTCATACACTCTTGAGCTTACAAATATCTCGGCTATAATCGAAGGTATGCTTGGTGTATCCGGTGTGGTCACAACAACCCTTTCGGCTGGAGCTGATCTTGCTGCGAAGATTGGAATTTCTGGCGAAATCTTTTGTGCTCTTGAAGATCTTGAAGATCTTCAATTACAAATAATTGAAATCGCAACAGGTGAAAGAGTTTACCAGGTCGTATTTTCAACTAAAACAGGCAGGGCGGTCTTCTTGGCTCCAAAAACAAGTAAAATTGAGATAATAACAACAACATAGAAGTGTAAACCTTTTAAAACATGAAATTAATATGTTATAGTTTGCAAAATAGACTATAATTAGAGTTAAAAAAGAACTTTATCAACAAAGGAGATCGTTATGTCATTAGGTGTATTAGAATCAATCAGAAACGCGTGGCTGGATGCAATAGCTGCTGCAATTGACGCCGGAATAGTGGGTGGGCAGCTTAAATTTTATGATGGCTCTCGTCCTGGAACCAATGGGGCTGCAACCAACTTGCTTGGAACAGTCGTTTTTTCAGCTACTTGTGCGCCTGACGCAAGTGGAGGAGTTTTAACATTCAGTGAAATGACCGAAGATGCCTCTGCCGATGCAACAGGCACAGCGACCTGGGCCAGAATTACTGACAGTGATGACAATTTTGTATGTGATTGCTCTGTTGGAACATCCGGCGAGGACATCAACTTAAACTCCGTGGCTATTACAGTCGGCGGAATTATCAGAGTAACATCAGGGACCTTAACTGCCGGTAATGCATAATGGATACAGTAAAAGAAGGTAAAGCTTCTTATCATGAATATCGGTTGCTTGCAGAAGACGGAGAAACCCTTGTCCATTTTATTGAAGATCTAAAATACAAAGTCTCTGACGGAGTAGATGATTTAATTGAATGGACAGACCTTCCTCATGATAACCCTGGTACCATAATAGTGCCAGGGCCTATCAATCGAATAGGAGATTCGGGCAGATCAATGAGATACCTAACCCTGTTTGCAATCCATGATGAAGGTAATCATTTGCCCGAAGAAGTTAAATATAAAATATTAGACCAAGTAGGGATTACATCAACAACGACACCAACGGGGGTAGAATGAAGCCGAATAAAATCATACTTCATCACAGCTTGACAAAGGATTCCGATACTGTCTCCTGGGGAGCAATTCGAAACTTTCATACAAATGATAATGGCTATTCCGACATTGGCTACCACTTTGGAATCGAAAAGCTCCGTGGGCAGACAGAAATCCTTTTAGGAAGAATGTTAAGCAAAACAGGCGCTCATTGTAAAGGCTATAACACCAACGCCATAGGTATCTGTTTTGTGGGTAATTTTGATCTTCAATTACCTCCGAAAGAATCATGGGACGCCGGAATTAAATTAGTCAAATTCTTAATGGCTGAATATGGGATTAAGAAAGTTTTCGGTCACACAGAATTAAATTCTCATAAAACCTGTCCTGGAAAACTTTTTGGTTTGGAAAAATTCAGGAGTGAACTTGGGTTATGATTACTGGCATCTTAGCCTTGTTCGGTTCACCAATTATCGGCACGATAACTGGATTCTTCGGTTCCTGGCTAACCAAAAGAGAAGATAGAAAAATGTTAGAGATGAAACAAAATCATCTCATTAATTTTTCAAAATTAAATCATGAACAACGAACTGCTTTCACTAAAATTCAAGGCGAAATAGATCTTCAGAAGATAGACGCTGAATCTTTTCAATCTGCTGTAAAAAGTTCCAGTAAAATGAGTGGCAATAAATTCCTTGACGGTATGAAATCCCTTATTCGACCTGTCATTACTATGTATTTATTGATTGGTATTACAATCATAACTGTAGAAATTCATCAATTAATTGGTGGCCTCGAAGTTATTCCCGTTAAAGAGTTAACAAGTATTTATGTCCGAATAATTTCAGAATGTCTGTATTTCACTTCTGTTGCAATTAGCTTCTGGCTTGGTATCAGACCAGCTCAAAAAAGAATTTTATAAAAGGGGCAATATCATGTTTAAAGAATTTTTAAGTGATCCTACAGGGCAATATTCTATGATGAGAGGATTAACGGCTCTTATTGTAATCGTTTCCATGGGAATTTGGGCTATGGCATCTTTTAAAACAGGAAGTGTTGTAGATATCCCACAAAATGTTATGTATTTAAATGCTTCAACTCTTTTAGGAAAGAGTATTCAAAAAGGATTCGAAAAATAAAATAGGATCAGCTAAGTTGTTCAAGCCCTGGTCGGCAAAATCTTCCATAAAAAACACGGCCTAATTGACGATTGCAAAGTCAACGCCAAATTTCTCTCCAATAAATACGACATCTAAGTTCCCGTAGTTTTTATTTGTTTTTAGAATTTTTAAAATAACAAATACAACTGGTGAACTATGCAAAAAATCAAACCAATACAAAAGAAAATATTTTATTCAGACTGTGTGAATTGGCCCATGAACAAGGTTGATCAATTAAATCTAATTATTGACAATGCAATAGATATTTCAAGAAGAACATTTTTGAAACATGTTGATAGAGATGTATTAAAAAGTATTGAAACAGACCTTGGATACGACAGCCATTATAAGCAAGGCCTTACAATGGCTGCTGATTGGGCTGTATCTTATCATCGATCAAAATTTAAAGATAAGTTTTGTTATTATTTCCGGTATTCAGCCATCGAATATATATTTACATAGGAGAAACATGGATTATACAATACAAGATATAATAAATGCAGAATTCAACCTTGAGCCTTTAACTTGCGTTCATTGTCATCATGTCGGAGAAGTAACTTTCCTGCAATATGTTGGTGACGGTCAATGTGGGATGTGCGGAAAGTGGCAACTGGGAGAAAATAATAAAAAATAGGTTGCAAAATGCACTATTTTTTGTTCTATTATGATTTTCATTAATATTAACAAACAAAAAGGGTTGTCACATGAAAGTGATTTATGCGCCAAAGGGCAGGGCAAAAGAATATGCAGAATTGGCATTAAACATCTATAATGGCTGCACTCATGGCTGTACTTATTGTTATGCCAGTCGGTATGACAAAGAAAATTATTATGAGACAGCTAATCCTAAAAAGGATTTTCTTAAAAATCTCAAACAAGACATAAAAGTTTTAAATACCTGGGATCATGTACCGGAGATTTGTTTGAGTTTCCAGGGAGATGTTTATCAACATGCTGAAACAGAATTAAAACTCACAAGGTCGGCCATAGAATTATTGATAGAAAACAATCTTCCCTTCACTGTTTTAACAAAAAGTGGCAGTCGGGCAGCCAGGGATTTTGATTTATTGTCTCAATATGACAAATGCCGTTTTGGTACGAGCCTTGTCTTTACCAATCCCCTTGCTATTGAACAATTCGAACCCGATGCTGATGATGCAGATTGTCGAATCCAGGCAATTATCAGAGCACACGAACTTGGAATTCCAACATGGGTAAGCCTGGAACCTGTAATTTATCCAGAACAAGCCTTGATGCTTGTTAAAATGTTGTGTGGATTTGTTGACTCTTGGAAGGTTGGAAAAATCAACCATCATCCTGAACTCGAAAAAGATGTTGATTGGATCCAATTCAGGCAATCAATCATTAAACTCTTTGAACATTTCGGGTGTGATTATTACATCAAAAAAAGCCTGAGCGAATTATGAAGGAACCAGGATATTTATTTAATTTATCTGATGGGACCAGAATTTTTAGAGGGGATATCTTATCTCATCCAGATCATAGAAATGTCGGTTGGTATTGTACTGCAGAATTTAAACCAAAAGGTGATTTTGTCACTGTTCGTTCACCAAATGGCGCAGTTCCCACTGTTAAAATTTCAACCCTAAAAAGAGAACCACCTCATCTCAAGTGGTGCAAACTTTGTGGGCAACGAATAACTTAAAAAGGAAAGACATGAAAACAGAACCATGGTTTTACACCTATTCAGGAATAAAATTTCAACTTTTAGACCCAACAATGGATATGATCAATATTCATGATATTGCACATTCATTATCAATGCAATGCAGATGGAACGGTCATTGTAAATTCTTTTATTCGGTTGCCGAGCATTCAATTCATGTGAGCAATCTCGTTCCAAAAAGTCTTGCCCTCCATGGTCTTTTGCACGATGCAGCCGAGGCTTACGTGGGAGACATAATTACTCCGTACAAGGATCAGCTCATCAATGCCAAAATAATTGAACATAAAATTCTTAAACTTATTTTCAAATGTTTTGGTGTGGCAAATACAATTGATGATAAGCATTATATCAAATTTGCAGATGGTCAAATGATACCAACTGAGGCATTTCAAATAGTCCCACATGCATCAGAATATAAATGGTTGGAAGCACTTCCCGATCCTGTAAAAATAGATCTGGAATGCTGGAAACCATCAGTTGCAAAAGCTGTCTTTCTTGACAGGTTTAATACTCTTTTAAATATCAATGAAGATGGAACAATGGAGGCAGCATAATGTGCCAGGTATACATAGGAGAGCCTGTTTTCATAAATGGGCCATCGATATTCCAGTACACACTGACACATGAACACAGACATGGCACGTCAGTTTATGCTTTTTATTCTTCCAAAACTCTTGAAGAATTACCAAGCCAAGAAGAAATTGCTGAAATACTCGGGGTAGAATATGAGCCATATCGAGAAGAATATTTAGATCTCGAAAAAGTATCACTGGAAGATTTTGATACTCTTTGTGAAGAATACAAGAAAAAAGAGGTTGTATAATGATAAAATACCACAAGATCCAGACAGTATATAAAAGAGACTTTGAAACCAAACACAAAACTCTTTTAGAAGATCAGTTTTCAATTCCTGAGTTTGAATTTTTAAAAGACAATCTCTGGTCGTTTTCAGAAAAACTTGATGGCACCAATATAAGGGTGATGTTCGATGGATTCAAAATAACCTTTGGTGGCAAAACTGATAATGCCCAAATTCTAACAAAATTAATAAACAAACTTGTTGAACGATTTCTTTGCACTGTGGCAAGACCAATTATGCTGCATTCATAAGGATATTCGGTTGGATTAATAGAGAAATATTAAGATATAAATAAGGAATTAACAAATGGAAAAAGAACAGACCTGGACCACAGCAGAGCTTCAGGAAGACTTCGAGGTAATAGGCTTCATGGCTCCATATGTGGCTGTACGCAGAAAAAAAGACAATATCATTGGCTCTCTGGAATTTTCAGATCATCCAAGGACCTATTCTTCATTCAAAAAGGATAAATAATGAAAAAAACAACATATTTAGCACAAAGAAATTCAACCGGAAATATCAAGATCATGACCATAAATCTTGATGGTGATACAGTATATCAAACATGGGGAATCCTAAATGGCAAGATGCAATCTACTCCTCCAACTGTTTATGATTTCATTAACAAGGGCAAGGCCAACGAACTTAACCCACCGGCTGCAGCCGAAGCTGGTTTCAACAAAATTATAAAAACCAAAACAGATGAAGGCTATCTTGTTGTAGAATCCCTTGATGAAATTCCGGAAGAAGAACTTGATAAAGATGTCATGGATCTTGATAATATCCCAAAACAATTTTGTTGTTCCAAACCAACCAGTAAAATTTCTGAAAAAGCCCTGGATAAATTAAACAACAGTGATCATGGTGATTTTTTTATAAAATATAATGGATCTTGTCATTATATATTAATTATATCAACAGGCGATGTGAAACTCTATACCAGGCGTATGGATGACCACACTGTTAAATATCCGGCTATCGTAGCAGGGGTAAAAGAATTAAATCTTCCACCCAAGACATTATTGATTACAGAATTTGTTATTGATCCTGAATTAAAAATTCCTCACATGGAGGCTTTCAGGATCATGCAGACCATTTCAAAGGCCAATGTGTCTGCTGGTAAGCCTAAAAAAGATTTATCAAAGAATAATGCTCGCCAGGATGTTGCCAACGGTGGACACAGAGTCCGAGCTTGTGTTTTTGGTATCCTTTATTATGGGGATGAACAAGTTTGGCATCTTCCAATGATAGACATTTATGAAACTCTTCATAAAGATATTCCAAAACTTATCACTGGACACGAATTATTCTTACCAGAGGCATTGGCTTTTTCATCTGCACGAAGAGCTATGGATTTTGCAAAGGTTAATAAACACAAAATAGAAGGCCTGGTTGCCTGGGATAGCACCAAGGCCATGGAGATTACATTCAACGGGAAGCCAAAACGCCGGGCAGCCTGGAAAGTCAAACCAACAGCCGAAATGGATGTGATCGCTTTTGGCTATAATATTGGTACCAAAGGCAAGCTCCAAGGCAAGATCGGCAGCCTCAAAATAGGCAAGT
>Ga0307987_1000580_pt1 | contig 21631 bp, 12 predicted proteins | sample EllFjometagen181_FD_203157 | JGI IMG/M metagenome (GOLD analysis project Ga0307987, IMG submission 203157) | Marine microbial communities from Ellis Fjord, Antarctic Ocean - #181 | ecosystem: Environmental > Aquatic > Marine > Unclassified | place: Southern Ocean | collected 2014-10-08 | reverse complement strand
CAAGCCATGGTACCTTCCTCAATACTTCATCCCAATTGCTGGAATGATTGTTGGCAACGGCATGAATGGTGTTGCTTTAGCCATAAACTCTATGATAGAGGCCATGACCATACAAAAAAGCCAGATTGAGGAAGCTCTTGTACTGGGTGCGACACCCAAGGCAGCCACTGAACATATTCTTAAAGCTGCATTTGATGCTGCCATTATGCCTACGCTCAACACAATGCTTGGCATGGGTATTATATTTCTGCCAGGTATGATGACCGGACAAATTCTCTCCGGAACTAATCCTATGACAGCAATAACATACCAGATAATAATAATGCTTGGAATTTTAGGAGCAGCATCACTATCTGTTTTTATTATGCTTCAACTGGGGTATAAAACCTTTTTTAATAAGCAGGATCAGTTGATTCAAAATTAAGAATTGAGGGAGAGGGAAAATATCCAATATCCAACACCCAATAGCCAACATCCAAGGTGGGACACTCCGAATAGCTAATGAATATCCAATAACCAACACTCAATAACCAATGATGAAGGGAATAAAAAAAAGAACGTCCAACATCGAACATTCAACATCCAATATTGAATAAAAACTCCCGTCTTCGCTCTTCGAACTACGACTAGCACTACCGTGAGTAGGAAAAACTTTTTTATTATTATTTTTCCTAGGGTTACGCTCCCGTTGGTCACTTACCCTAGGCTATTACAATATACTCCATTGGAGTATTTAAAAAACAGGAGCACTTGCGATCAATGGTGGTTGGTAAAATTTCAGACACCCCACGATTGCTAGCATGCATTGTTCCATTCAGCTCCTTAGGAGCGACATCTCAATAGCCCTGGGTTTTAACCCAGGGAATAAGATATAGAGCAAAGCTCGTCCCTGCTCACGGCAGTGTCTTAGCTTGGAACTTTTCCGAAGATGTCGCACGCAAAGTGTGTAAAAAAAAATGACTCATGACGCCAGACACATGTTTTTTGATAACGAGGACGTTATCGCTCCCGCGGGAAGAGAATATCAAGCAGCTGTTTGTTTTTTTGACGCAGTGACCATGTACCCCAGTGACTCAGTCGTTCTGTTGATCTTTCCCGAACCTACAAAATCCCACGCCGAGGCTACACGGCTACAGAAGATTCCGCGATCAAAAGCAGTGTATGTAAATTTTACGCTGAGTCAAAAAATAACATTTCTTAACTATTTAGTGTTTACTATCAACCATTTACTATTTATCATTTCTTTAAATCAACTTGACTTTTAAGGGTATTGTTAATAAACTTCAGCCCAAATATTTTCAACAAATTGGAGAACTTCATGGCAACAGGAATTGCTTTTATAATTTTATTTGGTCTTTTAGTAGATTGGCTAATGCGTAAATTTAAGCTACCAGGATTAATTGGTCTATTAATTATTGGAGTAGTTGTTGGTCCCTACTGCCTGAATATTTTCAGTCCGGAAATGAAGGCTGTTGCTAGTGACTTAAGATTAATAGCACTAATTATTATTCTCTTGAGAGCTGGTTTAGAAGTAAGCAAGACAACTCTTGCCAAAGTTGGAGCCCGCGCCCTATTAATGTCTTTTATCCCCTGCTTGTGTGAAGTTGCGGTCATTACATACTTTGGACCAAAGCTCCTAAATCTGACCACACTTGAGTCAGCGATACTCGGCAGTATTTTGGCTGCCGTATCTCCAGCTGTTGTTGTTCCGTTCATGATTCAGTTCATTAAAGAGGGCAAAGGAAAAAAACATGGAGCCCCAACATTAATTCTAGCTGCTGCATCATGTGATGATGCATTTGCAATTGTATTATGTACTTCATTTCTTGGAATTTATACAGGAAGCAAGCTAAGTACCATGCAACAAATAATTTCTTTACCAATCTCAATTATACTTGGACTACTAGCTGGTGCAGTTATAGGCTTGTTTATGTGTAAATTCTTTGACAAATTCCAACCAAGGGCAACAAAAAAAGTATTAATTGTGGTCTCAACAGCAATTTTTCTGGTAGCACTTCAGAAAAACATACATAGCATCATCAACTTTTCTGCACTTCTTGCAACAATGGCCATAGGATTCATTATTCTTGAGAAAAGAGAATATATAGCTCACCAATTATCTTTAAAACTATCCAAGATATGGATATTTGCACAACTTGTACTTTTTATTCTAGTTGGCTCAGAGGTAAACGTACCCGTTGCTGTAGACGCCGGTATTTCTGGTACAATAATTATATTATTAGGACTAATTGGGCGCTCTATTGGAGTTCAGCTCTGTTTGATTAAAAGTATATTTACACTTAAAGAAAGAATCTTTATTACCATATCATATCTTCCAAAAGCAACAGTTCAAGCTGCTATGGGTGCTGTACCATTAATCGCAATGAAACAAGCTGGTATGATAACAATTCCTGGTGAAATCATCTTGGCCGTGGCTGTTCTTAGTATCCTTATCACCGCGCCACTAGGAGCAATTGCCATATCTGCAAGCAGTAAAAAGCTACTCTAGGTAAAGGTCTAAGGTCGAATAAACCTTGAGGGAAAAGATAAGAAAGAACGTCGAACATCCAATCAGTCTTTGCTCTTCGATCTATGTCGGACAGGCCGTTCAACATAGAATATTGAATGGAAGAAAGAGCAGAGAATATCCAATAGCCAATGATGAAGGAAAGATACCCCTCCGACACTCGCACGCGAGGTCACCTCCCCTAAACAGGGCAGGAGCACTTGCTATAAATACCATACTGGTTTTCAAATTGATTGATACCGCCGAAGGCAGAGGCTTGAAAAATGTCAAGCAATGAAACGAAGTGTAACGGCAATTCCAAGCTAGGACACTGCCGTGAGCAGGAAACAAGCTTTGCTTGTGTGCATTTCCCTAGGGCGTTGCCCTAGGTTATATTATTAAGGGCTGTCAGCCCTTCAACAACTTTCAGATTAATTCAATCATGGCTCCACGGGGACAAGCCCCGAGGTGGCCGACTTCGTCATTCGATTTTCGACCAACGGAAAAAAGTATTTAACCACAAAATTAAGGATTCGTGTCATATTACATTAATTTGATTGCATAATATCAGCGATTATATTAATATTATACTTAATGAATTTAAAGAATTAATAAAGGAACAGAATCATGAATACAAAAAATAAAAAAGGTTTTTCACTAATTGAAATTTTAATTGTTGTAACAATAATAGGAATCCTAATGGCAATTATAATGCCTGCATACCAAGGCGTTGCACGCAGAGGACGTTCAGTTAAATGCCAAGCAAACCTCAAAAATCTATATACAGCATCAATGTTATACGTGAAAAATCACAACAGATACCCCAATGCCATTAGTAGGGTTTGGTTAGATGATGATAACAGTATCGACCATGTACTTGGATGGGTACATTGGTCAACAGATAAAAGCTGGGAAGAGGTATATAATAATTTTAGTCTAGGAGTGACCCGTTGGTCTGGTGAAGATGGATTGTTTTGCGTAACAAATGGTTCTATTTGGAGTTATACAGGCAAGTCCATTGAAAGCTATTCTTGTCCTGAATTTAAACTTTTAGACTTCGATGATAGTAATCCTCCTGACAAAGATAAGATTTACCGAAGTTATGTATATAATAGAGCAATTGATTGGGTGGCAGCAGCCAATCTAAGAAGAATGTCTTCAACACTTATGTTTGGCGAAGGAGCTCAGCATGTTTTAACGGCTAATAACGGAAACCATACAGGAGAAGGATGGGAGAATGAAAACAAATGGGATGGATGCTTCCAACCTGGTAAATACAAGGATAGAAGTTTTTCTGCAGGTAGAAACAATGAAACTCTAGGTCATTACCACAAAGATGAAACATCTTTTATTGTCTTCTGCGACGGTCACATTGAAAGATTAAGAAAAACCGGCTATAATCCAAAGACAAAAAAAGTAATACCTGCCGAACAACTAATTTTATTTGATCTTTGTGAAGGTAAATTCTTAGATAGAGAAGATTTCTAAAAAGTTCTAAACAAAATTCTTTAATGAACTGTTTTCTTCAAAACGGGAATTATCCTACTTCGCCGTGACAGACTTCGGCGTGACAAAGTGGGAGGTCACCTCCCTTAATTTAAGGTAGGAATACTTTGGATCCAACGGTAATTGGTAAAAAAATCAGACACCCCACGATTGCTAGTATGCATTGTTTCATTCAGCTCCTTAGGAGCGACATCTTAGTAACTCTGGGTTTTAACTCAGGGAATAAAATATAGAACAAAGCTCGTTCCTGCTCACGGCAGTGTCTTAACTTAGAACTTTGCCGGAGATGGCGCATGCGCAGTATGTAAAAGAAGACGACGCATGACTCATAACGCCAGACGCATGTTTTTTTGATAACGAGGACGTTATCGCTCCCGAGGGAAAAGAATATCAAGCAGCTGTTTGTTTTTTTGACGCAGTAACCATATAACCCAATGACTCAGTCGGGTGGTTGCCCTTTTCAGAGCCGAAGCGACGCGATTACAGCAAGAGCACTTTGAATCAACGGTAATGAGTGTGGAATTTACGCACGGTCAACAATCAACATCTCTTAACTATTTACCACTTACTATCAACTATTTACTGTGCCTTTCAGGCATTCCACTCCTTTACCGTTTACACTTTACCATTTACCGTTTTTTTTTAATGGTGCTCGGAGCGGGACTTGAACCCGCACGTCCTAAGGACACTAGCTCCTGAAGCTAGCGTGTCTGCCATTCCACCACCCGAGCAATATAAAACAATATCCAACAACCAACACTCAATATCCAACAACAAAAAAGAAACATCCAATAAAGAACAAGAAACAATTGCCCCCTCCCGCCTTGCGGGAACTCAATGACTCAGTTACCGCGTAACTCAGTGACTAAAAATTTCTAACACCAGTCCGCCCTATCGGACGCCAACAAATAAATACACTAGCAACGAAGATCGTTGCGTTACCCCAGCTCCCACCAGAGTAACGGAGGGCGGCTGTTTTGCAAGAGGTGACTCAATGACCATGTGAATCAGTGACTCAGTACTAAAACTTTCAAACACCGTCTTGCCAATCTAACCATCTAATGAACTAACTATCTAACTATTTCACCAATTTGGATTTTCTGGAAGTAATTTTTCAAAATCAGCAATTAGAGCATCTTCATATTCACCTGCATACTCACCTGCAAGAAACTTGTCATATGCCTCTTCATAGAAAACTTTCCAAGATTCATCTTCCTTGCCAGAATTTACAGGGAAAAATAGAGCATTGTTATTCTTTGCTGCTTTTTTGTCACCAGGCGCATCACCAATCATCAGAATTTTTCCAGCATCATACTTGCCATCTGTAGCCATTTTTAGGTGTTCAGTTTTGGTGCCTAGTTCCTGACCTGCAATGATTTCAACATAATGAAAAATGTCAGCAAGCTTCCACTCGCGAACAAGAGCTTCTTCCGGTGTTTGGGATACAACAAGATCATCAGAACAATCCTGCATTTTTATCAAACTTTTCAGAGCCCATGGGAACGGTTCAACGCCCTGAACAATTTCTTCAACCTTATCATTAACATCATAGCTCCACTGCAACAGCGATTTCAACTCCGGATCATTAGTTCTTTCAACCTCAGATTTTAAAGTTGCATTTCCAAGAGGCAAGCCAGAATCAATATATTCTCGAGTTTTGGGCAACATTGGAACTTCTACACCTGATTCAACAACTTCCTTGCGATCTCTAATCAGATCAAAAGATTTGATAAGAGCAATAAAACGATTCTGTCCTCTGAAAGCGGAATATAGGTTAACAAACTCAGCCGATTCTCTAACATATTTTTCAATTGGTTCAAGTTTCCAGTGCGAAACAATTAGTCCATGAAAGCACTGTTTCTGCTTTATCTCCATTGTGTCAAACACACAACCGTCTGAATCTATTCCAACAAATGTTGAAAATTTTGGTTTAAAATTAATAAGATCTTCTTTTGTGAACGTATCCTTTGTCGCCATTATTATCTTTTCCTTTTTTATTATTCTAAAATTCTACTCGCCGTTTAACCAGACAAACTCACGAATAAAGCATGGGTGGTCACCTTTATCATCCGCCACAGGATCGCGCCATACAATTGCCATACACACCTGTTTAGTCGAATGCATATTACCTTTTGCCAAGATTGCAAATAGATTCTGGCGTGAATGGAAAGCCGGATAACCATAAATATAGAAAGCTTCTTTAGTAAATTCATTTGTTGCACTAAGAGTGTTAAAAATTTTTGTCTGTATCGCATCATCAAATAAATTAGTTGAACATATTCCACCATCTAATGTTTCACCCAACAGAAGGTCAATCAGGTCATCCAGTTCATCCTGTGTATCCCCAATTTTTGTCATTGTCCCATCGCTCTTAGGTTCTTTTGACATATCTGCAAGAGCTGCCTCGAGAACACCTGTGAATTCTGTATTAACATTTGCATATCCATTGGATAACAAAGAACCATCAATGTACAAATAATCATATATTTTGCTTCTTACCGAAGAATCTCCTGTTAATTTAACAGTCTGACCAGGTTTACCTGTAAAAAGATACCCTAATTCACCAACCGACTCCAATGAAGTCACTGGTGTACTTGGCTTATACCCCTTAACATACATATTCCACCATTGGTCATCAGCAGTAGCAGGAGCTGGTGCTGATGTATTTCGATTGTTTTCTGTAAAGTTTGGTGCAACATCATTGATGGATGGATTCCATTCTGAAGGAATGTAGTTTCGTCTAGGATCACTAATCTCAGCATAACAATACTTGGTGAAATCATCAATACGACCATTAAGGTTTACAGTATTAGGAAATTCTAACATATACTTGGCAGGCCGTGGCTTTGGTTTGAAAGATCCGAAACCATCTAAAACAACATTATTCTTATCTTTAACTCTTGCTTCAAAATATATTGTAAAATCATATGCATGTGCAACAAAGTTGCTAGCATTAATATTAGCTTGGAAAAAGTTTCCTACTTTTTCTGTTTGGAAACCATCAAAAGTCCCAATCTCCTTTGAAAAAGTGATGGTTCGGGTAGATGGATCAACATTCACAGAATCAAAACTACCTTTTTTAGACCTTGTTGGGAAAATATCAACCCGGTCTTGAATATCAGGAAAGTGAAAAACACACTCAAGAGTAAGGTCATTTGCTCCATAAACATCAGAACATTTTGGCGAAACAAAGGGATACCAAAGTTCTATCCAGAACTCTTCCATTGCATACCGAGCTTTATAGGATCCACTTCCACTAGCTATTGATGTCTTGTCTAATTTTGTTGTAAATTTAATTTCATTTATCATCGGGAATGGTTCTACAGATGAACTTTTATATCCCTCTGCACCCTGTTCTGGACCACCCGGTAAGTAATCTTCGTCAAGGTAATCAATTAAGTTCTGAATAACAACAAAACTTCTCAGTTTGCTATCTGGTTGATACTCTCTATCTAAATTTCTTACAACCAAATAATCAATATTGCTCTTCTGTAGCTGTTTATCTAATTGCTTCAAGGCTGCTGTGTTATAGTCAGAAGCTTTCTGCTTTAGAGGGGCTTCTGTTATCCCGTCAAAATCCATCAAAGGAAGAAATAGAGAATAGGTACAAAACCCTGCTAAATTGTCAAAATCAATCCAAGTTTCATCCTTAAGATAAGCTAAAGACTCATAAAATTCATTATTATTCAATATGGTCTGCCTTGCAGTAATGAAGTTTGAAACATTTTTTAAACCTGGAATTTTAGTAAGATCATACTGAGTGGTAGGGCCAACAGTATCGTCCAACTCTCCGGAGAAGTTCAAGTCAAACAGCCCAGAAAGGTTTACAACAATATATGAAAAATCACCCCTACTTGTAAAATCTTCTCCCTGTCCAAATATATCAATATTTGGGTTAATTGCATCAATTTGGCAGAACTTCAGAGCATTGGTAAAAGTACTCAAAGGAATAAGTTTTCTAGCACTCATATTATTAAAATATAAATCATTATATAATTCGGTATAGTCACTTAGGTCGTCCACACTGCCAACAACAGGATTAACCGATGAATCAACAACTGGATTGTCAATATACCAACCTGTTGGGTCCCCAGATTTGTCGAGCTCTGACGGATACCAAGCATCATCCTTTGGATCAGCAGCAAGCATTGTAACATTAATATCATCCATTGCCTTAGCAATACCGCTTTGTGCAAGCTGACGAGTCAAACCTAAAAGAGCTGCATTACCAGCGGCCTCTCTTTCTGTTTTCATAAAAACAGCAAATGAGACGCCTGTAATCATAAGTAAAGCCAGAAGACCCAGAGTAATAATAAATGCAATACCACTTTTATCTGAAAATCGTTTTTTTATTTCGTTCATTTTATTAATTCTTTCTTAAATATAGACTTATTAGTAGGCATATTTTCCATATTCATATCTCATTCCGTTATTTAAATATACACGGGAAGCAAATTCCTTAAAATCTGCTGGGGCTCCAACAAAAGCCTCAATTTTAACAATCAAAGAGACATCAACATATGAAGCACCGGTCTGAGCATCAACTGGTCCAGGTTCAATGATAAAAGACTCTATAGATACTGTATTAAATTGAGTTCCAGTACTGTATAGCTCTTGTGAATCTCTTGACAACGTTGCGCCATCAAACGTGTATGTTACTGTCTGATATTTTGTTGTTGGATCAGTTATATCAAATTTTTCAAAGGTATTTACAGCTGTGCAGGAATAACAGTCGTTAAGGTCACTTATTACGAACTGCAATATTGTTCTGCCAACCAAAACACCTCTGGACATATTATATCCGGTATTTGTAGCAGTAATACTCTGCTGATAAATTCTTGCCATTGCAATAACAATCATTGAAAGAACAGCCATAGCAACCATCATTTCAATAACTGTAAAACCTTTGTTTCTTTTCATAGAAGCTCCATTTATGTTAAATTTTAAAAATTAATCAGCCAATTAAGGCAATTTGGGTGCATGATAAATCGCTGTATAGAAAGATTTTTTCAATGTAGACGATTTTCCATAACCAACTTCAAGATATATAGCGAAGAACTCGTCTGATAACTCTTCAAAAGCTACTCTGTAGTTAATATACTCTGCTGGCTCAGATTCAGATGGATAAACAATTTTTTGAAATGGATGCTTAACACCGCTCTTTTGATATTTAATGAAAACGTTGTCTTCAGTTCCTGGTATCTGAGGTGTTAATCCTTCTAATACACTCTCGCTTATATCAACTTTTTTAGCAATTTCATATCTATATGAAGCAAAAACAGCCTGAGAAAATTCAAGAGCTCTTGTTTCAGCGATTGCATTTCTTCCTGCACTTAGTCCCGAAGGAAAGACGTGAAAAATAGCCAATATTCCCATACCGGTAATCATAAGGGCAAATGTTAATTCCACCAGAGAAAAACCTTTGTTATTATTATTTATCATCACTCAACCTTTGTTAAACCTGTTAAAGAAAAAATTGTAATTGTATACTTCGTTGTTGGATCCACGGATCCGTTATCATCTTTGTCAAAGCCAATATCTATTGTTTGATTATTACCAGAGCCAGAAGATGATTGACCGAGTTGATTAAAATCTACTGTATTACCAGAACTAAAGCCTAAAGCAACACTATTATGTATATAAGATGTTGAGCCAATTTTGTATCCATTAGAAGATACTCTACCGTTGCCGTTGGTTTGAGTCCATACTTCGTAAGACCATCCGGTATTAGAGTCTTTGTCAAAAAACACACGAATGTCACTTCTTTGCAGAATGGCTTGCTGTCTTGCGTAAACCATTGCAGCCTGAAACTCGTTCACAGCACCAGTCAGCGCACTACCCTCGCCCATACCATAAAAACTTGAAACCCCAACGCCAATCATTAAAGCCATCAAAGCCATTACCACAAGCATCTCTATTAATGTAAATGCGGCCTTTATAGAATGTTTACTCTTAATCATCATGGAATCTCCTGCATTTCGTCACCATCTAAATATAAAATTGTAATAGGAGCACTTACTTTAATATAACCATCTGTATCTCCGTCACCATCAAAGTCTTTCTTTTTGCCGTCTTCCGTTTCTCCTGTAAGCCTAATTTTATATTTTTTTCCGTTCCTACCAGTAAAAGAGTTATCCCCATCTTTAAACTGTATAACTCCATCTACAAAGTACTCGTCGTTCGTGTTATGACAGTCAAATAAAAAGATATATGGGTTCCCATAAATATCAAGCACTTCTCCGGTCGGCTTATCATTTTCCAGTCCTTGCCTATAGTTATCCAATTCAAGCAAAAAGACACCATCGTCATTTTTATCGGCAATACTCTTTAGAAATTCCCAGCCTTCGTCTATCGGCCAAAGTTCATCATCACTATTGCCAATAGTATCGTTTTTTAAAAGGCCATTTTCATCTTCGAAAGGGTAAACTCCATATCGAGCCTGATATGAATTAATCGCCGAATTGATGGCTGCAATTTCGGCTTTAGTGGTTGTCGACTTTCCAGCATCTTTAATAGCATTAATAGCTGGAATCATAACCCCCAAAAGAATAATAATTAGAGATATGGACACCAACAATTCTATTAGAGTAAAAGCTTGTTTTCTAAAAGATTTCATATTTATCCTATTATTTAGTCTTACGCCAATTAGTGACATCATCACCTTTTGTGCTATCTTGTGTTCCGTTTGGACCGAGCGACCAAACCAAGACCTGTTTATAAACATCAGAACTAGAATTATAAGCCTGTTGTTTTCCCGCAACATCTAACGATACCTGGTATGTATTTCCCCAAGGATCCGTATATGGTTTTTCTGGATTAGCCTCTAGATATATAGTTTCTCGAATATTTTTAGCCTTATCTTCTCCTGCCAATATTTTGACTGCATTCTCATTCATTTCTGTTATATCTGGCGAAGGAAATTTTCTGTAATCCAACAGATATTGCTTCCAGGATTGCTCGATTTGTGATATTTCTGTTTTTGCCTTAGTGACTTTTGCTTTTTTAATAACCATTGTAAACGACGGAAATAGTAAAGCCATTAATATACCAATAATTGCTATAACAACAAGCATCTCAACCAAAGTAAATCCTTTTTTTAATTGTTTCATAAACAATCCTTTCAATTTTTAATATTTTTGATTTGCATTAATGTCATCATCTCCGGTGGAGGTAAGCGGACCATGAGAGTACAATATATATGAGGTGAACGGCTCTTTTGATGCATATATAAAATTGCGATCCCAAGCATCGTGTAGTTCATAGTAATTATTAGTGAAAGATATATCACCAGTCTGTGGTAAAAACATTGTTATATTAGTTCCATCCCACCATAGCCCAACATTATCTTTATACTGATTCCAAATATTTTCATTTAGTTCATGTCTAAAATAATATGTCAGTCCATCAATATCTGATGCAAAATTAGGATTATTTTTTCTTTCTTCTTTAACAATAGCGAGCCAATTGGCTGGCTTATTTCCACTACCAGCTTCACCTGTCCAGTCATAATATTTAACATCATTTGCAGGAGGATACTGCCCATATTCGGCATAATATTCACCAATGCAATTTGATATTGCTATCAGCCTTTTAGATGTTTGAGCCACAGCCGATCGTTCGTTCATAACTGATGCTGCCTTAAAAGAAACAGATACTAAAATGGCAATAATAGTTATTACCACAAGCAACTCTACTAATGTAAAGCCATATTTATAACTTTTCTTAAATATATTCATTTTAAATTTTCCTCTTTTTAGCAAAACCTCTAATGTATTAACGAAAGGTACTGCTTACTTGTTTTTTAAATTTCTGTTACTATTTTTAACCGATACCACCCATAATTGACATCATTGGCAAGAACATTGCAATAACAATTCCACCAACAATAAAAGCTAGGAAGATTATAAGGATAGGTTCAATAGCAGCAGTCAGACCTTCCACAGCATTATCCACTTCGTCATCGTAGTTATCTGCAATACGAATTAACATTTCAGGCAGTGCACCAGTCTCCTCACCAACATCAACCATACTTATAACCATACCAGGAAAAATACCAGAAGATTCCATTGGCATAGACATACTGTCACCTTCTTTAACGCTATCATGAACTTGTTGAATAGCTTCTGAAACTGCAATATTCCCCGACGTATCACGAACAATATTCAAAGCTTGAAGAACCGGCACACCAGAAGACATCAGCGTTCCAAGAGTTCTAGCAAATCGACCAATTGCAGTTTTCTTTACAAGAGGTCCAGTAAGGGGCATAACCATAGCAATTCTATCCATGATTTCTCCTCCTTTTGCAGATTTTTTGAAAAAGCTAAGCCCCACAATAAGACCACCCATTCCAACAAAAATGGCAACAAGGTTACCCTTAACAAAACCACTAATACCAATAACAAATTGAGTAAAGGCAGGCATTGTCACGCCCAAGTCCAAGAAAATTTGCTCAAACTTAGGAATAACGAAAGACATAAGAAATGTCACAATACCAAATGCCGCAACCAAAACAACAACTGGATAAATCATTGCACCTTTTACTTTGTTCTTAATTCGTTCAGCTTTTTCCATAAATTCAGCAAGACGAAGCAATACGGTTTCAAGCACACCACCGGCCTCACCAGCTTTAACCATATTTATGAAAAGATTATCAAAAATCTTTGGATACAAAGTTAATGATTCCGAAAAAGTGTTACCAGCCTCAATACTTTCACTCATTCCATTTAGAGCATCTCTAAGAGCTGGATGTTTTTCCTGTTTAAGCAGAATTCTCATACCACGCAAAAGAGGTAAGCCAGCATCCACAAGAGTAGCAAACTGACGGGTAAAGGTCATTAAATCTTTGGGTCTAACCCTTTTTTGAAAAAATGATGATTTGGTGGCCTGTGTATTCTGCACTTTCTGCTTTTTGGCTTTCGCAGAAGTTCCTCCACCTATTTCACTAACTCTTGTTGGAAAATAGCCTCTTGATTTAATCAAGGCAACAGCACGAGCTTGGCTTTCTGCATCAAGAACACCTTCGGTCTCATTTCCTTGACCATCCATTGCAACAAATCTATATCTTGACATATGTTTTCTCCATATTTATTAAAATTGGCAAACATGAGTACTTTAAAATCAAATTTTAGCACTCATAATATATACAAATACCGCAAAAGGATATTATACACATTTAACTTAATAAATATATAATATTTTGCAATATTTTACAAGTCAAAGTTTTTCTCTTGGCTGAGTTTTTATTTAAAAATGACAGAAATGATATAAAAGACAGAAAGAACATCCAACACTCAATATCCAAGTTAAAGAAATCAATTAAGAATGCAGAAGAATATCCAAGATCCAAGGAAAAGAGAAAACGCTCCTTTTTTGAGCTTTTACAAATTCTGTGCTAGCTTTGCTAGTCCCGCAAAGCGGGGACCAAGGACTATGGACCAAGAACTAATTCAATTAGAGAACATTATGATTCGACGTCTCTTCCAGGTTCGAATCAGCCCTTTTCGACGACAATTACTTGCTGTCACGCAAGTTGACTCGCCGCTACAATTTATGACGATGAGGACATCGTCGCTCCCAATCACTTGCAAGTTAGAAGTGTTTGTTACATAAAAACAGCCGGCTGTGTCAGGCTTAGCTTGCAAAGCGAAGACGAAGGCGTTCCTCGCCTATCTAACCATCTAACTAACAACGATCTAACTAATATATAATTAATTTAGCCTGTCTTACCATTAACCATTATTTATTTAGTTTTCCTGTCCCTTGATTCTGTAGTATGTTGTTGGCGATTCAGGACTAACAAGAATGGAGAACTGTTGAGTTACCACAGAACCGCTTACTTCGCTGACAACTCCACTAAGTTGTGACCACTCTGGTGTGTCAACTACTAGATTAGTAGAATACCAGACTTCCGGAGTATTCCAGTCGCCTGTACCTTCAGAGACGATATAAACATTTGTTCCATCAAACCAATAGTCGGTGACAGTAATAGTAAATTCATTACTTCCACCACCATTTATTATCTGAAACGGATTGACTGCTCCAGGAGTTAAACCTTCTTGCCAGCTCCATGTAAAATCAACATAGTTACTACCATCACCTGTTAATTGTAACGATTTATAGATAAGATTATCATATTCGTCAAGTCCCCAATCGTCACCAATATCTTGAAAATCAGGGTCTAAGCCACTATCATTATAACAAATTTTATATTCAACAGCTCCCATACTTCGCCTGAGAAGTATACCACCGCCATAATATGTAGGCAAATAATTTGGGCCAGCATAATATTCATCAAAGTTATTGGTGAAAGCCATATTCTTGTTCGACATTTCTGGAGCACCCAAGACCCAGAAGCCATAACCATTAACACTATCCCCAAATGAGGTTCCATTAGCAACTGGATAACGCCCCACAAGATCAGCATAATCGTCATAAATTTCAATAACCCAGTTGGATATATCAGTTCCAGCTTTTCCTGTTATTTCAACGTAGGAATTAGTACCCGTCTCGTCTGCTTCGTCATACTCATAATCCCATCCCCCATCAATAACATTTACTTCATTAAACCATACAGCTCCTGGAGCACATGAAAAGACAATATAATACGGATTGTTGGCTTGTGCAGATCCATACTGTTCATAATAATTTACCGGAGCATAATACGTTGGATTAGTCAGTGCCTGCCTAAAGACAGCTGGACTTATTTTTTCTGCAAAAACATCACCTTTATATGCTGCCGTTATATAATATTGGATACACTGATCTGCTGGATTTGCAGGAATTGAACCAACGGTTTGATATGTATAAACAACTGGATATACATTCGTATTAACAGAAATCAATTCCATTTCCAGAGCATAAACACCAGTTGAATTTGTTGACCATACACCCCAACTCCCGGTTCCATATGTATAATACGCAGTTGGCGCAACATCATATGGTCCAAATTTGTAATTAGTCGTATCCGCAAGGATTTTAACACTATCTGAAAAAATAGGTTGCTCTGGAATAGTTCTGACATTTGTAATATCAATAGTCGTGGCATATGGATCAATTACAATTAAATCATCAATAGCCAAACGCTGTGGAACACCTCCAGAAGATATATCATTAACAAATCTAACAAACTGCCCTGCGGTATCATACAGGTTAGTTTTATAAAATTGATATTTCTGACTACTTACATTTATTTGTTGTAACAAATCCCAATCTTCATCGTCTCCTGTGTCAGAAGTCTCAATTCTTAAACGAGCATAAGACAAAGTTGCAGCAGCATTTGGTAACATTGCATACCAGAAACTGATCTCTCCAATACCATTTTCTATACGCGGAGTCATAACGTGAGGATCATATTCTGTATAATTCTGAGCATCCAGTGTCTCCAGATTAACATTTAAGTTTAAGAACCCACTTTGAAAACCATCAAAGATGTCTTCATCTGTTATAAGCACATTATACGCCGACCAAGCAGAATCTCCACCAGAGGTGGCAGGATATATAGTAACAGTATCTAAACAGATTATAGCATCAGATCCCAAAGATGAAGCATTTTCAATAATTAGATATCCATTCTCTGGGTCATTCACAGACATTGAAAACGAAAGCCATTCGTCGCGAGCGGTTGATGCTGTAATCAAATCGGATGATACAAGAATCCAAGTATTAGGATCATTCACATTGTCTGTTTTCCATATTTTTGCACTAGGCGTTGACGATCCAGATGGAATAAAATATCTAAAACCAAAGGTTCCCAAGCTGGTATACTCTGGAGATGCCAGATATTGCCTGCCATCCACTGGTCTTCTGGATTCTCGTAGTTCAACACATTTCCTACCGTCAACATACTTCACCCAGCTATAACTATTTCTCCAATTATTGGCAGTAAAAATTTTGCCAACCCACCCGGTTATTTCAACCTCATCAAACTTAATAGACAATGATTCATTGGCTCCTGCTGCTGATCTTTTTATGATAGCAAAAGCATGGTCAGCTGTATGAACATTAACAACCATATCTTTGTAGTATAAATTTGACACACCACCATCATAGCCGTATTCTATCCAGTCTAGTTCATTGTCTGGAACACCCGTAGTGCTATCACCAGGATCAAGATAAACACCCAGCCCAGATGAACGTGTGTCTGCCAAACTACCTACTCCCATTCGTTCCAATTGACCATCACCACCGTTAATAACATGAGTCCAATTATCATTGGTTTCCATTATACTAATTACCGTAGAGAAGTCTTCAGCATACCAGATGGTATAAACACCTCCAACAATATCTACAGATGTAATCTGAAACTGAGATACAATCATATTAGCTCCAGAAGAAGCAAAAGAAAAATTACCTTCAAGACCATATAAATTTGCGGCAGTAATATCTCTTGTTCTAGTCTTTCCTTTGTATGTCATAGAAACTTGAATTATATCTGTTGTTGGAAGATCTTTTACGCTTGCAATGAAATTTCCACCTGTTTCAAGATCCCCTAGAATCTCAGAGGAGTATGTAGCAAGCTTATTTAATGCACCGAGCTGACATAACCAGACTTCAAAATGCATATAGGAACTACCATTTTGAACCACACGGCATTCCACATAATTACCATCATCAACCTGCCTTAATCTAATCGCATGATAATTGTCAGCATCGTCGTTTTCTCCAAAACCGTGAACACTTGAATCTATACGATAATTTGACTTATCCACAACAAAACTACTATTGGTAACATTTCCTGTAATTGGATAAGGAATTTCATCTATAACTTTATACTTAAGTGATACAGTTCCAACTCCATGATCATGAATTAGATTACTAGAAGTAGGGAACATAAATGCTTGTTGTTTACCAGGCTGCATCTGCGCCTTTTCGTTATATATTGTCCCAGTTTGTCCTGACACAACAATATCCTGATATATTTTTGAATTCCAAATTTGATAACTATACTGTACCCAGTAATCATAACCCCAAGAATAGTCCTCGTCCGGATATACCAAAGGGTCTTGTGGACTTGTAATAGGAGGCGAAGACCAGTCTAGTCCTCTAAAATCCATGTACATGACTTCGTCTGTACTGAAATCCCAGTCATCCATATTTGTTGTCCACTTTTCTGTACTTCCCTGAGTATTCTGCCCTACAGCATAAAATTCAGAAGACAGAAACCAATTATCAAAGTTCTGAGCATCACATCTTAAAACAATATACTCATCCGTTAACATGTTCATTCTTAAAACATATTGTGTGTTTGTTACGCCTGAAAGTCTGATAGAAGAACCATCCTGCGTCGTAATAGCAACAAGCGGAGGATTTGACTCAAACTGATTTGTCTCACCATAAGAAATATCTTGGGGAATATCAGCTGTATTCTGGGCAATATTAAAAGCATTTATATATAAAAATACCTCTTCATAATTTCCCATTGATATAACACCTTGCCAAATATGGTTATCATATAATAACATATCCAGAGATGTAACAGAACTACTAATAGAGTTGGTAACATCAACCGTCATAGTACCAACATCAGATATAAATCGTCTTGCATCATACTCAAAGAATGAAGTTGGTGGTGCATAATATGAGGAACCTTGTGTAACAATCCCCTCAGGACTATATGTTGGCGAAAAGTTCAAAGTATCATTATAGGCATATCCTTTAAAACTTGATTGAATATAATATTCAATTGTATCACCGACGTCAACAAAACCAGCCGGAACAGTTCCTAGGAAACCTGCATATCCGTCATCAATCATGTCAACATAATTAGTAAAACCCGAACCTGAACCTTTCTTGCGATAGAAAATTCTACCACTAATATTATTTGCTGGTAGCGATGGATTTGCAGAATATAGAACACAATTTATGTCTACCGGTTCGTTATATGCAGCATATGACGGTGTTCGAGTTTGTGTACTAATAGAAACCATACTTGCAGGCAAACTAACAAAAATGTCATCAATCATAAACAATCTATCAGTCGTAGGACTAAACATTTTCATTCTCAAGTATACAGAATTTGTAATGTTAAAAGCTTGACTATAACTAAACCATTGTCTATTGTCACCAGGATATTCTACAGTATCAATTGTTGTCCAGCTTATGCCGTATGGAGAAGTTTGAATATTAATCATATAAGTAGCGTCTCCATCACAACCATAATTAAAGTTTAATACACCAATACCATTTGTAAACATAGGAGATTGTACAGATCCTAAATAATTAATAGCCGCACAGTAATTAGTGCCTTCTGTAGTAATTCTTCCGTTACCATAAGCAACTTTTGTATTCTCAACACTCCAACCTGTAGTATCTGATGTGTTTGCAAAATTACCCTGAGGTACCCCTGGCCACAAATTAAAGTTTTGACTAAATGATATATTTCTATAAAATAATTCATAAGGAATTTCTCCTGCTCCAGAAGGATAATAAGTTGTTTCCAGACCTCTAGAACCTTCAAACTGAACCTCAAAGTAGTATTGCAGTATTCCATTACATCCAACAGGTAAAGAAGGTTCTGAGTCATACGTGTTACTACCTCTATTAATCATACCAGTCTGATTATAACTTCCATTTGTACCAAATCTGTAGTATAGTTTAGCAACAATACTATGGGCACCCTGTAAAGCTGTGATGTCTGCAAACATATCAACAGAATCTAAAACAGTTGGATTTGCAGGAATAGGAACTATATTATCTAGAACAATACCTGCTGGTGCATAACCAATAACAATATCGTCAACACATAAGTTTTCACCACCTGTACTCTTTATTCTAATAAAACTACTTGCTCGATCATTCAGCAAAACTGTGAATCTCAAGTATTCCGTGGAGTATACATCAGTAACATTGGTTACCGTTACCCACGCTGTATCCAACGTTCCGCCTGTTTCTGAAACTTGTATATCAAAACTAGCAGATACTCCACTATTTGTGAAATTTCTATACCAGAACGTTAACTCTCCAAGTCCCTCATATAGCTGCGGAGAGCTGATGTAAGATGTTGCACCTTCACTATTCAAATATGCAGCTTTACCTCTAAACTTTCGTTCGTTATCAGTGGTTATAGAAGTATTATAAGCTTTCCAAGTTATACCTGCTGGATAATCATATGTGGAATCTGTATATCCTACAGTTGTTGGCCACCCCGTAAAATCCATATATTTACAATCCTGTGCGGAAAAGGACATATCTGTTTCATCAACACGGAATAAAACTTGATTGAACAAATTACTAGTTGTTATAATCTGCGTTCCATCCAATACCAAATCGCCATTAACAGGAAAATCATTTGTTATAGCTGCACCATAGCTTTCGGAAATAGAATTTGTTGTTGTTGCTTCAAAGGTAAACTTGGAACCGCCAAAATATGGTATAGTGAAAACAGAGACACCCTGTCTAAAATCATTACCATCCAAAAACATTTCGACTGCTTGCGGAAAAGTTCCATCAAACTTAGAAAAACTTACATCCATTGAGTCAAACATTGAAATAAATGCCTGAGCCTGTACTGTATATGAATATGGAGAGGAAGCACCACCTGTTGGAGAATATTTAGGAGAGTTATCTCCTGTGAATGTAGCTTTTACATAATACTCAACTTTTGTTCCAGCAAGCTGTGCCGGAATTGCTGAGGAGGCCACATATGCATTACCTGTTGTGTTGGTCATGTTTATGGGGGAAGACCATGTTCCACCAATTTTTTTCCAATATGCTGTAACAGCAAAACTCTGCACACTACCAAACTGCTCAACAGCTGTAACAACAATTACGTCATCACCATCATAAATATTGTCAGGAATAACCGTTGTATCTGTGATTACAACATCAGCAAGTGGCTGGGTAATATTAATGGAGTCAATACCCATCATTCGAGCAGTATTTGTGGTTTTACATTCCACTCTAAAGTATAGATTGGAATAGTGGTTAAGAGCCTTTGTATATTCATACCAAGTGGATTTGACTAATCCTGTTGTATCAATAGTATCTAGAGTCGTCCAGCTTGAACCATCGCCAGAAATTTGAACTTCAAAGTTATAAGAAACGGAACCATCAACACCATATCTAAAGCTAATCGATCCAATACCATTTGTTAGTGCAGGAGATTTGACATAAGCCCCATCAGTCTGCATCGCTGCGAACCAAGGTGAACTATAAGAACCCAAACCTCTGCCACCCACATAAACCTTAGCAGCCGAAGCACTCCATCCCGAACTATCTGTTGAGGAGGTAAAAGAACTTTGCGGGGCCCCTGTCCAGCTATCAAAGTCCTGTTGATATATATCTGCCTTTGCTGACAACCCAAAAAACGCAACACCCAAAAATGCCATACAAACTATATTTTTCATTAAATTTTTCATTATATTTCCTTTCCACTAACTATATTAATACCACATTGTCTATGGTATAAACGAAATCACTACAAAATTATTTTAAAAACAGCTTAAATACTGCTTAAAGTCATAAACTCAGCGTTTCGTAGTAGAACATATTTAGTAAAAAAAATCAATAATAAAAAATTAACGTAATTTTTGCCCCTTTTTTTCGGGTTGAATGCCCTTTTAGGTCATACACCTTCGGAAAAAGTTCTAAGGTCTAGCAAACATTGAGTTAAGACACTTCCACCTCTTAAGAGACAAAGCTGTGGGGAGGAATAAGGAAGCTCATATATTAATTGTTAGCCAAGTTTTTCCTACAAGCTCGGCGTTCCCAAAGAAGACTACCCCTCCGACACTCGCAAGCGAGGTCACCTCCCTAAACAGGGGAGGAGCACTTGCAAACTGGAAGTGTCTTCCCTTTGTAGCCGCGTCGCTTCGCGCGGACATCGGTCTGATCCGACAAATTTGACCTATCAAAAGAAACGATCGTACTCGCTGGTTTCCCCGGGAAGGCTAGGCGAAACGAAAACCTTAAATCTCATCTCTTACATCCTAACTCTTAATTCTTCAGTATTCACCTCTCTTATATTGTACTGTAACGTCGACCTTCTTTGTCGAGCAGTAAACAGAAACTGCGAAAGCTGAAGCACCGAAGGATGATGGTCGTTAAAAATAAAATTTTCATGTATATCAAGAAAAAATCCAAAGCATAATCAACCATAATTTTTGTCATTTTTTAGAAACTGCGAAACATAATTGATAGAAAAGGAGCTATTTCTTCTCTTTCTTGCATATTACAAAAAAGACCAAAATAAATATCAAACACTTAAACACCTACAAACCAACAAGTTAGAAATTGTGTTAAAATTATTCAAAAAGATACGTCCAAGTTGGCACGCCTATTGCTATATATATTAGCATAGTTAGTTAAATACAAAAATAAGTTTGATTCTAACTGTTTTGCACCTACGTTAGAAGGGTCCTCCTCCCTGATAACAGCAAAATAGATTATCAAGCATTTTTTTCATATACCTCTCCTTAAGCACCAACCAACCGGTTGGTGCTTTTTTTGTATATGCATTGATATTAAAAAAGCCCAACCTCTCAACTAATTTATATTAGAGCAATGAACGATTGAGATGTCGTGTAGATGTGTTAGCGAGGACAAGGTTGGCTTCTCAAAAAAATAGAAGCATAGTGAGCTATGTTGTGTTTTTTGGAGAAGATCAACGGTCGCCGCAGGTAA
>Ga0307987_1000579_pt1 | contig 21649 bp, 12 predicted proteins | sample EllFjometagen181_FD_203157 | JGI IMG/M metagenome (GOLD analysis project Ga0307987, IMG submission 203157) | Marine microbial communities from Ellis Fjord, Antarctic Ocean - #181 | ecosystem: Environmental > Aquatic > Marine > Unclassified | place: Southern Ocean | collected 2014-10-08 | reverse complement strand
TAATCTTTATCAATAGAATATTCTGCAATAGGAATTGCAAATTCAGAATCGCTTAAACTTGCAGCGCATCCATAATAGTTGAAATAAGCAAATGAATAAGACATTGGGTTTGTAACGTCCCTTGGCTGGTCAAAGAACATGCTTCCTGAGCCAATGCCAATAATATCAACAGGCTCATCAACCATTCCATTACTTGCCACTTCTGCACCAAGTCTACTCCACAAACTATTTCCCCAGTAGCTTGCACACCATGAACCTGCAATCAGCGGTTTGCCACTATTCGCATATTCAATCAACGCATCCTCTAAAGCAGTTATGCTGGTATAGTTAGGCATAAAATAGAATTCGGATGAGAAAATTACCATATCCCAGTCTTGTGCTATTAATGAATTATAAAATGCATCTATCTCTCCAGAACCATAAACGGTAACATTTGCATCCATATCTGTTAAAACCTGATAAGGATAAGAAGCTTCTTTCTGACGCATATAGTCATCTGCATATAATAAAACAGTCTTATTGGTCAGGCTGAATTTACTATCAATAGGCAGATATTTCTTATTCAATCTAATATTTTGAATCTTCACAGGATACTGTGCGTCAACATTCTCAACAAATATACTTTCTATTCTTGGTTTTCCAGTCTGCTGGTTACCAAATGGCATTGTAAGATTAGAAAAAGAAGGAACACTGGATGAAATTTCTATATTTCCCACTCCCGGAAGCATCTCAAACAGTATTGGCACAATATTTGAATAATCGCTATCAACATTGTTAAATTCGAGATAATTTATATATTCTCCAAGATCAAAAGAATTAACCTGATTGTTGACTGTTGCTGTTAAAACAATTGAATCACCTGCCTCAAGCATACCAAATGTCGGCATTATAGATATCCAATTGTTAGAAGCTGAAGCAGTCCAATTCAAAGCCTTATCAGATGTGTTATGCAAAACAAACTGATAATCATAAATATCTAAACTGATATTTTGACGTGCGCTAATTGAATATCCAACTTCGGGAGATATACTAAGGGCATCATACATATACTCAGGATAAATCAACATATCGCTTTCAACAAAACCACTTGGAATGCCATTACCATTGGATAGTCCGCAAATAAAAGTTTGAGATATGGTTGCATTCAAGTAGGTCAACCTAATTCTTCCATCAAAGAAAAACTCAACCTGAAAACTATTGTAGTTGTTTGTATCAAACTCGGGAACATCAATATATGTTACGACAAGTCGATCCACAAACTCATCACATGTTACTGTACCGTTTTGCGGAGACAGATCTGCAAACATTGGAGCAATTGAGGTTAAGGCAAAATGATTAGCTAGTGTTGCATTATACTCACTGCTACCTTCAACAAAAGATATTCGACCATTACCGTTAATAAATATATTTGTATAGCTCGTTCCATAGAAACTGATACCTCCAGAATGATTAACAATAACTTGCTCTATCCCATCATCCGTAAGTAATATTTTGTTTTCTTCATTAGGTTCCACATAAAACTGTTGAACATTAGTATTGCAATAAGCTATATAATAGTTTGCATTGCCTTCCGAAGGTACAAACATAAATGATGTGTTTGCAAGAGTATCTCCTTCTGTCACAACCTGGGTAAAGAAATCTCTTGAATTACGAATATAAAACTTACGATCTTTTACAACCGATGTGGTTATATTTGAAAAGACAACATCCTCTGTGTAGATATTATCACCATACTGCAGGACAATTGCACTAACATTCACGTCCACCTGTTGACTTTCATATGGCTGTATCAAACCATTTGTTATACTCATATCAATATAACTGGTCTCCGGGAAGCTCTTCCAATCTAATGGCTGATCAGCTCTATTTGTTATGGTAAGAGAGTATATATTAGGTTCGTAAGACGTTGAAGAGATTTTACTAAATAAAACATTTTTTCTCTCTGGTAGAATCTTCATTGGATCTTCATATGACATAGAAATTTCATATATACTTGCAATAGGATTGTCCAATGATTCAAATTGAATTTCTCCGGTATAAACATCTCCAACATTTAAGCCGCCAACAGAATCATCTGCCGAAAATAATATGTTAGTTGTTAACCCCTGATTCAAAACACCTGAAAAATCTCCTACAACAGATAGCCAGTCATTTGAACTTGACATTGATACCGTCCAGTTTAAGGCTTCATCCCCACTATTAAACATTTCATACACGTGTGCAGCAGGAGAGATACTTCCCCCCTTAACAGCAATAAAGATTGCTTCATCTGGAGGAATTATACTCATATTGTAATTAAGTTCCGAATATGAAGAAAAATCAGATTCCATAAACTCTTCTGACAAACCTTGCCCATCAGATAAACCAGCAATAAATATTCTAGTTATATCTATTGCACCGTATGTTATGCGAACTGTTCCATTAAAAAAGCATTCATATTGAAAACTGCTGACCGTAGTTTCGTTATATCCAGGAACATCTATAAAAGTTACAACAACTTTGTCACTCTTTTTCTCAACATATGTTTTCCCATTCTGAGGTGATAGATCTGCAAACATTGCAGAAACAGCCGGTAAGGCAAAATAATTATCTAAAGAGATAATAAATTCCGAGGAACTCTGACCAAAAGTTATTCTACCATTTGCTGATACATACAAAGAATTATAATTATTATCAAATAATGGAAATGTTTTGCCTGAATCAAACACACATTCATAAAATCCATCATCAGAAAGACTAATTCTAGTTGCATCAATAATATCTTCAAAAAAATCATCTGCTTGATTTAGACGAGGGTTATAATTTGTACCATCCTTTATAAAAACTATTGATTGATAACTTAGGTCATTAACTCCCCCTACAAACTCCTCAGTATAAAAATCATTAGCTCTAACATCAAAGCTCACTACTCTAGTAATAGATTTTCCAGAGATCATATTTTCAAAATTTAAAACATCACTATAGATTCCTGCATCATACTGACGAGGTTGAACTGAAACTATAACATCCTGCGTAGAATGTCCACTCAAGGTACCATTAAAAGGAAATATATTAACCAAGTTTGTTAACGAATCGGCTTCCCAGTCCAGCGAATTATCACCACTATTGATTAGAGAGTAAGTAAAACTTTCCGGATATATATTGGCTCCACCATTAAAGGATATAAAGTTTGCAGGCGCAGAAGGTGTAATTGATAATTCCCCTGTTTCCTTAACCTGCAGATTTGTATTATATCCAACCAAAGCAAAATCCTGATCCAGCAATGTTGCATTACCAGGAACCCCATCTCCAGCTATATTTACTGAAAGAACTTTTACTTCAACAATACCGCTTAGTCCTGCAGGAAGAAAAACACTTTCAACATTATTCATTCTATCACCACTTCCGCCGACAACAGACTCATTCTTAACAAAGACATTTCCATAATATGGAACATTATCTAAAAGTACAATGAGATCAAGATCGTTCACATAAGCAGCACCTGTCGTCGACCCTGGCGCATCCGTCCAAGCTAATGTCACTCTGAACATTTTCTGTGTATCAACAATTTCACCAACAAAACTAAATTCTGTTCCTGATTTAATAAACAACATATCGAGAGCTTGGTCAACAAAGAATCGCTCGGAATCATCAAGCATAGTCTCAAGACTTGTAGTACCCATGCCTTGACTGTTTGAAGGTAAATCATCATCTCCATATGCACCAGTCAAATATCTGGCTGAGTTCATAATCCAAGCTTTATTCATGGCAGGACTAGGAGGTACATCTCCATTATTAATAAACCACTGTCTTAGAAGTGCAGATGCACCGGAAACAGCAGGACACGAATGACTAGTACCCGAAGACTCAGCATACTTTGTCTGACCGAGTGGATTATATTTGTCACTAACACCATCTCCAATATATCCGGCATACTGAGAAGCCGCACCATGAATATGGGATGCGGGAGCAATAATGTCCGGTTTTATTCGTCCGTCCTTTGTAGGACCTCTACTTGAAAAATATGTAATATCATTAACGTTATCAGCTCCAGACGGAGTAATTCCACTACCATCTGTATAGTTCAAATCTGCATCATAATTTTCAGATCCACCAACAGTAAAAACATTTTTTGCGGTTCCTGGTGATCCCATTGAAGAGGCAGATGGTCCTGCATTACCTGCTGAAAAGACAAATACCATCTCTTGATTTCCTATATCAGAAGTTGATGCATCCCTTGTTAGATAGTCAAAAGCTTGTGCGTCTGATGTATACAAAGGTGTATCTGCGCCCCAACTATCAGAATGAATTCTTGCACCATTAGCATACTGCTTATTCACCATCTGACTATAGTTTGGATTACCCCACGAACCACTATCTGCAAAAATTTTTGTACTTCCCAACATGACAAAAGGAGCAATACCCAAACCATAATGATAACCTTGAGGGTCAACATTGGTTGGAGTTCCTGTTCCGTTATTAAAGCCACCAATAATACTAAGGTTTAGATTCCCATGTCCACCCGCACCTGCAGGATTTGAAATTCCACTTGTACCAAGAGCTATCTCAGCATAAGCCACTCTACTATTAGCTACAGGATTATTGGATATACAAAACTCACTATTAGCTGGTGCCAATGCATTACCGTTATCAAAACCATCATCACTTACATCAACAACGAATCCAGAGTCAACAAACTGTTGTTGGGTAAAACCTTTATCTATAAACCAATCCAAATATGAGTCTGTTCTTGGTAGCGGTAAAGTTCCGTCAGGCAAAAACTTATCAGCAAGAACCAAAGCCTGCCTCTCTCCATGAAGCTTCATCTCATAATACAAATTAATTGATATAACATCTTTTTGATTTGACAATGACTGAACCTGTTCTCCTGATAACAAAGCCTTGCAATTGATAACACCAAGTTTATCCATTCTCTCTTGGGAAAGGTTGTTACCCGAAAATGTCTGCAACATCTCCAATGTTTCTGCATTCAAGTCATCATCGACAAATAGCTGAATGCTATATTTGGCAACACCTCCCAAAGCAGCTTTTTCAAGAACCCCTGGTTGCATACGCATATTATTACTATATTCCCCTAACCAGTGAACATAATCTAAGTTAAGAGTTTGCAGTTCATTAAATTGCTCTGCTGTGCCAGAGAGCAGATAAGCATTATTGGGGACATAATTAACAAATTGAACCCCACACTTTTGTTTAACCTCATTCAACCATTCTTCTTTTACAGGTCCAATAAATTGTATTAACATCATACCAGAAAAATCAGAAGTTTGGACCATTGCGATTCGCATAACAGATATGGGTATTTTTTCATCTGTGCTTATGGTTCCACTATTCAACTTAATCTCACGCATATATGAAACATCCTCAATTCCAGAAAATATAGCGTTATTAGTTGGATTTACAGAAGTTATTGCATAAGAGACAGATTTTGAAACATCAGGCACAGAAACAATACTAAATGAATCATACTCTGCAATAAGGGTGCCACCTGACTCTAGTAATTCTTTTTTATATATAGAAGTGTTATCCACTTTAAGCAAAGATTCCGCACTTAACGAAACACACACAAACACTAACAGATATTTCAATAAAACCTTCATAAACTCCTTTAAAATCATTATTAAATTTAACGTTTAAACAGAATAAAGTATTATTTGTATAAAAACAATAACAAAATAGTCAAAATAAACATTCCCACCTGTTTTCTGGTTGTGACCACTTTATGAGAACGAGGACGAATGTAGGCAATTCATGATCCCAAAGTGTTGAACTAGCGAAGCTAGCTCATTATTTGATCAGAACGGGGACGAATGTAGGCCATTCACTACGTTCATTGCTTCACCCTATTGTTTACCTTAAGTGGTTAAAGCCTCTTTCGCATGCTCGAGTCTCGCTCCCAGTCTCGCATTTAAGTGTTGTCTTGTTGATTGGGAGCGGCAATGTCCTCGTTGCCATCTTTGTCATGTCATAGAACTGCAAAGGCGGATAAATCCCACCGCGTCCTGCGTAGCCTTTAGGCGAAGCATGGATATATTCCATTACCCATTTGCGAATTTATTTATTCCTAGCCTCGCAGAGCAACTTAAACCTTAGACCATAGACCTTAGAACTGTCTTCAGGCTTTTCTTAACCTCTGCTTCCGAATGAGGAAACCAACAGTTTGAACAATCAAGAATATGATCACCTGTAGCGGTGGAAAAGATAGACATATACTCTGACCCCATTGCACATCGTCCTGTTATATCCGTTTCTCCATCATTCCAGACAACCAATTCATAATAGGGACAATAACAACCAAAACAGTTAAGTTTTTCTTTAGGCAAACTATGACAAACCTCATCACTACCATATAGTATACAAAAACCGGACTCTTTCTTGGACATTGCAGGGTACAAAAAATAATCCACAATTTCTTGTTCCGGCATCCCCATATCAACTAATTTTTTAACAATTTTCAAACGTTTATCAACAAACATTTTTTTATACTTTCTATAATTCTCAAACATTCCTAAAAACTATACCTCTCTATCTTATTGATAATGCATCAACATCAATAATGCAATCAATATCCTTTAAATCAAATTCACTTAAAATATCTAACATAGTCTTTTTTATAAAAGACAATCCTTTAGTTGCTCTAATCATCACCTGATACCTATACATCCCCTTTGCCTTTGCCAAAGGTGCCGGAATAGGATCTGATATCATCACATACTCATTATCAAGAACTTTTAATAACTTTTCCGCAAATGTAGTAGTGCAAAAAGATACCAGACTTTCTGATAAACCTTTAAAAGTCACACAAATCACCCTCGAAAATGGAGGATAAAGCAATTCTTTTCTAAATTCTATTTCTTGATCACAAAATCCACTAAAATCAGTATGTCTTGCCATCTGGATTGCAGGATGAAAAGGATTAAAAGTTTGAATGAACACATCGCCCGAGATATCTCCTCTGCCAGCACGACCTGCAACCTGAGAAAGTAGTTGATATGTACGTTCTCCGGATCGAAAATCAGGAATATTCAAACTCTGGTCGGCATAAATTACACCGACTAATGTAACCCTGGGAAAATGCAACCCTTTTGCAATCATCTGAGTGCCAATTAATATATCTATATCGCCAGCTTTAAATCTGCCCAAAATATCTTCATATGCCGTTTTCTTCCTGGTAACATCTGAATCCATTCTTTGTACTCTTGCCTTTGGAAAAATTTTATTCACAATGTCTTCAATACGTTGCGTTCCAATTCCGGCATATTTAAAATCTGGAGCGCCACATGCAGGACACTGTAATGGCACTTTTTTTACATTGCCACATACATGACATATTAATTCATCGGTTGCCCTGTGATATGTATGTGATATACTGCAATCTTGACACTCTGACACATAACCACAACTCGGACAAGTCAACGAAGTTGAAAAACCTCTACGATTCAAAAACAAAATAGTCTGCTCACCTTTTCTTAGACGATCGCCCATCGCATCAACCAGTCTACGAGAAAAAACCGTTTTCTGTCCAGGTTCTTTTGCCTCAATCTTCAAGTCAACAACATCAATATGTGGCATTTTTTTTGAATCAGCACGTTCGGGTAATATTGCCATAAGATATTTATCATTCTTTGCATTCCACCACGATTCCAAAGCTGGAGTTGCAGATCCCAGACAAACAGCAGCACCTTCCATCTTTCCACGCATTACAGCAACATCTCTAGCATTATACCGTGGTGCCTCATCCTGCTTGTAACTAGGTTCATGCTCTTCATCTATAACAATCAAACCAAGACTCTTAACTGGTGCAAAAATTGCAGACCTTGCCCCAATAACTATATCTGCATCACCTTTGTGAATTCTATGCCACTCATCAAAGCGTTCTCCATCAGATAAATGACTATGCAAAACAGCAATTCTTTTTCCAAATCTGGAGACAAATCTTTCTACAGTCTGAGGTGTCAAAGAAATTTCAGGAACCAAGACTATTGCTCCCTTTCCCCTCTCAAGTGAATATGCAATTGCTTGCAGATATACCTCTGTTTTTCCGCTTCCAGTAACTCCATATAATAAAACAGGCTTTGGATTACTATGATCAATCTGCTCACAAAGTATATCCAAAGCATTTTTTTGTGAATCCATTAAATACAGGGGTTTTGTCTCTATATAGTTTCGATTCAGTAATGGATCTCTACGATCTGCTTTGGGTTCAATCTTAAGAACATTTTTTTTTGCAAGTGTCTTAATAGGTGAAACTGTAATATCTAATTTTTCCAGCAGGTCACTTTGGAACATTCCGCCAGATTTTTTGACACAATCAATAATTAGCTGTTGCTTTGCTGATATTTTATCAGGAAGTTCTGAATCAGCAACATAGGACACAAAAAGTTTTTTTTTCTGTTTAACAGAATGCTTGCGTATTGCTCCAGGAAGAACGGCTCTAATCGCCTGTTCTACTGTAGAACAGTAGTATGATGAAATCCATCTGGCTAACTCCAGAATTTTTTCGGAAACAAAAGGTCTATCATCTGTTAGTCTCGTAATCTCTTTTAGTTGAAATTCAGGTAGCTTATCCAAAGTACCAATAGCAACAACATAGCCATCAATTTCTCTGCGACCAAAGGGTACTTTGACTCTTGAGCCAACAAAAACTTTGTCAGCAATCAAATCTGGAATAAGATAATCAAACTCTTTATCCAATGAAATTGTTACAATTACTTTTGCTATTCTCATGTTGTTCTTTTTTTGAATTTCCAAAAAAAAATGGAGCGGTTAAAAACCACTCCATTCTATAAAACTAGGTAAATTAAATTACCTTAATCGCTAGTACCAGCACCAGGAGACAAGAAAGGATAATTATCATTCAAAGGATTGAAGTATTTCTGCATATCCTTTCTAGCTTGCTTATCTGTGATAATTCTTACAGAACCACCATAAGTGATAACAACACCTATTTTGTCACCAAAAGGATCAACACCTTTGTAAAGGCTAGTAACGGTGTCTATCGTTCCATCTGTAGTTCCATCTGCACAAAAATTCCTAGTAAAGAATAGTGGTGTTTCTGGTGAAAAATCTGATGATGACGTAGGAGTTACAACACACCATGCATTGTTATCTCCACTCAAAAGTTCTTCTGTAGCAATATCTGGTGTTCCATTTGTCCACCCTCTTGCAGAAGCTAACCCTGAAGCAGAAAGTATTGAAGCAGATATTCCTGAAAACACCTGAGCTTCAGCACATGCTTGAAAATACTCTGTAGATGTTCCATAAGCAACTCCATCAACGTTCTGATCATCAGACTCTGGCCAGATTGTTGCATCACCAACTTGATCTCTCTCTAGGTTATCAGAATATAGTGCTTTCCACACTTGACTTCCATTATTACCTGTCGAAGTAGCATTTGCTTTAGTAATTGCACCTTGGATAGCAGGGAACAACATACCAGCAAGAATACCGATAATAGCGATAACAACTAGTAACTCAACAAGCGTAAAACCTTGTTCCCAACTTTTATTTGGAGTCTTATTCATTTGACACCTTTCTTCAATGTTTATGTTAGTTAACAAATAATATATAATATTTTTGTCTATTATTTCATAATATGTGCCAATACTATAAAGTTTTTCTTGAAAATCGTCAAGATTTTTTATTGTTTTTTTACTTTTTTTAGCAAAGCACATTATATTGTTCATTTAACTTACTATATATTAGGTAATTACCTAATATAAACGTAAATAATTATTTCTTATTTTTTGCCCTTTTCTCGTTATATGTATTAAATAGAGTGCCCTTTCTTGTCTCTGAAATCACTTTCATAACCTCTAAAGCCTCTTCAAGAGTGACAGGAAATTCTTTACCGTTTCTAATCGAAGCATAAAGATAGTCCCAAATGGAATCTGTATCCATTTTCTTCCTAGGCTTAACCTCTATTGTTTTTTCAATCCACTTTAAGTCATCTGGTGTACCAAAACCGCCGTCAAGTAAGGTTTTCTTTTTAGCTATTCTTCTCTTTAATTCTTTTTTAGGACTTAGATACTTTAATTTAATCTCTTTACCAGAAGCAGACAGACCACCTTTTGTTCCCGAAACAACATATTCTGGTTCAGAAATAGCAGATCCACCACTAATTTCCATATCAATAATTCTACCATTTTCACCTTTTAGAACAATTTTCAAATGGTCTTCAGCATCTCCGGCAGCTGCAATTTTATTCAAATCGCTCCACATCTCTGCAACTGGACAATCAAGAAAACGTAATGCATGATCAACAATGTGTGGTCCCCAATTTAATAACTGCCCACCACCACATTCAATAATTGTCTGCCAATCGTCTCGTCTAGAGTAATTATTACGTCTCAACTTTACTTCATAAACTTCACCAAGTTTACCAGAGGCAATGATTTCCTTAATATGTTGGAACATAGACTCAAATCGACGATTGTGTCTCATGTATATCTCTGCATCATATCTTTCTTTAGCCTTGGCAAGCTTTTGAGCTTCTTTAAAGTCTACAGCAATTGGTTTCTCTTGAAAAACAATTTTGCCAGCCTTCATTGCCATTATGGCATGTTCAACATGCTCAGGAGTTCTTGATGCAACTGAAATCATTTCTATATCTTCGTTTGCAAGCATATCTTCATAATTCTTATATACCTTTGCATCTGGATATTTTTCTTGAAATCTATCTCTAAAAGGTTTTAACAAATCACATCCAGCAACAATCTCAAATTTGCTTTCTCTGCCTTCTAGTTCTTTGCAATGCATTCCCCAACCAGCTCTACCCAGTCCAACAATACCTATCTTTATTGCTTTTCTTTTTGCCATTTTACATTCCTTATTTTTGTTTTAAATTAATATTATTCGACATCACCAACAACATCAACATCGTCAACCAACAATTTACGCAATAGTTTGTTAACTCTTAACTAATATTTTCAATAAAGTTATTCATCAATTTCTTTTGTTACTTTGCATTCTGGGTATCCACTGCAACCCCAAAACTCTTTACCTTCATTCTTGCCTGTTCTGGCAATACGCTTACGCATCGGTTTACCACATTCAGGACAAACAACATCACCAGTTATATTATTATTTATTTTTTTCAATCTTTCAGACTTTGCCCGTTCATAAAACCCACCTTCATTGACAAACTTTTCGGATTGACTATTTATCTGTCTTGCCAAAAGATGCACGGCTCTATTAATTAAAACAATCATTGTATTTGCAACCACATATGAATCATCCGAACTAAGCCATTTGTCAAATTTATCATACTGAGCTAACAGATAAACTCCCGAATAATAAAGCCCATCCTTAAGCACGGGAGGATTAGGATTCAGTTTTACATGATAAATTTCCTTAGCCAAATCACAAGAATTATTCCACGGCACTTTCTTCTGGCAAAGAAGCCAGAATTCATAATCGCCTTTTAATTCTGCAAGGCTAGCTCTAGCGACGTCAGTCAATCGCATCTCTGTTGTTTTTGAAGTCCCTGCTCTTTCAGACCCTTCAATAATATTGGTTCTTCCAGATCTAGCAGCCTGTGTCATCTGATCAAACTGACGTCCTTTAGGATCATTGTGCATGTTTAGAAACTTTTCACAGAACTTCCAAGTTCCAATTTGCACAATAGTAGCAAGAGTAAATGAATCCATTTTACGATATCCACCAAACTTACCAATTAACTCTGTTTGTATTTCACCATCTTTATTCATAATGCTGTTGCTGTTGTCGGAGATGTTGGTGCTGTTGACTTGTCCGCATTTGTAAATATCTCTTTTACTTTTTTATACGCCATCTTAGGACGCCTGTACTCATCCACAGTCCCTTTATTATTAAATGCTCTTGGACGTCCAAGCATTCCAAAATTCTGATATGTTCTACAATCACCAAATTGCCAGATTGATATACCGGCAATATCATCATTTGAAACAACTTCATTACAAATAGTTTCTAAGTATTTAGTCTGATACTCTTCAGACCAGTGCCCTTCCAAAGGATCTTTCCACCCATATATTGCACCTGCACCAATCTCGCTAACAATAAAAGGTTTACCAGATTGCGTATTCTTTATATGTTCAGATAGCTTTCTTGTCGTATTAATTATGTCATCAAGTTTTGGATGACTATCCCTGTCGCCATACCAAGCTGGGTAGAAATTATAAGAAACAACATCAACAAGATCAAGATTGATATCTCTATCAGAACGATTACTTGCAAAAGTAACAAGTCGAGATGAATCTTCCTCTCGTATAGCCTTTGCAAGAAGCTCATAAACAGGTTTAGAACATTCAATTTCACTCGCACCTTCATTCAAAAATCCCCATAAAATAACAGAAGGATGGTTAAAACTGTTTTGAACCATAATTCTTGTCTGCTCTTCACATTGGCTGACATAGTTATCATTATTGAAATGACTATCGGTTTGCCCCCACCCCAGACTCTCTTCAAAAACAAATAGTCCATACTCATCACAAAGATCTAGAAAACGCTGATCCTGTGGATAATGAGATCCTCTCACAAAGTTACAACCTAAATCCTTAAGTTGCTGAATATCACTAATTAAAATATGTAAAGGCAATGCAGGTCCACACTGAGGATGTGCCTCATGACGACAATACCCAAGAAGTTTTTGTTCTATTCCATTGACTAAAATCTTACCATCTTTGGCTTCTACTATACGAATACCAAAACGTTCTGTAATTGAGTCATCACCAATTTTAACAGTTAACTCATGTAAAACAGGTTCTTCAGCAGACCATACTCCAATATTCCCAAGATTCAATTCAAACTCGGCAGCCCCATAAGATATACTAATATCTTTCTGTACATCAAGTTGTTTTCCATCAAGTTCCAACTCAAAAGTTTCTTTATCAGAAACCGCACCTCCAAGCAATACCTTAAAATTTACAATCGCTGGCTCAACCTGAACTGTAGAAATTTGAACTCTATTAATATAAGCTTCTGGCAATTCATGAAATTCAATTCCTCGATAAAAACCACCGTATGCATAAAAATCAAAAAACTCATCAAACAGAGGTACTCGCTCTGAATCAAATCTATTATCAACAATAATGCTGATATCTCTTAATTCATTTTCAGAAGCAGGAACATCAAAGGATACTCCACTATAAGGTAGAGAGCATTCTCCTACACTCTGACCGTCAACATAAACACGAAACCACATTCCGCCACCACCAAAGCATATCTTGCCAGAAGTATTTGCTGAAACTTTCATCTGCTTATTGTAAATAACAGTTCCTCTTTTTCCTGCATACTTAGGCATAGCATCAAAAACACCTGGAACTGCTGCCTTCTCTGTAAAATCAATATTCTCAAGCTTAAATGCAGCCAAATCAATGTCTTCACCTAAAAACTTAAAATTCCAACTGCCATTCAAATCTATGACTCGTCTTGCTCCAAAAAATGGATATGCTCCAAACATTATATATTCCTTTATTTAATTTCGGTTCTGTCAAAAGTTTGCAGGCTGAGCCTGCACTCAATTCTTTATAAATCAATCAAGCTTCCATGCTTCGCCTTCGGCTATGCAGGACACGGTCAGTTTTCGCTCTAAGAGCTTAGACGGACAAGTCGTGATATAGACTATTTTGTCTTATCCCTACATTTTTTCTTTCATTTCGGTCATCGGGGACGATGACCCTCCCTGTTGAAACTGCAATTTAAACATTAACCTGCAACATTCACGTGGGAGGGACGCCGTCTCTGGCGTCCGCATTAGAAAATTTTAATTTTCTTTTCGGTCATCTTTTTTCTTACAGATTTTTACAGTACCTTAATTTCTAAAAAAACACAGATATATATTTTCAGTATTATAATTAAACTAACTATATATTGCAATAGCTTTTAACTCCAAAACTTGATTTTCTGGTTGAATGCCCTTTCCGGCGGGGTGAAGCACCACGCCCTACAATTACTGATGCTGTTATCAACATTAAACTATTTAATTGTCCAGTCTTTTGTAGGGTCGGGGTCCTTGACCCCGCCTTTAAAACAAAAAATCACTTCTTGATTTCATTGATTGGAATGCATATTCGACCTTCAACCAGAGATCTAAGATAAATTTCCGCTTTTTTTGTCTTTTTAAAATTGCACATTTATTTAATAAATTATATATTTCCCTACATTATACATAAGTGCACTATCTTACAACACAGAAAACTTATAAAAAACATACATTTTTAAGACAACAAGGAAATTTCAAAGATGAAAATATTAGTAGTTGGTAATGGCGGTAGAGAACATGCCTTAACATGGAAACTATCAACAGACTCCACAAAACCCCAAATGTTTTGTGCACCAGGAAATGCAGGCACTCAAGAAATTGCAACAAACCTGACAATTAATGCAGACGACATAGATGCTTTAGTCTCATGGGCAAAAGAAAACCAACCAGATTTGACTGTTATCGGCCCTGAAGTTCCTTTATGTCTAGGACTTACTAATAAATTAGAAAATATTGGACTTAAAGTTTTTGGTCCATCTCAAGATGCCGCTGAACTCGAAGGTAGCAAAGTTTTCTCAAAGGAAATTATGGAAGCAGCCGGCATTCCAACAGCTGCTTCTGAAAGCTTTTCTGATTATGAAACAGCTATAAAGTATGCTGAAACCGCAAAAGTTCCATGTGTGGTAAAAGCCGAAGGGCTTGCTGCCGGAAAAGGTGTAATTATATGTGAGACACGAACAGAGCTACTTGATGCAGTAAAACTGACAATGCTTGATAAAGCATTCGGATCTGCTGGAAATCGCATGTTAATCGAAGACTTTCTTGAAGGAGAAGAAGCTTCCATCTTAGCCCTTATTGATGGTGAAAACATTTTAATGCTTGCATCATCTCAAGACCACAAAAGAATCTTTGAAAATGACCAAGGACCAAATACAGGTGGTATGGGTGCATACTCCCCTGCTCCAATTGTTACTGATGACCTATGGCCAATCATTAAAAAAGATGTCTTTCAGAAAACACTTGATGAATTAAAGAAACGTGGCATCACATACAAAGGTGTTCTTTATGCTGGACTTATGATTGATAAGGATAATATACCTTACGTTCTTGAGTTCAACTGCCGATTCGGAGATCCAGAAACACAAGTAGTATTACCTAGAATAGAGGGCGACTTACTTCCTGCCTTCATGGCATGCGCCGAAGGAAACAAACTGACTGATGACATCATCAAATGGAAAGATGAACATGCCGTATGTGTAGTAATGGCATCTGGTGGATATCCAGGTAGTTATCAAAAAGGAAAAGTTATTGATGGTATAACGAATGCTGAAAACAAAAACTCAAAAGTATTTCAAGCTGGAACAAAACAATTAAACAACTCAATTGTTACTGATGGCGGAAGAGTTCTAGTTGTCTCATCTCTAGGTAAAGATCTACCAGAAGCAATAGACAATGCATACTCATCAATTAAACATATTGAATTCGAAAATGCATTCTACCGTAGAGATATAGCAGCAAAAGGTCTTAAAAGAAACGCTTAAAGAATTTCAAATTACTAAGAAAGAAAACAGAGAGAACCCATGGCAAAAAAAGATGACAAAAAATCAAGATATTTCTGGAACGCACCAGAAGTACCAGAATCATCACATTCAAAAAATAAGATTAAAGAATCACACAAAACACTAAACATTGGTTTTATTGGTGTTGGTGGAATGGGAATAATGTCTCTCAAAGAGATCATTGATTTCGAAGATCTTAATATTATAGCATTTGCTGATGTTGATTTAAGCCACCTTGAAGATGCAAAGAAAATTATTTTAGAGAAACACCCAGATGCCGATGTTAAAACTTTTCAAGATTTCAGAGACCTTACAAAACTTGACAATATTGACGCAGTTATCATCAGCACACCAGATCACTGGCATATTCCTGCTGCAATTAATGCCTTGAAAAACGGCAAACATGTATATATTGAAAAACCTCTAACGTTAACCATTGCTGAAGGTCGTGAACTCGTTAATGCTGTAAAACAAACCGGCCTTGTATGCCAAGCAGGCATGCAACAGCGTTCCAGTACCGAATTTAGATTAGCATGTGAATTAATTCGCAATAACAAAATTGGTGCAGTAAAAGAGGTAAATGTTCTCATTCCTAAAAATAATGTAACTTGTGACAAAACATGGTCAACAATGCCAGTACCTGAAGAACTTGATTATGATATGTGGTTAGGACAAACCCCTTGGGAAGAATATACAGAACAACGTTGCCATTATTCATTTAGATTCATATTAGCATATTCTGGAGGACAAATGACAAACTGGGGAGCCCACCACCTTGATATTGTTCAATGGGCGCTTGACATGGATCACTCCGGACCTGTTGCTGTTTCTGGTACTGGAATCTTTCCAGAAGAAGGACTATTTGATACTGCAAAAGAAATAGACCTTCTGTATGAATACGCAGATGGAACAAAAGTTACATGCAAAACTGCAGATACACGAGGAATTGAATTTATTGGTTCAAAGGGTAAAGTAAACGTTAGACGTGGTGAAATAAAGACAGAACCCGAGAATCTCGTTGACGAAACCTTTGATCATGAGAATGATATTCAGCTATACGTAAGTACCAACCACTATCAGAACTTCTTTGACTGTGTAAGACAAAACAGAACACCAGTTGCTACTGCCGAAATTGGACATCGCTCCGCGACCCTATGTCATCTTGGAAATATTGCAATGAAACTAAATAGAAAATTGCAATGGAACCCTAAAATAGAACAATTTATTAACGATGATGAAGCAAACTCAATGCTCTCTCGCCCTCCAAGAAAAACATTCTAAAGAAAAAGAAGAAGAATTTCTACCACGAAAAGCACGAAAAGACACGAAAGTCGCGTTGCTCCAAGATATGCATTGCCATAAGCAAGCTTATGGAACAATGCATGCGAGCATTTCGATTATAGCTCCAAAGGAGCGACAGAATGTAGCCCTGGGTGTAAACCCATGGGTATATAACACGAGCAACGCTCGCTCCTGCCCATGGCATTGTCAGTCGTAGCCCGTAGGGCGAAGACGGGAGTTTCCTAACTTAAACATTGGATCCCGCTTGGCGGGACTAGCAAAGCTAGTGTGTTGGATATTGGATATTCTCTTGCTCCTGACGGCTAGGAGATGCCCGAGCTTGCGAGAACGGAGGGGTAATCTTATTCAATGTTCTATGTTGGAAGTTCATCAACTAAAAACTAAAAACAAACAGATCTTAAAAAAATAACAAAGGAAAAACATGTTCACACAAAAAACACTACATGAAAAATGGTCAAAATATCTTCCAGAACTTACAAAAGAACCTGACTTCGAAAAATTCTGGCAAAAACAACTTGCCAAAAACAAAGTACATCCACTAACCCCAATTCTAACAGAGTATCCATTTCCTGTTAAAAACATTAAGATTTATGACATAACAATAGAAGCCCATGACAAAACAGTTATTCACGGATGGTATGTTGTGCCTGAAACAACAGAAAAAGTTCCATGCGTTGTGAAATATCATGGATTTGGTGGCAGCAGAGGAGCTCCTCAACACCATCTTTCATATGCAGCAATGGGACTTGCAGTAGTTGCTTTTGACTGCCGTGACCAGGCAGGAAAAACAGGTAGCAACGCAAACTGGTCAAATGGATCAAGATCATCAATTGTTTCTCAAGGCATCTTAAAACCTGAAAACTATTATACAAACCACCTCTATCTCGATGCAATAAGAGCCTTAGATTTTGCATCTTCACGTGAAGAGATAGATCAAAGCAGAGTTGCAATAATGGGTGGTAGTCAAGGCGGTGCTCTTGTTTCAGCAATGGCTGCACTAGATGATAGACCGACAATAGCAATTGGTGCTGTCCCAAGCAATAGCAACATCACTGACAGAGTAATGAAAGAAAACGGTTCATTCTCATCCGTATCAAACTATCTTCGTAAACACCCTAATCAAATTGAACAGTGCCTTAAAACACTAAGCTATTTTGATACAATGAATATGGCAGACAAAATCACCTGTCCATATCTTGCTGGTGTTGCAGGTAAAGACCCTATCTGTCCAGCAGAAATGTTCTATGCAACATATAACAGATTGCAACATGAAAAACATATTGAGATTTATCCGTTCAACGGACATGAAGGTGGTGGAGAGATTTTCGAAGAAGTTGCAATCAAATTCATTGCAGAAAAATTCAACCTATAAAATTTGGTTTGAATTATAGCAAAAAAAAACGAATCAACAAGTGATTCGTTTTAAAATGGTGCTCAGGGCGGGACTTGAACCCGCACGGTATTACTACCAACGGATTTTAAGTCCGTAATGTCTGCCAATTCCATCACCCGAGCAACGTGCGTTTCTTCAACAAAAAGTTCGCATATAATAACGTTTTTCAGAAAAAAGTCAACTTTATATATTAAATTATTTAAATATTTTTTATCTTCAAAGATTTTATGGCGTTTTTACGGCAATCACTTAACAAAAAGATTCAACCTTATTCATCGCTTGGCTACGCCAAGCACATCATTCCCATAACTCCCATAGATCCCATTCGGTCCTCCTTTGTCGCTCCAAAGGAGTGAAGTCAAAAGAAGTCAACTACCATTCTCGTCCCCTAGGGTTACGCTACGCTCACCTTAGGCTATAATCAGATGCTCCGTCAGAGCATTTAGAATGTGTTGCTACGCAACCTATCTATCTATATAAATAGCGCCGAAGGCTTTCCACAATTCTTAATTTTCAATTGTCAATTGTCAACTATTTATTCTTCCCCTGCAATTTTCTCAAGAACCTGATCAATCAAGCTCTGACAGAATGCCGGATCAGTTTCAAGACGTTTTTTAGCAGCATCTTTACCTTGGCCAAGCTGTTCTGTTCCATATGACAACCATGAGCCACGTTTGGTAACTAATCCATGCTGAATTGCAGCATCAAGAACAGAACCTTCCCAAGAAATTCCCTGAGCATACAGAATCTCAAATTCGGCTTCTGTAAATGGCGGTGCAACCTTATTTTTTGCAACCTTTACTCTCGTCTGATTTCCAACAACAACCCCTGCGCTATCTTTGATTTGACCAATACGACGAATGTTCAATCTAACTGAACTGTAAAACTTAAGAGCTCTTCCACCCGGTGTTGTTTCCGGACTTCCAAACATGACACCAATCTTTTCTCTAATCTGGTTCGTGAATATACATAGAGTATTTGTACCAGCAATAGCTGCTGTAAGTTTACGCATTGCTTGAGACATTAATCTTGCTTGCAGTCCAATATGTGAATCTCCAATATCTCCCTCAAGTTCAGCCTTTGGAAGAAGTGCTGCAACCGAGTCAATAACAACTACAGAAACAGAATTACTTCTAATCAACATTTCTGCAATAGTCAAAGCTTCTTCACCTGAAGTAGGTTGAGAAATAAGAAGATCTTCGGTGTTGACACCAATTTTCTTTGCATAAATTGGGTCCAATGCATGTTCTACATCAATAAACGCTGCCATTCCTCCCGCTTTTTGAGAACTTGCAACAACATGCAGACAAAGTGTTGTCTTACCAGAAGACTCTGGACCATAAATCTCAACAATTCTACCCTTTGGAAGACCACCAATGCCAAGAGCAAGATCAAGCGAAAAAGCCCCTGTTGAAATTGCATCAATCTTTAAAGCTTGAGAATGATCTCCAAGCCTCATTATGGCACCTTCTCCAAAAGTTTTTTTGATTTGTTCTAAAATGGTATCTAAACTATCATCTTTATTCACTGCTGATTTTGCAACTTTTGCCATAATTATTCTCCTGTAAATTCTTTTTATATTTTTCTAAAGTTAACACAATATTTATGCTCATAATATTATCAAACTAAACAACTATATTCAATTCTATTTTTAATAAATCTTTTTTCCCTACGAAAAGACGTCCATTAACCATTAACAACTAACCATTAACCATTATTTAGATATCTTATGAATTCCAATACCTTTCCAATTTTCATTGAACCATTCAATCTCTCTATAAGTAGCAACTCCCTCTGTTGGATCAACAACAACAAAGTCATTACCTGTTCTTTCCTTCAGATACACAACATGTGTATTTGGGTTGCCCATAAAGTTAACAGATAGGATTGCTGGAAATTGAATTTCATTCAGATCAGACGTAGTAGTCTCATCAAACTTAAATCCAAGTTTTTCAAGCAGATAACCAATCTGAGCTATACTAGCACCAGCCTCAATCAATTGCATTTTATCAGCAGCCTCTTGCTCTGATATTGGAATATTAAAGTCGACAGCAAGATTGACGACACAGGTAGCCGTACACGAGTACCCAGAACTCTGAAGCTGATAACCACTTTGGGGAGGAGCAGAATGAAGAGCCCGATTATTAACCATGAAATTAAGGTAAAAGCCTATCGTGATTCCAACAAGCATCACAATGTTAATTACCATGTAAAAACCACGTTTGGTTTTAAGCCATTCTACAAAAATGATACCGCCGATAAAATAGATTGTATAAAAAACAATATGTGGCAAAGAAACAATTGTCCAAAATTGTACAGGATACGAAAATAGCCTTCTGAAAGAGTGGAAGACAAATACTAGGCTACCAAACAAGAAAAACAGTCCCAAGGCAATTACTACCCCAACGATTATCTTTCCTGCTAATAGATATTTTCCTCTTAATTTCCAGCTAAGAAACCCAATTAAAAAACATAAAAACCCAATTAAACTGTATAACAAATAAGACATATGCCTAACAAAAAGTTAAGAGTTCTTCAAATCAAGGATATCAACTTAGCAACACTAAACGTATTACGTACCACTTAGCACGTAATACGTATCACGAATCTTTAACTTGCGTTGATAACTTCTAGAGTTTTTCTTGCAATTTGTAGTTCTTCTGCAGTAGGAATAACAAGAATTTTCACAGGTGAATCATCTGTACTTATTAGAGGATTTTCTTCTGAAACATGATAATCTCTTTCTTCATCAAGCTTGATGCCCATATTTTCAAGACCTGCACAACATCTAGATCTGATAAGAGGATTATTTTCACCAATGCCAGCTGTAAATACGATAGCATCAATTTTGCCAAGAATTGCACTATATGTACCAATATACTTTTTAATGCGATAGCAGAACATATCAAATGCAAGTATTGCAGCTTCGTTACCATCTTCCATAAGACCAATAACTTCACGCATATCATTTGTGCCAGCAATTCCCTTTAAGCCACTCTCTTTATTCATGATCGTATCAAACTCTATTGGATCAATACCATGGTTACGAGCCAAAAACGCATGAATTGAAGGATCTATATCACCACAGCGAGTCCCCATCATTACACCTGCTAGAGGAGTCAATCCCATTGATGTATCAACACATTTCCCATTCTTAACAGCAGCAATACTTGCCCCATTTCCAAGATGAAGAGAAATTAAAGTTGTTTCACTAACAGGTTTGTTGAGATATTCGGCTGTTGCTTCAGTGATGTACTGATGAGATGTGCCATGTGCCCCATAACGACGTACTCCATAATCTGTATAATAATTCATTGGCAAAGGATATACAAATGCTTTCTTAGGCATAGTCTGATGAAAAGCAGTATCAAAAACAGCAACCTGAGGAACAGTATTAAAAACATTCATTGCAACTTCAATACCCATTAAATGACC
>Ga0307987_1000578_pt1 | contig 21651 bp, 23 predicted proteins | sample EllFjometagen181_FD_203157 | JGI IMG/M metagenome (GOLD analysis project Ga0307987, IMG submission 203157) | Marine microbial communities from Ellis Fjord, Antarctic Ocean - #181 | ecosystem: Environmental > Aquatic > Marine > Unclassified | place: Southern Ocean | collected 2014-10-08 | reverse complement strand
GCAATTAAATGCCACAGGGCTTTGGGTCCAGGGAATGCCGGATTCTATAGATGCCGACCTCCATGCGGATATCGGTCTTGACAGGCTCAACACCGGGATAAGTTCCATCCATTTGACCACGCCGGGATAAGTTCCATCCATTTGACCACGCCGGGAATTTAGCCTTGACTGCCGGTCTTGACCCGACGGGACGGATTCTTCTTGATAGGTTTTCCCTGGAAAATCAGACCTCTTCTCTCCATGGTCGGGGATGGGCGGATCTGTGGGGTCAGACTTCTGGGGGTGAGGGTGGTAAATCCATTCATTTTGATCTGGATTTGGATAATTTTGATCCTGTTAATTTTATGGCATCCTCTCCCCTGGGCGGGGAGCTTAATGGGAAGATTTTTTTCCGGACATTTCCGGCCGCCTTTCCCTTGAGGGTCAGGTAAACGGACGGCCTTCCAATTTGGCGGGTCATTTGAATGTTGACGGCGATTCCTTGGGATTTGGCGGACAGAAGATTGATGGTTTTTCATCAAAACTGCTTATCCAGGGCCGGGTTGTGGTGATTGAGCAAATGGAACTCAAGGTATCCCCGGGTTCCATGATTCGGGCTAAGGGACAGGTGACGCCCATGGATCTTGGGGTTGAGCTGAAAAACAGGCGTTTGGGGATAAAAGGAAACCTGGGGCCGACGGTTGCGGGGGCTTATCACCTGGATACCAAGGCGTTTACCGCAGCCCTTGATATGGAGGGCCTTAACCTGTCCGCCCAACAGGATGAGACAGATGGAAATTATGTGCTGTCTGTTCACATTGACAAAGGCCAATTTTTTCGGGTGAACCAGGTAGTGATCAAGGGGAATGACCATTTTTCCTCGTTCCGGTTGAAGTTGCGGATCAAAACCTGGAAATCCTCGGTCCTGTTTGGCAGTGCCAAGCGGTTTATCCAAAAGGATTTGGACGGGGATGTGAAAAATCTTATTGCATTTTACCGGAAAAAAGGGTTTGCCGATGTCCGTGTTGCCGCTGAAGCCATCAAAAAATTTGCAGAAAAACGGGTTGATGTGATCTTCCATGTTGAAGAAGGCCCCCAATACAAGATTGTCTTTGATGGGAATCACGCTTTTTGGGATTATACCCTGAAACAAGAGATGACCCTGTCCAGGGACGGAAATAAAAATAATTTTGCGCTTCGGAAAAGCGTCCGAAAACTGAAACAAAAATATAGTCAAAAAGGATATCCGGGGGCAGAATATTGATATTTCCCAGGATAAGTCCCACAGCATAACAGATAATGATCATGCCGATTTTATTTAAAATCGGGTAAGTGGTGCACAGATAAATAATGATAATAGGGAACAGAATATAGAATCCATTGGTTAAGGACACCGTCATACAACCCCAAAATTTTAAAAAATATAGATCAAATGCCTGGGAGCAGGAATTTTTCTATTTGAAAATATCAGAAAATTTTTGTTCTTCCATGGAATGGACCTGATCTGCCAGGCAGGACAACTCAAGGTAATTGTCTTTTTTGCCAGGGGAGGGATAGCGCAGATTGTATTGCCGGAATCGCCAGAAGGAAGTTGCCACAGCCGCATATTCCATGAATATCTGTAATTGTTTTTTTTCAGGATCGGTCAGGGGGCAGACCTGCTCATATCCTTTGATAAGCTGTTTTACCCGATCCATGGAAAATTTTTTGTTTTGGGCGCAGCACCCCACCGCCGCCATGCCCATGTCATAGAGTTTAAAATAGGTGCAGGCTTCTTCAAAGTCCAGGATGGCCACCAGGGTGTTGTTTGAAAACAGGAGATTATCCCAGAACATATCCCCATGGATAAATCCTCTGGCCATGGTCTGATCAATGGCGGTTAACAAAAACTTTTTTTTCTTTTGAAGCCAGTCCACATAAGGGTGTGAAATGCCAATACCCGAGAGCTCATCAAAAGATTCCAATCCATAGGGGAATTGTTCCGGCAGGTTCGGGGGCGGTGCCAGGGTGTGGAGCTTTGCCATGGCACTGCCCACCTGGATGAGCATTCCAGGGGAAAGGTTGTCACAGACCTCCCCGGTTAAGAACTCTTTTATATACACAGGTTTTGTTCCATGATGGATAAAAGGGGATCCGTTTCGGGTGGTGACCAGCCGGGTGCAGGGAAACCCCCGGGCCTCAAGATATGTCAAGACACGGGTCAGACAGTGGATTTCATTGGTGTCTTTTTCGTCACACACCGACAGGGTAAAGGTCCCTGTTTGGGTTAGGATTTTCACGCTGGAGTTGGCCTGGCCGCCGTCCAGGGGTGCCATGGACTTAAATTCTCCCAGGTCATATTCGGAAATTATGGTTTTTATCGTTTTGAGGGTCAGCTTTGTATAATCAGCCATGGTTTTTCCTTTTTTTTGCCTCTTCTTCCATGGCATGGACCAGTGCAGATTCCAGGTGCTCACAGTCACAGATCCGAAGTTTTTGGCAGACCTGGGATGCCTTGATAAGGGAGGGGTGAAAGGCCTGGGCCGGCAGGTCCGGGCCTAGAGCCCTGGCGGTTATCTCGGGGAATTTGGCCGGATGGGCCGTGGCAAGGCAGATGATCCGGGTATCAGGAGAATAATTTGTTTTCAGGGTCCTAGCCGCAGCCATTGCCACCGCCCCATGGGGATCCAGCAGATAGGGCTTTTCTGCCCTGAACTTTTCCCGGATGGTCTTCAGGGTCTGCGAATCAGATATGGACACAGAGGCATATCCGTTTTGGATGGCAGCGGCACTCTCCTTGTCCAGCTGAATTTGTCCGGTTTGTTGAAACTGGTCCATCCAGGTAACGATTTTTTCAGGGGCACACCCGGTGTTAAAGTATAAAAAACGCCAGAAATTATAGGGCACCACAATGTCAATGGCCGAGGAAAGGGTTCGTTTTAGATCCTCTTTCTTGAAAATGCCCGTTGAAAAGGCGGTGTGAAGGGCTTTGTTGGCATTGTTGGCGCAGATAAACCCGGTGACGGGAATACCCATTTCTCTTGCCAGGTATCCGGCAAAGAGGTTGCCAAAGGCCCCGGAGGGGACACAAAAAACAACGGGGTCGCCAATGGCGCTGCAGGCTTGAAAATATCCGTAAAAATAATGGATTGACTGGACCATGACCCGGCACCAGTTGATGGAATTGACACTGGACAGGTTTAGCTTTTTTTTCAGCATTGGGTCGGCAAAAAGCTTTGCCACCACAAGGTCCAGATCATCACCACCGTCGGCACAGTTTTCAACCCCCACCGGGTGGACATTGGTTGCCCCAAGGGTGGTCATCTGCCGTTCTTGTTCCCGGGTGATCATTCCCTTTGGATAGAGGGGCCAGCAGTCAATGGTTTTTTTGCCTGCTGCGGCATGGGCAGCGGCAGGGCCGGTATCCCCGGTGGTGGCCAGCACCAGGGTCAGCCGTTCATTTTTCTTTTGGAGCAGATAATCCATGGTATTGATCAAAAAGCCCATGGCAATATCCTTAAAAGAGAGGGTGGGGCCATGGAATAACTCCATGATGAACAGGGACGGGTCTGTGGCACAGGGTTTTACGGGTAGAATATCCGGGTGTTCAAAGCCTGCAAAGCTTGTGTCGATTAAGTGGCGCAGATCCTTTTTTGGGATAATGCCGGGATCAATGAACAGGGAAAGGATTTCAAATGCCAGGTCTGTATAGCTCAGTCCTGAAAGTTTTTTGAGCTGTTCACGGGAAATTATGGGGATGGTTTGGGGGACAAAAAGGCCGCCGTCTTCGGCAAATCCCTGGAGCAGGGCTTCATCAAAATTTACCGGGTCAATGCCGCCCCGGGTGCTGATATACTGGATCATGACGGGTTTCCTCCATGATTGGTTTTTGTAAGGGCCTTGTATACGGCCGTGGCAATTTGGATATCCTGGACCGCCACACCGGTGAGATCTACCACGCTGATCTGGTTGTCCGAGGTCCGGGCAGGTGCAGAGGATCCGATCACCTGTCCCAGTTCCTGGAGCTTGTTTTCTGTGATGCATCCGGCTGCCAATGCCCTGGAAATTTCTCCCCGGTCCCGGCATTGGGACAGACTGTCTGCCACTATCAGGTCTGCTTTTTTTAAAATGTTTGAATCCAGTTCCTGTTTTTGGGGGGTGTCCGATCCCATGGCGGTGATATGGGTGCCGGGCCTGATATCTGTCGCCTGGAGCTGGAGGGAAGTCCCAGTTCTGGGTTTTCGTAAAAGCCCGAGGCAATTTTGATCACATAGAAAGAAGTATTTTTGAGATACCCGTATTTAATATGGGTATCTCCCGGGGGAGTGTCAAAGACCAGCTCCCCCACAGGCGGTACCACCACCTCTCCTCTGGAATAGGCCATGAATCCCTCTTCAATGGTTCCTGACAGGTCAAGGGTCTGGATCACTTTTTTTATCTGGTCCAATGTGTAGATCTTTGTCATTATCTGCTCCTGGGTGAAAGGGATTTATGGGGCACAGTTTTTCGAACCGCCTGTAAATCATTATAGGAGGTCGCCCTGGACACCCCAAGGATGGCGGCAATCTGCTCAATGGATTTTTTGGCATAAAAAAGTTTTTTAGCATCCAGGTGGGCCATCATTTCCCTTCGGGTTTCGGGTGTCAGGCTTTCCAGGCCAAGGTTCCTGGCCGTCAGAAAGGACCGGATTTCAATTTTAATCTGGTCACGCCAGTCATTTTGAAAGAGAATTTCAGGGTGCCCTGGAAGTTCCCTGGGCCGGAGGAGTCCTTCTAAAAGATCCAAAGCCGGTTCATATACAGAATAATCCAGGTTGATGCACATAAGCCCCAGGGCTGTCCCCTTGGATTTTTTGTCTAAACCATGTTTTGGTTTACAGGCCCCGGAGGTGATTGTCAATAGACAAGAAAAAACCACCCTTCCATTTAGTCTTTAAAAGGTATAGATTTTGGGGCTTGCACAGATTGCGGACACTCAAATTGAGATCATTCATCTCTAACGTGTTCATTCGTTTTTAAGTCAATTATCAGAGGGATATTGAAAACGTATTATTTTTTAAGGCTGGCAATCCAGAACCAGGCCAGGGCCGCAACCTGGCAGCATAGAATGGCAAGGAATCCTGCCCTGTATCCGGCAGGGTCATAATGGCCTGGGGCTGTGACTTCCCAGCAATTGATGATGGCGCCAATGGCCCATTGAACACAAAATGCCGCCACAAAAACCATCATGTTAATACTGGTGGTGACCCGGCCGGAAAGGCTTTTGGGAAATCCCAGGGTTAGGGCGGTATAAGACAGGATGCCCGAGGTTCCGAAAAAACCAAAAAGAACAAGAATTAATGGGGCCGGCAGGGGGACAGCAAAGGTGATCATGGCCTGGACTCCTATGAAAATGGCCATACCGGTGACGGCTGTTGTGAGCACCGCAACCCCTCTTTGGGCCAGTTTTTCCGCCAAAAATCCAAGGGAGATAAACCCCGTGATCATGGCCAGGGCAGACCAGGATAAAATGGTGGCGACCCGGGCCTGGGGGACATTTGCCACATCCGTAAGCCATGGACCGGCCCACAGCCCCTGGAGGGCGATATAGCCTGACTGGGACAGGGTGGTCAAAGGGGCGATGCGCCAGAAGGCCGGGCTTTTAAATATCTGGAGCATACCTGTGATCTGGGAAGTGATTTTTTCCGGTTCGGTCTTTTTTTCATGTTCCGGGACCATTAGAAAGACGGCCAGGGCACTGGCAAAGGAGAAAAGGGCCAGGGCCCAGAAAAGTCCCCGCCAGTCCGTAAAGTGTAATGCCCACGCCACAGGTGTGGTGGCGGCAAGGGCACCAACTCCGCCGGCCGCCATCTGGAACCCGTTGATCCGGGGCAAGATATTCCCAGGAAACCAGATCACATAAGATTTAAAGGCTGCCATGAGACAGGCGGAAACCCCGAATCCGATAAATGCCCGGCCGATAATCACCCCGGTCAGGGTGTGGGATACCGCAAAAATAATGGCCCCTGCCCCGGCAAATAAGAGGAGAAACGATTCCACCTTTCTGGGACCGAACCGGTCTAAAAGTATTCCCAGGGGCAATTGGGAAGAGGCAAAGGCAATAAAATAGGTAGCGGTTAAAAGCCCCAGTTCAGAAGGATCAAGGTTAAGATCTGTTACAAGATCCGGTGCAATGACCGCATTGACCACCCGAAAGATATAGGAGAGAAAATATCCAAAAGCAAAGGGGATAAAGATCCTGAGGGTTGAACCGGCACGGCCGGCACCGGGCTGTGGAGGGAAAAATATTTTCATATCAGGTCGTTCCGTTTAAAGGTAAACCGGGTGGACCCAATGGGTGCATACCGACGTATGGTTCATACCGATGTATGGTTCATACCATAGATCAATTCAAACAAGAAATGAAATTATTGGCAGCTTTTTACAGGATGATCGTATCTAAACTGGGGGTTGAACAAAAACAAGGTAAGTATTAACCTCCCTGTAGAAAATTTCAAAACAGGACTGTTATCTCCAATTATGTTGACTGGTTATAATTTTTTCCCCAGATAAAAATAAATGGCCTGGTTGTTACCTTCTGCCTTGCCGTATCCGATGTATACAGGCCCTAAGAATGTATACAAGCCAAGAAAGATGCAGCCTCCTATAACCGATGCGGGATTCACCCCAAGTTCCAAATTCTCTGCCAAAGGCAAGATCAGCACCATATTGGGTCAAACGGTATTGGGTCAATTCATTGCCGCCATCGGCATAAATACTCGTGGTATATTGGTGATATGCAAGTTTCGGGTGAATAAAATATCGGGAACTAAAATCAAGAGGTTGATATATCTCCGTGAAGACACTGGGGGAACTGCCGATCTGAACCGCACTTCGCCATTCACCATTGAGACGGTTTATGGCGGTCCGCGTGTATGAAAGGGCTATGTCGTAGAAGCTGTCTCCCTGTGCATTCGATCCCAGGGAGATTCCTGCCTGGAGATAATTGGGGCCCCAGGACCGTTCCTTGATGTTGATCACAAGCCCGGTTTTTCCCCGGTGTCGGATGCATTGGCAAACCATGCCGTACCTGCCAGCCAGACAATAAGAATACAGGTGAAAAGAATTCGGGTGTGTTGTCTTCTTCGATTGGTTTTTCTTATCAGATAATTGAAGATCAAGGTAAAATATTTCCTATATCCATAGTCCATTTTATTTCGGAATTAACTTTAAGTGAGTCCCCTATAGCTTCCCATATAATGAGCATTGGTGCATGAATAGTATTTTCTTAATTTATCATTTATGTTGCCCTTTAATTTAGCAGAAATGAGGGGATCTGCAAATCCCAAATCCACCGGTTATTTTATTGTAGACTTCTCCTAAGGAAATTTGGGGGATTTTTTTTTTGGCGGAATATGATTTCGGCGAGGCTCATCCTCTTTTAGGATCAGACAGTCACTATGTGCCTGAATCGGACCACTTTTAGACGTAACTATTCCATGGACAATGGCTTCAATTTTTAACGAAAAACTGTATTGACAGTGGGGTCCACTATACTTTTTGGATATGTATATCGTTTTGCGAATCGACTTATTATGCATAAAGTTAAACTATAGGTTGCTTAGGGATAGGTTAATGATACAGATTCTTTTTGATAATTTTTAAGAAACTGAAAGAATTCTCTTTAAATATATTGAGGTTTACTATAAAAGGAGAAGGAAATATTCGCACAATGACTGGGAAACGCCTACTTTATGTGAACAGGAATGGTATAACCTGACGTTCGAAATTTAATTGCTTCGGTCTACTAAGCGCCGTTACACAGGAGATAACAATGAATAGAATTATTATAGCAATAGTCGCAGTCTTGCTGATGGCCACATCTGCTTCGTCGGCAGATAAGATTGCCTATGTAGATCTACCAAAAGCAACAAATCTTTCCAACGCCGGTGTAAAGGTAAAACAGGAAATTGATGAAAGGGCAAAAACTTCCCAGATTAAAATTAATTCTAAGCAAGACGAACTGCTGAAACTTTCACGTGAATTAGCGAATGGGGGACTTTCAGACAATGAAAGGGCACAAAAAAGGCGTGATTATCAGCAAATCGAAATAGATGTGAGGCGCTCCATACATGCCGCACAGGAAGCGTTGCGAAATGACTATGCCGTCGCCTCCGAGCAGATACGTAATGAACTGATCAAAAGTGTGCAAACTATCGGAAAGAAAGGTGGTTATAACATGATTATTACGAAGGACAAGGGTGAAGTGATTTATTCCGATGGTTCACTTGATCTGACCGATGAATTGATCAAAGAGTATGACATAAGTAAGAAATAAGACTTACAGCGATACTGTTTCATCGGAAAAAGCTGTGGACAATCAATCCTGATTCAGATGATTATCTTCTCAAATCACGGAAAGGAAACGGCCATATATATAGCCAAAGTGTCGATAGGATGATCCGGTCGTGGACATCAGCGATAAATTTGCGTGGTCAAGGAAATCATGATAAGTATTACTCGGTTGAAACTAATTACTTCAAAGATTATTTATGGATCCTAAAGTTTACATTACGCCAATCAAAACAGACCATATTCAAAAATATATTTCTTTTTCTAAAGACCCGGTACTTATAAATGCTATGGGATGGGGGCCTTTTGAATCACACGAAGAACAGCTGTTTATCGATGCCGTTTCAAAACCGTCATTACCTTTGTTTAGTTACGACGCCTCCATCCTTTACAGCATTATAACGGTAAATGATAATGTGCCGATTGGTTTCATTTCCTTGAAAGGGATAGATTGGGATTCAGCAAAAGCAGAACTGGATATAGCAATTTGTGACAACCAATATCGTTCAAGCGGTTATGGTTCAGAGGCACTTGCTCTGGCCATTGATCATGCATTTAATAGTTTGAAATTAAATTTAATCTGCCTATCTGTATTTCCCTCTAACACAAAGGCGATTCGAGTGTATGAAAAAATCGGATTTAAACATGTTGAGAGATTGGAAGAATCTTGGACAATGCCAGATGGGGAAAGGGTCGATATGCTGGTAATGGCTATTGAAGAAAAAGCTAATGACTAATTATCTTATTTCTGATTCAACTTGCAACATTAAATTGAACCGGTGAAATTACACTTTATTTTAGGAAGCATATTCAGGAACTCAATCAGTGATTATTATGTCTATTATGGCTTAGTAAGAGGCTCGTCTAAAGGCGTTTAATTGATTTGGCAATACTTAGGGTCGCCCGGAATTCTTCCAGATTACACTTGCTAATATATTTTGTTGATTAGTGGGCTCAAGGATAATTCCCCTCGTAACTTTTGTAGGGCCTGCAATTGTTAAGCATAACAATTGTGAGTTTGATTGTTTTGGATAAAACTTTCAGTCTTTTTGATGTTCAAGAAATTTTTGAAATGGTTCTTGTAGGTGGCGGAATTATGCCAAAGGATTGAGCAAAAATCAAATAACCCAATGAGGTTTTTTGCCATGGGGGGGGGCTTATCCACCTGCCATGCTGACCCTGAGAGGTTTTCCTCTTCATCTGTGCGAGATTGTATAATTTTAAATTAAAGCAGATTTCCAAAAGAGTCTCCGGCCTGCCATCCAATCACGGGGCAGGCCAGAGGAATCCTTAAGGGTATTATGGGTTAATACATTTTTTCAATGGTTTCCATGGCCAGATCATAGACCTTTTCATTGAACCGGGATTTAAGGGCAAAGGCCAGGATCTCCTTTGAAAAAAGGATTTCTTTTTCTGCCAGAACCCCAAGTGAAGCCAGGGCCCAGTCCGGACGTTTGATTTTTAATTCCTTGAAATCAATCTCTATCACCCGGGCAGGTGTTTCGGGAATGGCAATGCTTTTTTCCTTGAGCACAACCGTTTCAGGCGATAGGGTTTTGAATATTTTTTGCCGCCGTTGTACCCCTTCATCGCTCAGGGCCATGACCGCGGTGGGAGATTCGATTCCTGTGTACCCGATTTTTTCCGGGGACAAAAGAATTTCGGAAACCGACTGGCCCCGGAGGACGGTGATATTGTAGTCATTTTTGATGGATACGTTCATGCCGGATGCGATGCCGGCATAGCAGACAATATCCCCGGCCGTGACAATGCGCATGCCGGCACTCCCCAGGATGACGACTTCCTGACGCTGGGGGTCCACAATATTAAATGAGCGCTCAATGGTCAGGGCTTCTGGGAATCGGGTCTTTTCCCCGGCCAGTTTCCGGTAGAGCTCCCCGTATTCAGGCCGCTGGTTTCCTTCAACCACGCCGCCTTCAACAGGCTGATTGGCTATCATTTCGTCAATGACCTTGGGGGTCAGGTTGTTGCGCTTGGTGTAGCGGCCAGTGCACATCCCCAGGGTCTCCACAACGGAAAATCCCTTGTGACGGATGGCCTTTGCCAGTTCGTCCGGGAGCTGCGTGTCATGGCCGGAACATTTGGATACATAGGTGGCACCGGCACTTTTAGCGATGCTGCAGATATTAATGGGGATCTCTGCCTGGTTGAGAAATTCAGACCCCACCACGGCATCGCTGGGAGTGGTGGCGGAATACTGGCCACCGGTCATGCCAAAATTGAAGTTATTGAGGATGATCAGGGTGAGGTCCAGGTTTTTTCGGCAGGCAGCCAGCACATGGGCACCGCCGATGCCAAGTCCCCCGTCTCCCATGGTGACGATGACCGTAAGCGTCGAGTCGGCAAGCTTCAGGCCGGCCGCATAGGTCAAGGCCCTTCCATGGACACCGTGGAGGGCATGGACATTGAAAAAGGTGTCAAAGAGACCGGAACAGCCAATGTCGGTAACAATAACGGTTTTGTCGGCCTTAAGGCCCATGTCGATCAGGGTTTTGTCCAACCCTTTGGTGATTCTTTCATGGGTACACCCGGGGCAGAAAACCAGGGGGCGGCTTTTATTTAAAAAACTATCCATTTTTAATGACCTCCATAATCTTGGCCGGTGGGATCATCACCCCGTCCATCTGGCCGTAAAAATCAACGTGTTTGCCGCCAAGAATCCGTCTGATGTCATTGACATATTGTCCCAGGTTCATTTCAATCACCACCACCCGTTTAAAATTGGCGGCTGCCTTAAGTATAGCTTGTTCCGGTACCGGGTACAGGGTCTTTAAAGACAGGGTGGAGACGGGATGTCCTTTTTGAGCAAGTATTTTGGCGGCATCTTCAACGGCCCGGGAGGTGATGCCGTAGCTGATGACAAGGGTGTCGGTACCCTCAAGGATATTTTCTTCATACAGGGAAATACGTTCCCGGGCCGCATGGAGTTTGGTTCTCAACCGCTGCTGGTTGGCGGCGATAATCTGGGGATCAATGGTGATAAATCCGTCTGGTCCATGTGTGGAGGAGGTCTGGCGGACCAGGGTTTTGCCGCCAATGGGAAGAAAGGGTGGTGCCTTGTCAGGATCTGCTTCAAAGGGGAGATACTGGTCTCCCTCATAAAGGGTACGTTCAACCAGGGGGGGCAGGGTGACAGAAGATAGGTCAAAGCTTTCTTTGGTCATGCCGATTTCCTTGTTGGAGGCGATGAATACCGGGCAGCGAAATTCCTCTGCATAATTAAAGGCCTGCATGGTCAGGACATAACAGTCCAGAGCATCCCTGGGAGCCAGAACAATGACGGGCACCCCCGAGGTGGACCCCCATCTTAAAAATTGGATGTCGGAATCTGCCCCCCTTGTGGCAGATCCGGTGGAAGGTCCCAATCGCTGAACATCAGCAATGACCATGGGGATTTCACTTCCAATGGCAAAGGAAACCTGCTCTGAATAGAGGCTGATGCCCGGTCCCGAGGTGGCGGTCAATACTTTTTTCCCGGCCATGGCAGCACCGATGCAATACCCCATGGAGGCAATTTCGTCTTCTCCCTGGATGCAGATTCCCCCTGTGGGCGGCAGCATTTTAAGCATATTGTTGAATATGGTGGTGGCGGGTGTGATGGGGTAACCGGCAAAGAAATTACACCCTGCTGCCATGGCCCCCCTGGCAACCGCTTCATTGCCTTCCATAAATGATAACGCCATTCTTATTCTCCTTGAGTTTGTCTCTTTTTTATTTCGGTCGTTTAATCTGATTAAAAATCTGATTAAATTTCTTGTCTTATTATCGTTTGTCCCCTTGGTTGTCAAGCAATTAATGAATGAAATTCAGTCAGATAACTCTTTTGCAGGCTTTTTTTTTATTAACATTTTAATTGATTTTGTAAAAGTCTTGGTATAACTTACGGCTCCATGGGAACTAAAAAGAAAAAAACCAAGGAAGATTTCACCAATGAAGCCTACATGGGCATCCGGCGTATGTTTTTTCTCAACGAGATTATTCCGGGTCAGAAAATTTCCTATGGAGATCTGGCCCAGAGGTTGGAAATGAGCACCACGCCGATTATTCAGGCCTTGAAACGGCTGGAATTCCAGGGGTTGGTTCGCCATGAACCCAATCGGGGATATTATACGGAAAACATCAGCCTGGAAGAGATTACGGAAATCTATGAGTTCCGAGAGCTTATAGAGGTCTCTTTGCTTCCTAAAACCATTGCAGCGATCACCAAAAAGGGGATGAAAACCTTAAAAAAATCCCTGGACAACCATCTGGATGCGGTGAGGGATATCTATCTCAAGGACCGGCTCTTAAAGGATATGGAATTTCATCTGACCCTGGCAACATTATCCGGGAACCAACTCCAGATCAATACCTTAAAATCCCTGTTCGATCTCTTGTATTTGAAATACCGGGGCAATATTTTATTTGTCACCCCCATGGAAACCGTGGATGCTGAGCATATTCAATTATACGAAGATATTGATGCCGGCAATTTTGAACAGGCACAAAAGGTTCTGGGTCAGCATATTTCAAATGTTAAAAAACATGCCATCCTCAGTATAGAACGGATGAACCGGGAAAAAAATAGTAAATTCATTTGACCCAAGGCGACCCCGGGTGACTCTTTTCCAGAGATATACGGATAAAATTAAGTTGTACAACCCAAGGGGGTGCGATATGGTGGGCCCAGGTCTAAAATGATGGATAGGGTTATGGATAGGGTTATGGATAGGGTGATGGAAAAATGGGGCGGGAACAAATTCAGCAAGGCAAATATCAGACCGGGGTTATTCAGGAAACACTTAAAGGAATTGTGGACCGGGTCACCTTTCACAATCCGGACAACGGGTGGTCTATTTTAAGGGTCCAGCCCTTTGATAACCCGGGAAACCAGGAAACCGTGGTGGTCCACCAGACCAAGGTTTTTGCCGGCGCTACCATGGAGTTTTGTGGGGCCTGGACCCATCATCCCAAATATGGTCGTCAGTTCCAGGCAAGCCTTGCCAGGGAAAAGAAACCTGCCACGGCATCGGCCCTTGAAAAGTATATCGGTTCGGGCCTTATCAAGGGGGTGGGGCCCAAAACTGCTAAAAAAATAGCCCGCCATTTTAAGGGCCAGACCCTGGATGTTTTTGAGGGAGATATCCAGCGTCTTACAGAAGTGCCGGGTATTGCCGCAAAAAAACTTGAAATGATTTCGAGGGCCTGGGTTGAACATCGGGCCATCCGGGATGTGATGATGTTTTTGCAGTCCCACGGGATTTCCACTCTTTTTGCGGTTCGGATATACAAGGAATACGGGGATAAGGCCATCGCCCATGTCACGGCGGACCCCTATCGGCTTGCCAATGATTTTTACGGAATCGGTTTTTTTTCCGCAGATAAAGTCGCCTTGAGTATTGGGCTTGCACCTGACAGTCCCCAGCGGATTATGGCCGGGATTCGCCACGTTCTTGCGGCTGCCCGTAATTTCGGTCATTGTTATCTTACGGCGATTCAGATTAATGAACAGGTCAAAGAACTGCTTGATATGGACCTTTCAGAAAAACTTTCAGGGCTTCTTTCTTCCATGGAAAAAGAAAGGCTGCTCATGCGGCGCGAGCTTGGGGGGGTAACCGGCGAAATTGAGTCTTGTTATTATTCAAAATCTTTGTATTTTGATGAACAATATGTGGCCCGGCGTATTCTGGAAAAGGGCAGGGTTTTTGATGTGGATGCAGCCCGGATGGATCGTTGGATTCAATTGTTTTGCAAGGCAAAAAACATGGAATTAAGCCGGGAGCAGGCCCATGCAGTAACGGGAATTGCCGGGGAAACTTTTTCCGTTCTCACGGGTGGACCCGGGTGTGGAAAAACCACTGCCACAAGGGTCATTGTCAAGCTGCTGGAAGCCATGGGGAAAAAGGTGTTGCTGGCAGCTCCCACGGGGAGGGCCGCCCAGCGAATGGGGGAGGTGATTGGCAGGGAAGCCAAAACCATCCACAGGCTTCTGGGGTGGCAGGGGGGAAAGTTCAAAAAAAATGAGCAGGCCCCGCTTAAGATGGATTTTCTGGTGGTGGATGAATGCTCCATGCTGGACATCAATCTTACGGCCTCCCTTCTCAAGGCAGTTCCCCAAAATTGCCAGGTGGTGTTTATCGGTGACTATGACCAACTGCCTTCTGTGGGGGCTGGCAATGTGCTCAAAGATATCATCGGGTCCAACCGGGTGGTTTGTTTTCGCCTCACCCAGATTTTCCGCCAGGCCCGCGAGTCCCTGATCATCAAATATGCCCATCAAATCAATTCCGGGAAGATGCCATGGATTGATTCTCCTTTCAAGGATCCCGGGGTATGGAAGAATGAGACAGATTGCCTGTTCCTGGATTCAGATGAAGCCACCCAGGAGCAAATTGGGTTTGTGGGAAAGGTGAAGCGGCTTTATGAGGCGAGTGAATCTGCGGGACAAGGGCGACTTTTGGCCAATGGAGATAAAAATGGAGATAAAAATAGCGACACCGGGGCTCCAAAGACCAGTCCCTATGAATTCAGACTTAATGACACCGCCTCCCCCTATGCGACAGAAATCACCATCCCCCCTAAATTTGCCCACGTCAATCTGGATCAGCTTGCCAAAACCTCAAATCAGATTGAAGAATTGATGAGCGTTTTGAAAAAAGTCCATCCCTGGTCTTCCCTCCATTACGGCCTCACAGCCCTTGCGGTGGTTAAAAAACTCTATATGGAATGGATTCCCAGGTATGTGGGCAAAAATGCCGAAATTCAGATCCTGTCACCCATGACCCGGGGGAGTCTGGGGACCATCAACTTGAACCGGGTGATCCAGGAGACGGCCAATCCCTTTAACCCGGGGAAACAGCAAATAATGGTGGGTCAGCGGATATTTCGGACCGGGGATCGGGTGATCCACCGAAAAAATAATTATGACCTGGGGGTCTTTAACGGAGATATCGGTGTCATCCTTGATATCAACAACATTGAGTTGACCTGCTCGGTGCAATTTCTTCCCGACAACAGGGTGGTGCAGTATAAACAGACCGACATCATGGAACTGGACCTGGCCTACGCCATTACCATTCACAAATCCCAGGGTTCTGAGTTTGAAGTTGTGATCCTCCCGGTGATGACCCAGCATTTTAAGATGCTCTTTAGAAATCTGGTGTATACAGGGCTCACAAGGGCAAAAAAAATGGCCGTGTTTGTGGGAACCAGAAGGGCCCTTGGCATGGCAGTCCAGAACCAGGATATCAGCTGGCGTCAGACGGCCTTACAGGAATTGTTGATCACCGGAAAAAATTGAGATCACCCGGGCCCAGGTGCCCCCTCTCTTTTCAAGCTAAGCTGTATAAATTCCGGGATATCGCTTTCCCGGTCAAATCTTAAATTAACCATGGCCCGGGTCATGGCCACATAGATCAGGTTGAATTCATCCGGGTCCACCCCGGCAGGGTCAATGATTTTCCCCTCTTTTAGAAGCGGGTGAAAATCCTCCGTCAGGAGAACATTGGACCATTCCAACCCCTTTGATTTATGGGCTGTGGTCAGAAGTATTCCCGCCTTGTCCCCCTCCACGGCCTGTTCCATGATTTTGTCCACATGGGTGGGAATGGTTGAGGGATAGCGTTCAACCATCTTGCACACAGAGGAGAGTTCAAAGTCTTCCACTGCCCTGGCATAGGATTGTAATTTTCTAAAGCTGTCAAAACTTTTCACATAGACATCCTTAATTCGGGAATGATCTTTTTTGTATAAATAATAGACATCCTTGAGAAGGGTCAGCCGATAACTGCCCACCCCGCCCACAAACCCGATTTTATGGCGTTTGTAGAGCCGGACTGCCCTGTCAAACAGGGTGGCATTGGTTCGTGCGATAATGGTATGATGTCCTATGTCCCATGGGGGCTTTACGGGAACAGGGGTGCCCACAATTTTCCGGGGTTCTTGTTTAAAGGTTTTCAGGATCATGTTGGCCACCCGGGCAACATTATTGTCAAACCTGAAACTTCGGGTCAGATAGTGGGTCCTGGCGGCTGAAAAACTTTTCAGGGTGTCTTTTGCCCCCCTGAAACTATAGATTTGCTGATGGCCGTCCCCCACCAGGATGATGGCCGCGGGTTTTTGAGTTCTGTTTTCCTGGGGCCGTGCCTGGGCAAAGACAATGGCAGCGGTCACAGGGTTGATGTCCTGGGCTTCATCCAGGAGAATACAATCATAGGCGAGGAATGGATTTGACAATTGATAAAGTTTTAAATATCCGTCATGGATCATGCCTATATTCTCGTTGGCGCCGTCGCACATGAGTCTTCCCAGACCGTTGGCATGGTCCACCAGGGGGGGCATGACAATTTTGTTTTTTTTATAGAATCCTTTTGCCATGGGCGGGATGTGGTGGTGGGAAACTTTGGGATCTGCCGATGCCAGGTATTTGTAGAGGGTGTCCATGGTGTACCTTGCATCCTCATATCGTTCAAGCTTCAGGGCTGCCATGACCTGGCCGGCCCGAAATCCTTTTACCAGCCGGTCCTTGTATTTAAATCCCTTGGCCCGGAAGGCCAGGGCATGGGTGGTCCTGGCCGTTACATTGCGGGGAAATTTTTGGGCAGCTTCCAATTGAACGCTCTTGTTAAAGGCAATATATAAAAAGCGCATCCCGGGTCGTTTCTTCGTATATTCCACCAGGGTGGTGGTTTTGCCGGTGCCGGCAAATGCCATGATTTTGAGGGTATCGCCCGGCGATAGGTCCGCGTTGATAATCTCTTTTTGTTCCTTGGTGATCTGAATCATAACACAATAGGCTTACCTGAGAAAAAAGCCTTTTTTTTCGAGAAATGATTTCATGTGGGGCCGACTGACCTTTTCCATAAAATTGGCCATCTGCCGGCTCCAGGTCTGGTCCTTGAGGTTGGAATCCCGGTTTAAATAATAGTCTTTGCAGGTTTGGTCATAGGCATCCAGGCTGTCTGTTTGCTCCTTTTTTGATCCCGGTCCGAAAAAGGAGTCGTTTTTTAACACCAGATCCAGGGGTAGCCGGGGTTTGATGGCCGGTGTTTGATCCGGATATCCCAGGCACATGCCAAATACCGGATAGGCAGTATCCGGGATATTTAAGAGTTCACAAACGGTTTTTGGGTCATTCCGGATCCCGCCGATAAATACCCCGCCAAGTCCCAGGGATTCTGCCGCCACCATCAGGTTTTGGGCCACAAGGGCTGTATCCACGGTTGCTACGACAAACTGCTCTGCCCATCCGGTTTGCGCTGCAAGCTTGTGGCGGTCACAGGCAGATTCAAGCCGGGTAAGGTCGGCACAGAAAATAAGGAAGATGGGGGCCTGTTCCACCCAGAGCTGGGGTCCTGCAAGCTCTGCAATCAGTCGCCTGTTTTCTTTGTCTTGAACCCGGATAATGGTATAGGCCTGGACATGGCTGGAGGTGGCCGCACACTGGGCAGCCCTGACAATGGTATGAAACAGGGCGTCGTCAACGGGTTTGTCCTTAAATTTACGGACAGACCTGTGGCTGGATAATAGGTCAATGGTTGCATTCATATGGTTGGATTCCCCCATTTTTCTTTTTCTGCGTTCAGGATATGGAGACCCTGCCAGACCACACCGGTAAAGTGTTTTTGATTCAGCACCATATGCATCTCCTTTAACTCGTGATTAAGATTTTATTTTTTTTAAACTACCATTTTACAGCATCGGTTTCAAGCAAAGCTTGATTTCTTCAGAGATGGACCTTCCACCTGTAATCTGTTATTCTCCCAATTTTTTTTGCAGGAAGAAATTTCCATGGGGCCAAGCGTTCAATCCAACATCATCCGGCTTTACATCATCAAGTTGTCCAAGTGGCTCATGCTGACCATGCCCATTGTATTTTTGTTTTACAAGGAGAATGGTCTTGCCACCCGGGATCTCTTTTTGCTCAAGGCAATCTATTCCTTTGCCATCGTGCTTTTTGAGGTACCTTCGGGATATTTCGGGGACATCTTTGGGCGAAAATGTTCCCTGGTATTGGGAAGTGTCCTGGGATTTGTCGGATTTGCTTTGTATTGTGTCTCCACTGGGTTTTGGGGATTTTTGATCTGTGAGGTTACCCTGGGCATCGGCATGAGTTTCATATCCGGTTCCGATTCAGCCCTGCTCTATGATACCTTGCAGGCGGCAAAAAAAGAAAAAGATTATTTGAAGATCGAAGGGCGGCTGATTTCGGCGGGTAATTTTGCCGAAGCTGTGGCAGCCCCTCTCGGGGTTCTCATAGCCCTCATGGGCCTTCGCACTCCCTTTTATTTCCAAACGGCTATTGCCTTTACCGCTATTCCGGCCGCCTTGACTCTGATTGAACCCGGGCAAAGGAGTATCCGGGGCCAATCCGGTTTTCAAGAAATCTTTAAGATTACTTTTTACCTCATCCGTACTTCCAGAAAAATTTCGTGGAACAGCATGGTTTTATCACCCATGGAGAATACCAAAATATCGAAACAGCCCGGATATATTTCGGACGGAGAAAGGGATTGAATTCCCAGTCCTTTTTACAGGTGATAGCGTTTTCCATTGCATATTCAACATACGTTTGATAGCAGGTGAAGCATGAACAATTTGTTATAATTGAACAGGCTGAAAAATGAATGAGCAAGGGCCACTATCACACAGGTATCTTAAAGAAGCAGTGGGGCTTCCAATTGAAATATTCTGGAGTATATTTGTATGACCTATAACTTTGATCCGGATAAATGGTATGACAACGAATTGTATTTAATTCAATCAAAATTAAAAATCGGTAAGATGACACAGAATGAATATGATATAGCAGTTGAGATTTTGGATAAAAAACTTGAAGAAATGTGGGAGCGGCTGGATGGGAGTTATCAGATAAATTTTGATAAATTTAAGAATGAGGGAAAGAACACAAAAATATGGGTCCAATATCAAAAAAATTAATAGCAGGACTTAATAAAGTTACAAATCAAAAAATTATAAACTTTAAAGAGCTTAAAGAAGCAAAAGCATACGCACAGGATCTGGATAAAACTATTGTCTCAGAAGATGCGCTATCAAAATATGATCCTCTTCATGCTGTCTATATCTATGCACAAAACAAGGTTTCAGTCCTTGTTGAACAATTATCCGATTTGCCCGCTTTATCAAAATTGACAAATGTTCTTGGGCAGGCAGATGATATTTATTTGCCATCATCTCCCCCAAGTAGTCCACTGACTAAATCTTATTTTACATGCTGGGGATTTTTTGACCTTAATGTCGGAATTAAAAAGGAATCCTTTGGAACCGTCATCCTGGATTTATTAAAAAATCAAAAAGCAGATTTTGGGTTAATCAAAACCATTGAGTGTATGCAAAACTCCAGGATGGGAATCTTTGTCCATAAGGGGAACCTGGATCGATATATCATTTTAGAGGAACTGGTTACCGGAAAAGAAATAAAAGTGATTGTACCAAGCGGTTATCAGGGAAAAAGAGATGAGATATGGTATGTTAGGGTGATGCCGGAACCATTTCCAGATCTGAATTATGGATACTCTGTTGTTTTCACAACCCCATATATTCTTATAAACTTACAAGGCAATCGGGGATCTTTTGCAAAACGTGATGATTGGGAAGCGTTTTTTGACCGGAATTTAAAAGCAGCAGGGAAAAAAGACAAAATTAAAGCATATGAATCTTTTATGAAATACGGGAAAAACAAACATTTTTGGAATGAATATATTTTTGAAGGTTATGTGAACTATCAGGAAGATATGATCATGCTTGCAGGATTTCCGGATATTCCATTAAGCATGCCCCATTCAAAAGAGAGCCAGAAAGAACGGGGTGAGATATAAAAATTTAAGAGAATATTTGAAGATCAGCTTTATTCATGGAATACCGATTCGACTGATTGGCCGGAGAAAAGGATTTATAAAATTTTCAGAAAAAGGTTCGATGTTTTTTGCGAGGATATAATTTGGGATTATGGGGATGGGGATATTGAGCATGATGAGGATTGAATTGGAATAATGAATACCGGTGCGACCGGAAAAGTAATTGATATCTGATAAGCATTTTTTTCTATAGATTTATTTTGATTCATCCAAGAAGGGTATAAATAATGGTTTTTTGTCAGTTAAGCCATATAAAATTGAAATGATGGACAGGTGATGGACAAAACATCCTGAAAGCAAAAAAGGCTTTCAACCTAAAAGCTGAAAACCTGATGCTGTTAAGTGGCTGGGTGATAAGGATTTGAACCTTAATTGACGGAGTCAGAGTCGAACACCATGAAAATTGTAAAAGTAATGAAAAGTAACAAAAAGTATTTAAACTTAAATAATTTCGAGCTGTGCGGTTAGCCAGGTAAAAGTTTATGCAGCCAGTCTAAAACTGAGTTCTTTTTCCTGAAACCATTTTTTATGTTCCTTGTTTCTTTTTAATGCTGTTATGGATGCCAAGGCTACGGAACCATCCTTTGACCAACTCATCCCGTTGTGCTTTTGACGGTTAGAGACAACAAGGTCATTCATTTTCTCACCTATATTGCTTGAATTCCGAAGCCCCAACTCTTTCCTTATTGCATAGCATGGAATAGAAGGAGTGTTGCGCTTCAGATATTCAACCAGTTTGTCCCGTTTACTCGTATCTTTTATCGATGTATTATCTAATGCGTTAAGCAAAACAATTCCTTTGTCCGTTAGTCCATGCCATAGAATTGGCATAAGTTGTCCTAATACCTTATTTCGAATTTCGCGTCCTTTCAAAGCCATGCTCAGTTGTTCCTTGCATTTTTTTTCAAGATGATACCAGTCAAGGATGATTCCTATATTCTTATACCAACTGAAAGACTTGATTATCGCTTTATTCAATATGGTGTGACCATCAGTAAAAAACTGAAATCGGTTTCCTGTTAATCCGTTGTTGAATAAAAAGGCGATCAGATACGTTAAAACAGTTTTCATACCGTATCCATTTAACGTATAGCTTTTTTGACCTTTTCCAATATGAACAACGGTATTATGAACATATTTACGCTTTCTTTCTTGGAGAGTATTTCCTTTTTGACGCGTCTCTTCCTGTTTTTTTACATTAACGTCATCAATTGATATGTTGGTTGTCTTTTTAGGGTCTTCATAATATACGGGATTGTTCAAAAGATCAGTCACAGCATAATTGTCGGAAAATGTCTCAGCAGCTTTACCTACCTTATCTTCAGTAAGCATTGCTGGTATGTTTTGTGAATATGTCTGATTATCCTGAATCTTCCCCGTAGGTCTTTTTTTAAGTGATAACCAATTGAAAATAAAAAGGATTATCATTTTATTTGTGTAGTGACAATTGTTTTTCTATTTTTCCTAATTTAAAAATTTCCCATAAC
>Ga0307987_1000577_pt1 | contig 21676 bp, 25 predicted proteins | sample EllFjometagen181_FD_203157 | JGI IMG/M metagenome (GOLD analysis project Ga0307987, IMG submission 203157) | Marine microbial communities from Ellis Fjord, Antarctic Ocean - #181 | ecosystem: Environmental > Aquatic > Marine > Unclassified | place: Southern Ocean | collected 2014-10-08 | reverse complement strand
CCACCTACGGCTCCACCTGCTCCTCCTTGAGCTGTCTGTAATGAGTTACCTAATCCCATATAGGGTTGCATAAATGGTAGTGACAACTAACTTGAATTAGATGCGTCTGTAGAATATTCAATTAATACTCCTACAACCTCTGCATCTACCCCCAAATTATCTGCTGCCACATCTCTGCTTAATTGGAATACTACCAACTCTCCTGCTGCTGGGGAACCTGCTATTGTAATTGCAGAGGAGTATGCTGAAACGTGTAAATCATCATCTGCTATCCATGTATCTGTTGCGTTTTGTGGTGTTCCTACTGCTGTATCCATTGGATTATCATTAGCGAATCCAACTCCAGCCAAATCAAAGTCTACTGTTTGTGTACTTGATCCACCTGTTGTGGTCCAATATAATTTAAATTTAATAGTTCCTGCGTTCCAGTTGGCAGGTGTTGCCCAGTTGAATTGTGTCTTTTGTGCTGTTGTAGTATCAAATGCAAATGATGAAATCATAATATCGTTAGTTGCTAGTTCTCTTGTTGCATAGTCTGCTCCATTTGTTGTAACTGTATACATTGCTCCTGCTGGTATATAAATCTCGTGAGTTCCAACACATCCCAGATTAACTGCACTATCTGACTTTACACTACATACAACATCTGTACTTGTAGATATTGAATCTGCGTTTAATCTAATTCGTTTACTTGAATCTGCTGGATCTACGATAAATATATCATCATCGTATACAGTTGCTACTTCACTACCTCCTCCGTTTAATAGATTAGAATATTTATTGGTAAGTTCTCCGCCTACTACAGTTGATGTAGTTGCTACGGCTCCTGTAATAGTTTCAAAAGTCATACCTTATTCTTGATATTTTACGATATAGAGAAGTATTTAGAACACTGAATCCAATACACTTGTAGATTCATCTCCACAGAAATGAATGGCATTTAGCTGGTTCGTAACGGACAGTCTATCATCATCATGATATGAGTTTATTTGAGACTGTGAGAATAGACCATTCTGGACCTCAAATAATGCTACATATCCTCGTAATTTAGAGTCTATTGATCCTGATACATCTCTACCTCCAAAGTATGCTGATCTAGAATTTAATAGTGATCCCGTTATACTTGCTGTTGAAGTTGATCCTCTTGATACTTTATCAACCCATATTTCAATAGTTTTATTAGTACCAAAGTCAAAGTCAGTTGCGTTAAAGTCGTTAGAATCAAAGTCTGCTGATGCATTTGATATGTTTATTGCTATGCTATGTACATTTCCATCAAATAAATCTACAGTTGAAGCCTGTATAAAGTCTACCTCGTTAGTTCCATCTGCTATATGAACCCTTACTGCTGATACTTGTGTGGTTGAGTTAAAGTCTGTTAAATTAAAATCTGATGATACTTGGTCAAAGTCTGGTGTATCATTTTTAAGTACCTCTACATATATGCCTGCTTGAATTCCTGTTGTAGACCTGTCAAAGTCTGTAGCATTGAAATTATACTCATAAAAATCTGCTCCTATTGCTTCATTCTTCTTACAATATATTGCTTGTGAACCACCTGTTCCGCTTGATTTAAATGTAAACATTAATCCTATAGGTGGTTCTGATTCCAATGTAGAGTTATCTGGTATAGTTATGTACTGTGATCCATCAAATAATGCTCCACATCCTCCCTTTATTATTGAAGATTCTCCAAAGGTTATTGTTCCTGTGGTTACATTTGTTACAGGATATGACACAGGTGATGCTGTATCAGGTGTAATAGTATATGTATTTGATAATCTGTCTCGTGTTGATGTTGTGCTTGTCGTGATATCCAATCCTTCCGCATGAGTTAATGTTCGTAGTCTCTTTGGACTGGCTAATATTACACGTTCCTTTAAAGAGTCTGCTTCAGGATCAGGAAATGCTAATGGTGTGATTAAGGCTTGTAATTTGTTTATAGTCTCAGTATCAGACTGACCTCGTCTAATGAAACTAGATACGTCACTCATCTGTGATAGCCATCCAATGTTAATGATATTCTTTGTACACCTAGATCATCTGATCCTGCACTTAGATCTACACTTGTAATGTTTGCCTTAACTGATAGTCCTGTCTTACCATCTTCAAGTGTACAATATGTTCCCAATGGTATTCTACTTGTTGTAGGGGATACTATTACAGTTCCATAGGTTCTTCTTTGTTTACCCAATACTTCTGATGCTGCTATTAGTGTTGCCCTCACAGTTTGTTCTTCAAGGTCAGCCCTTATAGGAAATATTCTCTCTCTAGGTTCAGATAAGAACTCTGATGCTGATACGTTCTCAACTGTGGTAACTAGTTTTCTAGACTCATATACTCTGTAACTTGATTTACCTACTCTACTTGTCCATGTGATTCCATCTGTACTATCCCAAAATACACCGCTTCCTGATGTATAGTTAACTGATATGGTATTTATTGCATTTCCTGTTCTACTAAATACTATAAATAACTGTTCTCCTGGGATAACCTGAAGTCTAGGTGTGATAGGTACTTCTAACCATGTTGCAGGTGTAACAACTCCTAACTTGCTTAACAATGATGCGTTAAGTGCTTTGGTATATCGTATATCTGCTGGATCTGGTCCACCTCCTGTTGTTCCTCCCAATATCTTTATAGATCCTGCCACAGGGGTTCCAGTTTTGATTGACCTTACTGCTATCTTTACCACGTTATCTGATGTTGGTATAAATGGTATTGCATGTAATTCAGAATCTAAATTGTCTGCGGCATCTGGTGCTGTGGTTTCACTTACTGATACACCTGGAGCAAAGTGTCCAAATCCATGTACAAAGTTGTATAGCATGTCAGCACTAGAATCCTTCCACTCTAATGGTGCGTTTAATACATATCCTATCTTGTTAGCATCCCATGTAGTTGCTTTAGTATTTCCCAAGTTATTTGTAAATAAGAATCCTGAATCTATAGATGCTGGATCTTGTACTACCAATGCTCTATCTGGGTTAATATGCCATGTGGTATTTGCGATACCTGCCAAGTTTGATATGACTTGTGCATATGATGCTACTGTAAAGTTAACGTTGGCTATCTTTCCGCTGGTTGCTGCCTCATCTATACCGTTACCTGTGGTACTTGTTTGTGCTATGATGTTTGATATTTGTGGCATATTATCATCTATCTGGTGGTCCTTATCATTAAACAAATCTAAGATTAATTCTGATATCTTTGTTGAATCGTCTGCATCATCTAGAGTAACACCGTCTGCTGCCTTTGCTTGATTTCTTACAAGTCTGGTCATTCTCTCCCTTAATATGATTCCCCATCCTACACATGTAAGTGATATGGTTTGTATTCCTGTTGTAGGTCTAGATACTGCAAGGTCCTTAATCTTTCCATAGAACCATCTTTCTTCTAGTGCCAATGTCTTACCTAAGAATAGTTGTATTCCCCATTCTCTACCTATTACTCCAGGTCTATCGCTATCTGTTAAATCAGTTAATTTATTATCATGATCGTGAATAACTAGTTGAAGGAAACCAAAATCATCATCTATACCAAGATGGAATTTTAATGCTTCTAACTTAAAGTCTTGTGTAGGTGTTGCTGATAATTGGGATGATTCAAACGTATATGCTGAACCTCCTGTTAAATTAGTTATCACTATTCTAGGGTTTAATTGGTTCGGGTTATAGTTTGGTGTTAGGGAGGTCATAATACACTCGTTCCTGTAGATATATTATTCACCCTGTTCTTCCATAATACCCTATCATCTATCTCTTCTCTACCTCTACCTTGTGTATCAATGATTTGAAATGCTTCTGTCCTATTTAAACCTATCGTTTTAATCAATTCATCTTGTTTTGCTACAGCATCTTGTAATGAAGGTAATGATAGACTAGATCCATTATATTGATCTAACCCAAACCCTTGTTGTAATGTATTGATCTCATTAGCCTTGCTTAATTGACTAGCGTTAAATGATTTTACATTTGCCCATTCTGCCGTTACATAGTCATATTGTGTTTTCCCTTGTCCTCTTCTGTATCTTGCGTTAGTTGTTTTATATGATAATCCTGCACTTGACAATGTGGATTGTATAGATGCCCATGTGGATACCATTCTACCATATTCAGATCTCATGTAATTCTTGTTCAGTACAACTCTCATTCCCTGTCCAAAGAAGTCTAGGTTCGTTCTTGCCTGTCCTACCTTAACCCAATATGCGTTCTTTACAGACTGTCTATATTCTCTCAATGATGTATATCCTCCTACTACTGCTCCCTCTTGGTCCATAGGTATTTCCTCTACTCTAGTTCCTCCCTGTCTTAATCTGTTTGTATTAGCATCTTTAATGTTATTACGTCTTCTATTATCTGCTAATGTTTTATCATTTCGTGTCTTTTGTGCTTTATATTTTTCTGCTAAGGCTTCGGCTTTAAATCTTGTATTAAGTTCTTTAGTATTATAAATCTTACCCTTATTTATACCTTGACTGTTATACATAGTACCGTCAGGAGAATATTTATTCATGTATGTCTCTTTTACTATTTGATCATGTACAGTATCAGTTGGAAGACCACCAATCATCCTACCATCACTACCTACAAATGATTCTAGATTTCCTTCTTCTAATCTACTTCTAATCTTCATTGCATCTAATGCTTTCTCTGGTGTGTATATTCTATCAGGGTTATCATTCTTCCACCAATCACCTATTGTAGTATCATAAGATTTCATAGTTCCCATGTTTACTATACCACCATATCCTTTTAATGTATTCATCTGTTCATCTGTAAGTGCTTGCTTATGTCTTAATATATCACCTCCTATTCCCACTCCAACTCTTTTTAAAACTCCATCTACCATTGCCCATCTACCTCCACCTAATTTTTCTCTTCGCATTATATCCTTAACACTTACGTTTAATTCACCTTTATCATCATATCCTAATGAAGTTGCTATTTCTTTTACTCTTGATAATTCAGTCTGTTTGGCTGCTTCTATCAATGCTTCATTAAGTATTCGTGCATCCTCCTTACTCTTTTCGATTGCTAAATCCTTAAAGTATTGTTCTTGATCTTCTTGTAATACTATTCTAGGATCTATAGATTTTAATATACTGTCTTCTGTTAATCTTTGTGCTGCTCCTAATGCAGTATTTTCTGTATTCCAAACCATTTGTTCAAATTCCTTTATTTCGGCAGCATTATAATCTTCATATAATTGACTATTTTTATCTTGTAATTGTCCTTTTATAAATTCATATTGTTTTGTTCCAAAGAAAATACCTTGACCTGAAACTGCACTCATACCTCTACCACCTTTAAAATATGGATCTCCAGGCTCTACCTTTGGTATCATAGTATTATATAATGATTTTAATTCTGCAAGATTCTTTTGATTAGGATATGCTTTCTCTAAGTTCTCAAATATTTTAAGGTTGTCTGGAGTTAATGTACGCTTAAATGTATTAATTGGTATTTGATCAAGACGACTTTCATTATTAAAATTACGCATTTCCTCTATAGTATTAAACCCTCTATGTTTAGCATCTTTAAGTTCTTGATCTAATGCTCTTTTTGCTAATCTTTGTTTACTTTTCTCAGAATGATATTGTAAGAAAGATTCTATTCCCATACCTAATGATCTTCCTGCTGTTGGTGGGGCTATTTCTGTTGTAACTTGACCTTCTGCATCTTTTATCATTCTATCTTTGAATAACTCATCACTTATGTTTTGCCCCATCAAATATAATCCCTTTGTTCCTGCTTGAATAATCTCTTCTGAAATAAATGAAAGTAACCTCTCATCTTTAGATTGTTGAGAATTATACATTCTACTTTCTAATGTAGGTGCGGGTACTGGTTGAGGTTCACCCTGTGAAAAACTTGGTCCTCCTCCTACAATACTTAAAGTCATACCAGGGAAAGCCGATCTAGCAATTTGTGATTCTTGTTTTTGATCTGAAGGAGCATATCCAAAACTCTGTAAAACAGATGAACGATCAGGATTTCCTATTTGTGCTGACAATGAGTTATTATTAATTGCTGAAGGTGTGGATGTAGTGTCTCCCTCATGAGGAATTACATTTATTGAGTTTGCTGTTTTTGCGGAGCCTCCATTAGAGGAGGCGTTAGGAAAAAGTTGACCTGTGTCTGCTGCTAATCTTCCAGTTCTCTCTATTTCGTCATTAAACGCCTTCATACTAATAACTTTATCTCCACCATATTCTTTATTTATTTTAGCAAGACCTTCTGCTGTCAATTTCAAACTCTTTGGTAAATCAAATAATAATTTAGATTCACTTTCTAATGATTTATTAAACCCATCTTGTGATTCTGTAACTTCACCTAATACATTATTCACATCATTTAATAACGCTTTCTGATCTTTCATGAATGGTAATATGGTCTGTATCATATCTCTAAAACCACCCCAGTTTTCAGTATATGCTTGTATTGCTAATGAAACTGCTATAATAGCTGTACCAATTACAGGGATTCCTACCATTAATAATCGATTAGTATTGATTACTTGTTTTGTCATTCCGTTCATAAGTCCCATTTCTAATGTTGCTGCACCAAATGCTGGAACAGTTTTTGTAAACATTGTAGTTGCTAATAATCTCTCTTGAACTATGAGTTTAATGGTTGCTCCTACATTTGCGTGCTTTAAACTTACTATAGTCTGAATGGATGAAATCATAACGTTTGCTATGTTTGTTATAAATAGTAATTGAATATCAAATAATGCACCCTCCTCTATTTTCAATTTATCTGTCTTTACTAATAGATCTGCTCTAGCAGTTTTTAATTCATTAGTTAAGTTTGTTGCTTGTCTTGTGTTTCCTAACCCTTGTTCTCTTATAGTGTTTAATCTTAATTCTTTATTATTCATCAAGTCAGTTGCTCTTGCTACTGCTATTTGAGATTGTGCTAATCTATTACCTGCTCGGTCCAAGTTAGATATGGATGTAAAAGTCTGTACTGCGGCAGTTGATAAGTTGAGCATACCTTGAGTTGCTGTCTGGAAGTTTTGTGCTGCGGCTGCTGTTTGTTCTCCTGCTCCTCTTGATACATTTCCTAATCTGGTCATTCCTGATGATGCATTACCTGATGCTCTTTGTATCTCATCTAGTACCTTTACAGCCTGACGACCTTTTACAGTCATTTGGGTTAAGTCTATATTAAACTTAAATGTTACATTATCCCTAGCCATAAGTTATACTTCCTTTGAATAATATAGAGAAGTATTACCCTACTTTTACGTCTTTTCTAGCAGGGTTCACAGATCTACCTCGTCTACGCCTAAGAGATAATCTACGCTTTAACTGTCTTCTACCTGTTCCCGCCCTTACCAAACTTGATCTACCTGCAAATGATGTACCTCCCTTGAATCCTGCACTAGTTCTTCCTACCTGTTGGAACTTTCTATTCTTACCACCTGGAAGTTTATCAAACCATTGATGTGATTCAGACAATGCTAACTCTAGTCTAGCCATGACAATATTATTCACCTGACTGTTAACCCTCTGAATGAATGGGTTTGCTATGTGTCGTATAGTACCAAACGTGTGAAATCCTATAAGGTCCTGTTGCTCATTGGTAATAGTTATATCATTTGAACTTTGTTGTAATACCCAACTATCTCTTAATATTCCTGTATCAATAGGTGTATTCATTTTAAGTAATTGTAATGATTCCACACCTACCATCTCTAGGAATCTATATTTAACATTATTACCCATAAAATTAAACTTGTTAAACTGTTTTTGTAATTTATCTAATCCTTTAGTTTCTATGACCATTATCTAACTCTTCTTCTTGTTGCAATATAGATAGTATATTTTGTATCTCTAGTAGTTTCTCCATACCTAACTTTTCCTTTAAAGCATAGATCTCTGTATATGATCCAAATCCACCTCTAACTAAAGATATGATAGGAACTAATTCTTTTAATTCTGGGTAGTCTTTGAACGCTTGTTTTCTCTCTTTAGGATCTCTGGATCGTACAAAGCGGACTGCTTGGCTCTTTCTATCGTTCCATGAACTGCTAAAAAAGTGTATACCTCAGCCATTAATTCTCTAAATTCTGGTTCTGTAACCCCTGAATCTAATATAGTATCCATTGTTACACCTAATCCTACTTCACAAGTTCTGGTCCACCACTCATCATCTACTGCTAATGCTTGTGTTTGTGTTATATCTCCTTTCTCTTCTCTCTCTGCTGCCCATTTTACTTTATCTCTAAACCATGTCATATCCTTCATAGATACATTCTCGGTAACAGGTATTGTTAAATCTCTAATAATCCATACCTTTTTCTTAATATCTAAAAACATAATATGATTGATAAGTTATAGTTAATAAAGGTATCTATAAGTTTGTAACTGATTCTGCTCTGCAAGTGATAGACTCAATTAATGCATCTGATGATCCTGCTGCGTGAGTGTAACTATAGTCTGTGATAACAGAGTTTGCATATGTTAATGTGATTGGTCCTGATGAATTGAATTTGTAACTTGCTGCATCTGCGTCTTTAGATTCGTATAGTGTGTATAATGCTGTCTCACTACTTGCTGTTCCTGCAAATACATCTGCTGTAAATGTAATAGATCTGTCAGTTGCTTTAGTATAAGTGATATCAGTTTCACCGTTGACTGCCATTACTGCCATATTTCTATTTACTGTTGTACTAAATGATCTCTCACCGTATGCAATAGAGTTATATGTGAATGGATCTGCTCCACCGTCACTATGTACGATTGGTGCTGATGCTGTTTCTGCTGATTGATATACAGGTGTTCCTGGATCTCCTGTTGATGTAGTTGGAACTGTAATATCTTTTGCGATAAAGGTCATATTTTGATCCCACATACCTCTTGATACAGATAGAGTTCCTGATGTTGGTCTTGCTCCTCTAATATGTTGAAAGTATTCTGTACCGTTTAAGTTAAAAGAATATGTAAATGATATTGAACTGTCTGGACTAGTTGCTCCTGTTCCACTTGAATTCCACAGATATTTCCATAGTGTTAAATCTACAGGGTTATTTCTAATTGTAAATGCATATAATGATTGTGTCTTAACTGCTTCAATGACATCCTCGGATCCTAATACTGAGACATCCATATGTTGTACATCTGGCTGAATATTAATCTCACTGTTGTTTCCAACTAGTGCAAAGGTTGAAGAGCTTGGTGTAACACCGTATAATGCTGCATTGCTAACAGAATCTCCTTCTGTAACGAATTGTAATTCTTTTACTATATCTCTTTTAGTTGTAACGTTGTGTGCTGAAACTACCATATCAATGATTCGATTAAATTGTTATAGAGAAGTATTACGTTCTTGTCTTATAATAAACCATCTTTAATTCTGCTTGTGAAGTTGGTGTCTGATCGTCTTCTGAATCTGGTTCTAAACGTTCAAACTCTGGTTCAGATTCTTCAAAGAAGGCTACTTCTGATGCTTGTGTATTACTCTTGGCTAGTCTAGTTGCTCCATTTGGTCTATTCTCCCATAAGATTCTGTGAACTTCATCCTCGAGTTCTAATAGTGTCGCTAGTGATTCACCTTGTACTTCAATGAAACATATACATACCCATGCATGTTTATCATCTCCATTGACTTCAAAACTATCTGCTTCATATCTGGTTCTACTAGAGTAGTTTACCCTTATCTCATTCATATATGATCCATCTGCTCTTGCCAGTTGATCAGGTTCTTCAGTATCACTGACAAAGTTTGGAGTTATTGTACCTGTCATATTTGAGGCTGTCCAGTTATCTTGTATTAAATCTCTAATTGTTTTATCTAGATTTTCTCTTGAACCAACTAGATTTGTAAATGTAATGGTCAAGTATACCACACGTTACCCCATCGGGATTGATCTTGAGGTGCTTGGTCCATGTAGTTTTTGAGTAATACTGCTAACTGATCGTATATCTGTACTGTAGATAGTTCTGTCCTTTTACCTATATTTCTAAGGATCTCGGAGCCTGTTAAATTAGCGATGCTATCTATTGCTGTAGGTACAGTTGTAAAATCAGTATTTCTGTTTAATATAAGATTGATAAGATCTGTTACTGTGTTACGTATGGTAGTTACTGTTGCTGGAGTTCCTGCTGATTTTGTTCCTCCCCAGGCTAGTTTCTCTATCTCGTCAGTTGATCCATACTTGGTCATAATAATGTTTATATAGACATCTTGTACAAGAAGTAATTATGTCAACAATTTTACAAATACCACTAGGAATACAGTGGTTTAGAGAGTCAAATAAATATCTAGAGAACCTAGTACAAATTAGTACCTCAAAGTACGGTACAGTTACGGTACAAAAAAGTACAGAAGATAAATCATTCGAATTAGAATTTGATTATGTTATCAAGCATATGGGTTAATTTTTTTTTATTTAAATCATCTATTTGGAGTTTCATCATAGTAGACTCTATCTGCTATAACTCTATCTCTACTACGAAATGTCTTATCATGCCACATATTTATACCATCTATACCAGATTGATCATCACTATTAATCTGTCTTTTTGGATGATCCTTAAACCAAGCATACATCTGATTAATTATCTCAGTTCCATCTTTCTCATATAGTGATCCATGAGATATTGTACTATCCTGTTCACTTTGTAAATGTCTAAAAGTAAATGGTCCTTTGAATAATCTTGGTCTACTCATTATTGATATACCTTCCATATGCTGTTTTACTGGATAACATTTCTCAGGTCGTTGATCTAGAGTTCGTAACGAACTAACAAGTTTTGTAATATCAAAATCCATATACTCGTCAGAGTCACATACTATCATATAGTCCATTTCATCTACCTGTGCTAACTCCCAGTATTTGTTCCTCTTCGCTATTTGTTTTGATCCATCCATGCTTACGATATGTAGTTTAGAATATATCTCGGATAAATCTGTAAGATAGTCCAGGTGACTTTCTGCTTCATCTAATCTACCTTCATACCTACCGTCAATTACATAGAACTTTTCTACATAATCATATACACTGTCATTAGTTAATATTTTAATTAATCCTTTTGGATCATCCCAATAGTTTATTCCTACTGCTACTCTATAGGTATTTTCTGATGTCAATGATAGATAGGTAAAATCTGCTATATTTAAATCTATCCCAGTACCAGAACTTTACTCTGAATCTGTTGCCAACGTTGTCATGTACCCCAGATACAAAGTGTGGAGTTCCTATTAGCCTGGCATGACAAACCTCGTGCATTACCCTGTCACTGTTCTCCCTTGCCTTGTAGATGTTTTGTGAATCGTGTAGGTACAGGTCCATCCTGAACTTTCCTGTCACACCGCTTGGCATGTCAGTGTTTATCTTCTGGCCTGACGTTGTCCTGACATGTTCAAAGAATAGAGGGTTTGTGTCCTTTAATGCCCATACATGTATATCCCATTTACTTATCCATTTGCCAGTATCATTAACTTTAAAATGTAAAAGGGTGTTCCATATGGTATTACGAATAAAGCGTTTGTTAATATGTTCTGTATGGAAGATAATAGGAATATCATATCACCGACCATGTTAACATAAAAAAAGAATGGTTAGAATAGTATAAAGATACTATCTAATCATTTCTATGTTTTGCATAGTCAGCACCAATCAGGATTGCGACTGGGGCTAATAATGCTACTGCGGTTGTTTGGTCAAATACAATTTTATCTAGTACAACAAATAATGCTACTAAACCTGTGTATGCTGCCAAACCATAGTATCTAAGATTTCCTTCGGTCATAATAAATGCTTAATTATTGACTATATAACTCTTATGTATAGATTACGCCTACATAGATGTATAGTATATTGCTATTAGTACACCTAATGCTCCTATAATTCCAAATACACGACTCCATGACTTTGATGATATAACACTAGATGTCTTACGCTCAGTGTCTATTCGTGTTAGTTCCTTTTCTAATTTATCCATACGTTCATCAATTTTATCATAAGTTGAGTCTACCTTATCAGACAGTCTATGTATACTGACTAGTAGTGCATCGTGCATCTCACTATCAGGGACCATATATAAAGGTGTAGCAAAATAGGTATTAGAAGTATTTAAATAAAAATAAAAAAGAGGTTATTCCTCTAAGTGGTTTTGGTAAAAGTTATTATTCTCTTTCCATTCGTTTGCGATTGGCTCAGCGATTAACTCTTGTACCTTTTTATCTTCAGTAGTTGCTAGTTTGTTTCCATAGTTGTTCAAGAAATCCATATAGTCAGTCAAGACTTGTGATTGATAACTGATCTTTCCGTCAGTTCCAAATCGTACCTCGTTTTGACGTTTGATTTCCTCTGCATCTAGTCCGTCATATAGCACCATACATCCAAACTGTTTCTTGTATTGTTGGCTATGTTGGTTGCTATCACAGATTAAACTGCTATCTATGGAGTTACTTGTTGCAAGTAGGTTGTCATAGTTGACGGCCTGTATGTCAGGTGTGAACTTGTCATTTAGTGAGTATTGTTTACTACCAAAGTCAAAGTTCTGATAGCCTACACTAAGTTTATAGACGTGTTCTTGTGCTTGACACTCCTCTATTGCCATGACAATTTTGCCGATAGGTCCATCATATTTCACATTGTTTACTGACCAAAGTTCGAAATCACTGATTTCAAATTCTCTGGCTGTTTGAACATGTTGTGTCCTTTCATCCATTCCTTGCTTGCAAGTGTTCAACTCTTTGAGTAGATTCATTAACACTGAGTCTGTTGCAGTTGCTATACCTCTATCGAGTTTCTCTTCAATCTTTTGAATGATTTTCTCGTTAGGTGAGAGTTTTGCTTGCTCTATTGCAATTTCTGCTAAGGCTTCCTCATTGAGTCTTTGAATCTCTTGGTCATATACTTCGTTTGATAGTATTGACTTGTATTCTTTTAGATCCTCAATAGTGAATTTCTCTACTACTCCTTGCCAAGTACAGGTGTACTCTATGGCTAGATCATCAAACCAACATGATTGTCCATGTGATTCGAATGGTACTTCTACTGTTGAAGTTTCTGCGTATGCATATGTTGTTCCTATTGCTAATAGTGCAACTAATGCTAGTATCTTACTATCCATAAAAGTGGATACATGCGGTAACATATAAGCGTACTGCTAAAATAAAAAAAATAAAAAAAGATATAGTTCTATGCGTTAACAGTAGAGACTATAACGTATGTGTTTGCGTCAATTACATTAACACCAATTCTATGAGTCCATACGATATCCCAGTATTGTCCTGCGACATTCTTTTGGAACTCAATTTCCATCTTTCTTTGTGAGGCTAATCCCCATGCTTTACCTTTAACACATACAAGGTTTCTTGATGCGTTATTGGCGGATAGAAGTTCGTTGGTGACAATGATGTCGATACCATATAATCTTTCCATTTGTCCTAATCTGGTGACACTAGCGTTTCCGATCTGGGTGTACTCAGATAGGGAGGTTGAGGAAATTAGTGCTTCAAAGGCTCTAGGGCTGATGAAGGCAATCAAGTTACCAGGGGAGGTATCTTGACCTAATTCTTCAAGGTATCTCTTACTAAATGTAAGACCGTCCTCGTCTAATTCACCGTCTGCATCTTCTTCGGTAGGATCTGTTGTTGCTACACCGTCAGAACCACCAATGTGGTAAGGGGCTGTAGTAACTCCACCAAAGTCTCGTGCTGTTGAAGCTAGGTCTTGGAGGATCAGTTTGTGTTCATCTCTAATGGATTCTAATCTTGCGGTTTCTCTTATTGCGTTTAAGAAACTTGCAGGATAATCCTCTAGTTCTGCTTTCTCAACTGTTTGTCTCCAACCTCTAATTGAACAGGTGACATCAATGCTTGTTAGGGTGTGGGTTGATGCTGTGATATCTGTAGTTGGGCTTTCAGTAATAGCTCCTGCATCTGGTACAGTGATTCTGTAGAATCTTGCTGTATTTTGTCCTACGGGAACAGCTTGGAATTGACCATACTGTCTAATAGGAATTGCAGTTTTTGCACCTAATTGAATTGAGATGTTGCTAGCTGATTTAACACCAGAAATAGTTCCTGATGTTGAAACGGCTTCTTGAACCTCACCATTGCCAGATTGTTTTTGGCTTGTGTGGGTTTGAATCCATCCTTCTTTCTCGAGTACCAATTTGTTATACCCAGATTCAAAGAGTTTATCCATGAATTCTGTGGCTTGATCATCAGTAAATGCTTCCTCTACATGACCTGCGTCAGAGGTTGATTCTGCTACTTCAGATTTTGGTTTCCATGCATCTGAAACAGTTTCAATAACTGCTTTTAGTGTATCTGCATTGGATTTCTCGATTCTTTCGGCTACTTTTTCAGAAGTTGTTTCTGGGGTTGCTGTTGCTGGAGCGGGTGCTTCGACAACTGGGGCTACCTCAGTGTTTGCTTCGGCTTTACCTACTTCTACTTCGCCATCGGTTTCGATGGTTACTTTGACTTTTTCTTCAATTTTTTTAGAAATTTCGGTTGTCATATGTTGTATCTCCGTAGGTATTTCTATATTGGAAGTATTATCTTGAACTACAGGTGATATAAGTGTCGGAGTTTGTACTGTCATAGGTGCTTGGTCCTCTTCGTATAGAATATGAAAATCCTCAATAACTGCTAATGTTGACTCTGGTATCCCAGGTGTTTTAACTAAACTTAATTCTAGTATATCTTTAAGTATTGGTGAGTTTAAACATTTCTCTCTTTGTTCATCGCATAGTTCTCTTTGTTCTAATACTGATGCTCCTATAGATACTTGATACTGTTCATTGTCTAATTTGTTTTGCCATTCCTCATTCTCTACTTCTGCTTCATATCTTACTTGAGATTTCTCTACATCATAAGTGAATAGAACTGTACCGATATTAGTTTCAGGTCCACCATGTTCTACTCGTAGTGGTACTTGAACCCCATCAAATTTCTTTAATTCTTCTGTATCATAATATATGCCGTTTCTTGATTCTCTTGGCATTAATGCTATACCTGCTATTCGTTTAGCCATGAGTAATCTGTAATGTTATTGATATAGAGAAGTATTGTTTAGATACTCTCACTTAGTACCTTTTCTAGTTTCCTAATAACCTTTGTATAATCCTTTTGACCTCTTATCTCTAAACCTTCTGAAACGTTTAACTGGGTTGTTCCTATGGTACTGTACGGTACGGTACGCATAGGTAATATCCATGCTGCTTCGATTAGTAGTATAGCGTCTGTTGCAATAATGTAATCATATTTAATTGTCTCAGATACAGTTTGTATTTGTGTTGCTGACACATCTAAGGACTGTGAAGGTATATGGATTTTAGTATTACCCATGATTGGTAGTGAACTCTCAAAGTGTTTTGTTTCAGCAAATGATACTATCTTCTTTCCTGTCTTACTTGCGGGTAATGAAAAGTCAGAACTCTCAAAGTTGGCAGGTGCAAAGTCTGCGGACATTATCCTATAAAGATATCGCCTGAAAATTTGAATTCTGCTCTAAGTGGTTGTCTGTTGTCTAGTTTAGGTGTCCAGAAAACATGGACCTCTCTTACCTCGTTTGGCTTTAACATCTCAGGTGATTCAAATCGTAATTCTGGATTAGTGTTCTCAATCTTGATATTATAAATAGACCAATCTGGATCTGTGTTCTTCATGTATACTGTATATTTAGTTGATTCTCCTAATGATACTCTTCCTAGATCTAAGGACTCGATTAGTCTATCGCCTTTAACATCCAAGTATATTTTAATCATTTTTTAACTCCTTGATAAAGTCTAAGATCTCTGTAGTGTTCTTTCTCTTGTCGGATCTGTCCAGTTCCTCTCTCATGTTTACCATATTTTTAAGATCATTCATTGCTCGTTCTATTACTGTTTCTTCTTTATCATTAATAGAAGTATCCTCGGGTTTTCCTACTCTGGTGTCTTTCATTTGGTCCGTAGGTGTAACACTTGTGATAGGTGGTTCGTCAGCCATGTCAGTCTCGTTAATGTCAACACTGGAGTTGTTTACAAACCATTGTCTTGCCTCACTACGTCTGATGATGTTGTCTCTAAATGATGTTGTGACATCTGCTATGGTTGCCTCTTGTTTTTGAGGAGTTTCAAAGAATATTTGTATATCTTTGGCCTTAACGTTCTTACCTCTTGCCTTAAGATATGGTAATACCATTTTTAACTTGATTTGATTGGCTAATCGTGCCTGAATTCTCTTTACTTTTCGCGTCAATACAGAGTCAGTAGACTCACTAGATGCTCGTGCTGTAAAGCCTGCATTGAAGAATTGTAGTGGGAATTTGGAACCAGGCTCTAATAGATCCCTTTGAATGTGTTCAATGTAACCTTCGAACTTGCTGTTGCCACTTGACTCGATAACTTTGACATCAAATTCCTTATCCGTAACTATCTTTGATCCATGTTTCATCTTCTTAAGTGCGTCTGCCTGTGTTTTAATGAACTGTTCGCCTGCATCTGCAAAGTGGAACATTACAGTTGGATCTGCGTGGCCTTCAAAGATCTTTGGCATTGCATCTTCCATCTTTTTCATTTGAATTAGTGGAGAGTCGTATATCTCTCCCGTATCTGGATTGGTATAGTTGGATAAGACAGAATGATGTAGTCCTCTGCCGAAAGGTTCTCTGGATACGTTAGTTAGCTTGAACTGTGTTACCTCACTTGGTTTTAGTTTGATGTCAATATCATTAACGTGTTGTAAGTAGAACTTTATATCCCCGTTCTTATTTCTTACAATGCTTTCTATTGTTGTAACTGGAACTTCAATGTATTCCTTAAATGTCGGATCATGTTCAAAGAACATATTGCCACATCCTAGGTAAGAATATAGTGCATCTTCGAGTTGTTCATCCCAGTTGATATCATCCCACCAATCTGTTACCATATCGGCTATGTTTTCCTTCTTTGCTGATACTCGAAGTCCTTTTCCTAGGACCATTTGGATATATGTTTCATTTGATAAGTTTAATCTAGGATCTTGGTTAATTGCGTTAAGAGTTTGTACAAAAGGTCTATCTGGAGCCAGTTCATCCATGTAATCACTCTGATTTACCTCACTTTTGTGGTTAAATGCCTCAATTACCCTGATTGAACCCTCATATTTCTCCTTAACTGGGTTAATTTTAGGTAAAACGGGTGCATTTGAGCCAGAAACACTCTTTCTTATGTTAAATATGTTAGCCATATGTGCTTTTCTAGTTGTTTTGTGATAAAGTGAAGTAATTAATCGTATTCAAAGTATATTTCGTCTGATCCATTAACACCAACACAGGTTAATCTGGAACCACTGACCTCTAATCGTAATCTAACCTTAAATGTTCCTTGTAATCTAGGTGATTTGCCACTTGCAAACTTTATTAATACTGTTCCATCTGATCCCAATGTTAGATTCTCGGTAGTTGTGAATACAAGTTCCCCATCTTGATCTATTAATCGTAATGTACCTGTAAAGGATGATATGTCTCTTGCTGTTGCCAATGTATTCTCATCATACACCTTACCTGACAAGTCATATGTTACACTATCTGTAAAGTCTCCTTGTACCCATGTCTTTTGATCCATAGAGATGTATAAAACCATAAGACTTATATAGTTTGTTGCATTATAGGAAGTTATGCTAGCCTATTTCACGCCAGCTCCAGTTTATCCTATGATTCGTAACGAACTGTTAAATGATTTACAAAGACAGCACGTTTATGAGATAGTCACGTTTCCCATGCATTATCCTGATGAGTTATGTATGAATGAGTTGCGAAGAAACACAGATCCTAACGTTATATTATATATTGCATTGATGAAAGGCATTACCCCGATTGTAACTGTGGGGGACCATAAGGCTTTTGTTGCAGATCTATCAAAACCTAAAGTAACTAAAAAGAATAGCAGAAAATTGCCTAGAGAGAGAACTGAAGTCAGAGAGAAGTTAGAAAGTAACTTAAAGAAGAAACGTGTAAAATGAAACAAGCAGAAAAAGACAAGATTATAAAATTACTAAAATGTGATCATACTTTAAATGGTCTGTTTTGTGCCGCATGTAGATATGATGCTAGCAAGTACAAGTATGACTCTAAGACTATGATGGCTCTCAAAGGACTACCCGACTCCAGCTAGAGTTCCTTGACCCATCTTGTAATAATACATAGCCAATAGCCAAGCATCTCCGAGGTCGAAGGTATTAACTTTAGTTTTATTAGTACCACCCTTATTGTTAAATTTTATTGTCATTAGTTGCATCTTGAGTTTCTTAAAACTTGGATGGATCTTAACCTCTTGAAAGTCTATAGCATTGGCTGCAAAGTTTAACATCTTTTCACCATACTGAAGGAAGGATATGTTTTGAACGTTTAGTCCATGTTTATCTCGCAAGTCTCTAATTCCCTCCGCCCACGAACCATCGACAAATAACCGTTTAGTCCTATACTTTGTTGATAAATCTTTAACTTTCTCCACAATGTCAATGTAAGATACACGTTCAAAAGATTCGGCATATATGACAGCCTTTTTTCCTTTGTCTTTTTGCATGATACAGATACCAAATTCAGAACTACCAAATCCTGGATCAATTCCAATAACCCTATCGTTGCTATCATCGTTGACTCGCCAAGAGTATTCTTCAGCACAGCATAATTCGATTCCCTCTGGAGAAAATATATCACCGACATTCTTTCCCCATACCCCAAGATACTCCCTTTCATAACTTCGGGCATTGGAGGCTTCCTTTAGGTAGGCTGGGCTAAAGATTGACGTTTTCGTTTTCGGATCAACCTTAAGACCTGCCTCAACATAAAAATGGAATCTTTCGTATATTGTCGCGTCTGCTCCTGTGATAGGTTCTTGCATAATGTCGTAAAAAAAGCCCTTTGGTTCTTCTCCCGCTGTAGATACCCATATAACCCAACTATTAGATTTTCCAATGTATCTCTCTCCAACGGTTCTAACAACACTATCATCTCGTAGCTTAAAGAAGCTTGCTTCATCTCCAAAAAAGAGACTAACCTTTGGCTTACCTCTAGCTGAATGGATGTTATTTGACGGATAACATTTAATTCTGCTTCCGTTAATGTCGAGCTCGTACGCACCATGATCTATATACCCGAGTCCTTTCTTAGTTAAAAAACCTTTCGCTCTTAATATAAGATCTCGTGCCAAGTCAACGTTAGGTCCTGTTATAATCATAGCCTCTTTATTTGTAAACCAGGGATCAACTAAACTCTTCCAAACAATCCAAAGTAATATAAATTCTGTTAATCCTAAACCTGTTGCTTTGTAAACACAAAACCACTTGCATGGGTTTGTTCTTTCATCATCTAACTCCTCCATTTGCATCTTGTCTAAGATCTCTTGTTCGTATGCATAGCAAGGATGATATATTCCATCTCTCTCAGGACCACCGTACGGATGGAATATGAAATGCCAAAAGCAACAATGCTCTTCCTTACTTAGTGAATCCTTACACCAAAACACAGTTGGTACTAAAGGTACATCTCGTGTTGCAGCGGCAGCGATTAATTGTAATGTATTCTTACTTGCTAATCCTATGGTGTTGCACCCCGTTCACCGTCTTGTTGCCAGTTTGTATCTTCTTCCACAGGTGGCTCAATTTCAGGCATTGGTCTAGCAGGTCGCAACTTTGCTCTTTCCATTTTGAGTTTCTTAACCTGTAGTGGCAACGCTGAATCCTGTAGCATCTTAAATGAGTCAAGTTTAATCTCGTGTCTTGCTCTGGCAAACTTTAAGTATAATTCCTTGTCCATATCTTCCATTCCCTTGTTCTTCTCATCAAGCATAATCTCCTCAAGTGCTATGACATCCTGCTCAAAGCCAAGTCTTGCCCTGATGAACTCACCAATGTATGTATCCATAGCATCCTCACTAATGCTGTTCTCCATTTCCTGTTGAATCTGTTTAACGTGATAGTGTATGCCAGGCGGAGATGTCTTTCCAAACTGTGACATTAGAACTGTATCCTTGTTTATCTGATCGCTTATCTGATAAGCATTTCTCCCAAAGAACATCCATTGAGTTGACACATATTCGTGCAGCTTTTTAGATAACTCTGGTCCTCTAGTTCGTGTCATACTCTTTTAGAAATCTCTCCGTTACTCTTTTTGCATCATGTACTATTAAAAGGTTTCGGTCAAGCAATAATCCGTCTTTATCGTGTACGTCTAAGCCTAATGCCAATGCTTGTAAGCCTGTACAACTTGGGTGAGGTAATGTTTTGGGTGGGTGGGAATAGTCAAACTTCCAGTCTACATAGTCGCTGTACTGTACCAGATACTCGGGCATGTCAGTATACCGCACAAACTCCTTTGATGTCCTTTCAAAGTATTCTATATCTGGATACCTTTCTCTTATCGTTGCCTCTATCTCCTTTCTACTGTTTGATCTGTTAATGCATAGATATGTTCTAGGCTCTATTTCCTCGTACTTGTCGTCAAGGAACAGTTCCAAGTCAACAGGGTTTGGCAAGTATGTGGCACTAGGCATATGGTCCCACAAGTCCTGGGTTGTAATGTAATGTGGGAACTTGGCATACTTGTCCTTGTCTGCTTGAGACATTGATCGTAACTTGGAACCATGAAAGATCAATATTACTTTACTAGGTGTAAAGTGTATTGCAAACTCTGCGAAATCGTGAATAATGATGCGATCATAATCATCGGCTATAGCAGTAGCCTCATTGATCAAAGATGTAATGTCCTCAAAGCGTTGAGTAACCCCATAATGCTCGGCAAATCCAAACGGATCTAAAGTATCTAACTGTAAAACCTTGTCTCCTGCTCCATACTTACACATCATTTCGGCAACGCCTGCCATGCTAAATATATGAAGGAATCGAGGCATAAATTTATATAGATCTGAGTCTAATAAACCTTATGGTATGTTGTAATATGTATTGTGAATGTATGACATATCGTGGTCATATACGATGTGGTAAGTGTAGAAGTGCTAATGATAATAGATGTGTAGATTGTAATATTGATATTGATGGAAGGGGAATAGCAAGAGCATTTTATTGTCACCCTTGTAGAGATAATCACAAGGCAGCAAAATTACGAACTTACTTTTTACGACACTTGGGTGAATATCCTGATTGTTTAATGTGTGGTGTGGAGTTACCTAGTAGGAAGATATACACTTGTAGAGGAGACTGTCACAAGTTGTATAAGCAATTAGATTTCATAGTTAGACGAGGAAACACGAAAGTGAAAGATTATTATATCTTAGAAAGACAATGACGTATCTAACGTTCTTTTGTCTTGATGTCTTAAGTGAGCAACCGATTAGGTTATCCCAGACAGACAATATTACTAGATGATCCTAGTATATAAGTGTATCTATTAGCATTTGCAGTTACAATCAACACAGTGTCTATCAAATGACTCGTGGAAAGGACATTTACAGGCCTTTTTTGTCTTTGGTGCATCAAATGATGGACTACTTTTCTTGATCTTGTTAAAGTAAGACATGATATAATATTCTATTTTACATATATAAGCAGTTGAAGCCCGCCAGGGCTTCCTTTCCTTTAGGATATCTCGCTATGTAAAGACGAGGACCGTAGGATGAAAGTGCCTTACATAGCTTATTATTATTATTATTATTATTACATTATCTAATATTCAATAGGAGATATACACTAACAACTACTAACACTACTAACATATCTTTACTATA
>Ga0307987_1000576_pt1 | contig 21678 bp, 13 predicted proteins | sample EllFjometagen181_FD_203157 | JGI IMG/M metagenome (GOLD analysis project Ga0307987, IMG submission 203157) | Marine microbial communities from Ellis Fjord, Antarctic Ocean - #181 | ecosystem: Environmental > Aquatic > Marine > Unclassified | place: Southern Ocean | collected 2014-10-08 | reverse complement strand
TATGAATACCAATCAGATTGTGGTCTTGCTGTTAAACTCCCTAACTGCCACGCTGCTGGCATAATCTTAGACTAGGAGGATATTATGGCTAAAGGATTACTCGTAGGTGCAGAAAGTAAAATATTGCCGACTGCTAATATTACGTCAACAAATGTAACGGTAGTGACGACCAAGGATACTTACGTTACAGCTATTTCAGCTGAAAGTACTATAGATACTGGCGTATGGATTATTGTTTATAACGGAGATGACGAAGTTATAGGTTATGTATTCTTAAACGCTGTTGGTAATGGTACACTTTCTTTTTCTGCCCCCCTTTACGCAAAAGGTGGTTTAAAGGTTAAGGGTTCAGTGTCAATGATAGCTAAAGTTCATGTACATGTGGTTAAACCAAGCTAAACAAATAAAGTAATATTTGCATAGGAGGGGAAACCCTCCTATTTTATTAGGTAAAGGAGATATATGTATGATAAAATTTAAAGGAATGATAGGTTTAGATGTAGCTGGTGTTTATTTTGAGACACCAATTATAGAAGTAACCAACGAACAGGATATAGAGAATCTAATGAAACATAAAGGTTTAGGTAAGTATTACCACGCAATAGGAGATGATAACCTTGAGCAACAACAAACTACTATACTTCCAGCCGAAACAGCTGAAAATAAGCTCGTAGGTGCTCCTATTGATACATATGATACAATGTCTCGTAGTGCTTTGATTGAACTAGCTAAAAACAGAGGCTGGGGTGGTGGAACTGCTACATCTAATAAACTTATCATCAAATGGTTCAGAGAACAAGATGATGAACAAAGGGAGAGTGAATAATGTTATTTTCCGAACTAGCTGATGCAATAGAGCTTGAAATAAAAGGATTACCACTTATAGATATAGTTAGAGGCATTAATAGTGTTATGATGGACATAAGTGAAGCAACTAAGATTACCAAGAGAGTGAATATGACCATTATAACTCCACCAACCACTCCTCCCCCTCCCCCTCCCCCTATTATACCAGACAGGACAAATTTAAATTATGGGGAATGTTATAGTGGATATACCAACTTAGAAATCCCTACTGACATGAGAGATGTTAACGTATTCATTAACAATAAGAAAATTAGAACACAAAATCAAGCTAACAGTTTTACAACTAGGTATGACAGTAATGGACTTCCATTCTTCTACACCGACTCAAGGAGAATCTATTTTACAGGAGTTATAGATAAAGACTGGGCTCTTACTATTACAGGTAAACAAGTATTCAGTCAATTAGCACACACAACCGTTCAGGGTGATGAAATAGATATACCAGTTGACGCAAAATCCTATATAGTAACATTATTAGCTTTTAGACATTATGCTCGTACAGGAGACTATAATAAAGCTAGGTTATATAAAGGTGAAATGGAAATGGAAAAGATACGCCTTGCAAGCAGGTTAAATAATAGATACTCTGACAACAGGGGGAAATAATGACTATAGATGAACTTTGCTTAGAAATAGCTAAACGTCTTAATGATGATTATCAAATTAAATACAGTACTCCTTTTGTTAAAGCTACTCTACTTAAATCAATGGATGTAGTGCTTTCAATGGGCAAGATGAATAGAAATGACTATTCAGGACTAGAGAGAAAGGTATCCTTTCCTGGAGCTTCCTTTGACTTTACAAAACCTATCAGGCAGATTAAGACTGTCATAGGTGATGATTATAAAAATACTTATTACCCTAAGACTATCGAGGAAGTTGCAAACATCAGGCAAGAGCTACATCTTCTACCTAAAAATACAGAAGCTTTTTTCTACCTAGCAGTTAATACTCTTAACCTTATACCACCTTTAGGTGATACTAACAACCTAGATGCTTCTGTTACGGTATGGTTTGTAGAGAACCCTTCTGACACAGGTACAACAGATATTAAAACAATATATTCTGATTACTTCTTAGAGGTAAGTGTACAAGAGACTATTAAACGTATCATGGTAGAATCGGATATAAGGGAATAATAATGAAAAGATTCGAGAACGCTTTATCAGGTGGAATAAATAACAATACTAGACCAGACCTCTTAGGTGAATCACAAGTAGTAGATAGTAATAACCTCATAGTTGATAAAAACGGTGTTCTCACTATCGGAGGTGATGCCGTTTATGATGCAAGCCTAATTACTGATTATGCTAACTCTGTTAAGTTTTGGTTATGGAGACCTTTCAGGAAGCCTTACTTCTATAGTGGTGGAACTAAATATCAAGCAACAGAGTTTCTAGTTTATGTGTTTTATGATGAGGGGAATAGCAAAGTAAAAATAGGTGGATTTGTTAATAATGGCACATCTGATGTGTATGCTTATTTTAATCTTTCTGCATCTACTAGAACAGAGATAGATGTTGTAGCTGAACCAGCTATCGCCTTTAGTGGTAACAGAATGACTATTGTAGATGGTGTAAATGGTACTTTCGCTAGGTTTGTAGAAATCAATAGTGATGGTGAGTTCATAGAGAGTGAGGTTGGAGTAGATGCTCCTACTCACTTTGTAGAGCTAACTAATCAAACAGGTACATCAGTAGAAGATACTGGAATAGCTGTTCCAGATGGTTCATTCTTTGGTTATGTTATAACCTATGAAGATGAGTTTGGTATTGAATCTAACCCTTCTCCTATTATGTATAATACCAGCACCTTTATTGACGGTGAAGACCAGCTATCTCACAAGGATGATACTTTTAATCCAACAGAATTTATAAGTGGTACTACTTTAACTATTGCTGATTTTGGCTTACAAGACCTAAGCGACATTGAAAGGATAAACATCTATAGGTCAAGTGGACTCTATACCGAATCTGCTTTTGCTCCTAGTGTGTTTAGTTTTATTAAATCTATACCTGTGGCAGAATTTTATACAGATTTCAACGTATTAGGTGTAGATGCAAAAGAAATTAGTTACGAGAATGATAATAAAGTAAGAGCTGATGATATAACCCCAGCTAACACAACACTTTTTCTTACTAACACAACTAATGAAGTAAAATTCCCTATTGCTTATACTAAGTACTTTAAGCTAAAAATAGATAATGTTAACTCAAGAACTTATGTGAATGGGATAATAAAAGTATCGTTACATGGAGATACTCCAGTTGGGTTTCCAGCAGAGCCTAATAATGAAGTCATTCCTTTTTCTACAAATTCTTTTAGGTTTTACTATGAAGACCTAACAACACCTATTCCTTGTTTATATCTATTTAGTTTAGATGCAAGCACTGGCATCACATACCCTACTTATCACCTTAGAATACCTAAACTAACAGGTAATTCTACAACTACTATATATGTAGCTTATGATACTATACTCCCTACAGTTTCAACAGAGCAAGAAAAAGGGTATATGGGTGCTCTGTTTCAAATGACAACAGATAGTGTAGCTGATTTCTTAGCAGACTCGGGTAATCATTATATAAGTAGATACAATGTTAAAGATGAGAATAACCTAGTAGTCCTAGGTGGTAGTCATCAAGATAATGCTTTTTACTCTGGCTCTAGGGTCTCAGAATTTGGTGGATATGATGCAACTAAAGAGCTATGCTTATATGAGAATATAATATTAGATAGAAAGGGTGCAGAGACAATTAGTGATACTAAGGGATTTATACGTACTACTGATAATTTTTTACCTACAAAAGTTCCAGCTATATACACAGCTTATGCGTGGTTTAATTTAGATATAAATTGGGGGGGGACATCATACCCAACTCCTTATTTCCAAGTGATGGGTGAGGTTTTAGATGATGATGGAGACGATGGAATGTATCTTTATGCAAGGGAAACATCCTCAACAACAATTCAGTTTGTTATGGTTGAGTGGGATAATGATGATTATTCATGTCTATCATCAACCATTACCATAACTGACACAACACCACATAACTCAATTAGATTTTTTATATGTATGTCAGTAGATAGTGTAGCAGGTGAAACATACCTATACATTAATTCTGTTAATTCCAATATGGGAGTGCAAGAAGCTGAAGCATCTAATACTTTCACCTTTTCACAGTCATCTGCAAATGAGCAACGATGGTTTAAAATAGGACAGCATGATAATTTCTACATTCGATATGATGGGGATGGTACGGGAGTGTATCTTAGAAACTGCGTGGCAGCTGTTACCGATGTCCATTACCACGAGAACCTTTACATAGATGATATAGCTAGAGCTAGGAATATAGCTGATGGCAGGGTTGTTTTTGATACAGCCTTTATAGGTTATGATGAGAACCTAGCAACTCCTACCAACACCAATATAGAGTTTGTAGATGAAAAGCTAGTTATCAATGCTACCAACTCAACAGGTATGCTTAGGTGGTCAGATGCAAAGGGTTTAGTCTTTCCAACTCTCAACGAGCTACAGGTAGGAAGTAAGATAATCAAAGTAGTCCCTAGGCTTGGTACTAAGAATGATTATATATCAATCCTAGACGTTTATACTGAAAATGGTATTTATATACTTAATATTGATAAACTCTCATCAGAGACGAAATTGACCCCTCTAACAGGTAATATTAACTCATACATACTAAAGGATAAACATTCAATAGTTAGAGTAGGTAATGCTAATTACTTTATCAGCACAGAGGGTTTAATCAGGCAAGCTGGAGAAAGCTTTGAGAATCTAACAGGCTTACTCATAGATGCAGAGTTTGAATCAATAGCTTATATTAAAAAGTATGATGCAATAGGGTTGTTGTCTATTTCTGGATTATGGTTATATGACATTAAACGAGGTATATTCACCAAACAGCAGATACCTATTAATAGCTTTAGTGATATAGATAAAGATGGATATAATGTTATAGAACATAATGATGGTTTATGGCTTTACCCTATTACAGATTTATCTATAGAGCATACTTTTATTAAGACTAAAACTTATTATGTTGAAAATGCAGACCTACTTAGGTTTAGGGTAGAATTTACTGATTATTACCATATGCTAATAAAAATAGTTTCTAACTATGCACAAATACCACCAGCAATATATGGTGATGGATATTTAACAAATGGAGACCTTAATAGTGGAGAATGGTATTACTTACCAAATGGATTTAGAGTTGAATCATTTCATATGGAATTTAATGGGCTTAATGGAATAGGTAAAATAGAGTATGAAACTAAAAATAGAGGGAGAAGATAAATGCCAGATTTTGATAAATATTTAAACAGAGCTTATGATAGGGCAAAAAGTGACCCCTACATGGCTTATGCTAAGAATCAGATAGCACAGGTAGCTAAACCACTTGAAAGGATGCAACAGCAATCACAACAATCTATGAGTAGGGCAGGTATGTCAGCAGGCTCACAGGTAGCTGGAGTTCAACAAATCCAAAGTACTCAATATGGTGAGATAGATAGAATATCCCAAGAAGCACAACAAAAAGCATTGGAGAATAGACGTTTAGAGGAACAAAATATAGATAATATTAAAATGCAAAAAGAAGAATGGAATGAACAACAGGAAGATAAGAAGAATAACTGGATAGGTACAGCTATAGGAGCTACTGGGGCAGTAGCAGGTGGAATCATTGGTGGTGTAGCAACTGGTGGTACTCCTATGGGAATTATGGCAGGAGCTTCTATAGGTGGTGGTATAGGTACAATGGGTGGTAGTCTCGTATCTAAATCACCTGAACAAATGGCAAGTGGTGTAGCTCTTACAGCTAGCTCTATAGCAGATGTAGTAGGTGTTAAGGGTAAACGTACAGCAATGGACTCCTTTTCTGAAAATATTGATAATCTATCATATAACGAACTAGGAATGCTTAGAACTATGGGTGCAAATGGCGACTATCAAAGTATGAATAGATTTTTTGAAACATATAAACCAGCACCTGGAATACTACCTCCAGTTGGAATTGGCGCAGGACTAGGAAGGGGGGAATAATGCCTAAGTCAGTAGCAGATTATCTAATGGATGTGAACACAGCAAGGAAACAGAAGGCTCAACAGGAATTTGCTCCTCTAGTAGGTCAAATAGACATACTAATGGAAGCTAAACAGAAACAGGCAAAAGTAGATGAAGGTAGAAGATATAAACTAGATGTAGCTAATACTAAGTCAGAAGCAGAACAGCAACAACAACAGGACGATAGTGCTCTAACAAGTAGTGTGGTTGACCAAATGGCAGACTGGTCAGGTGGAGATTTTATCACTGCTATGCTAAAAAGTGGTGAAATAAATATTAAAGATGCAGCTAAATACAGAGCTGTATATAAACCACATAAAGATAAAGCTGATGCTGCTAAGGTTCTGAAGGTTTATAAGGAATTAGAAAAACAAGGATATACAGGTACAGAACCAGCTAAATACCTCACGCTAGAAGGGTATGACGCTGAAATAGCTAAGAGTGTTGGTGAGTTATGGAATACCGAAGACCCTTCATTCATAGCGATAAATAAGACAATAAGCGATAATGAGGAGGCATTTGCTAATGCTAATACTCCAGCTGATTATAGAGCATTAATAATGGCACTAACAGATGACAATATCGATGATAAAATTATAAAGATATACACAGATGCACTCTTTAACAAGTCCCCACAAGAACAAGCACTTGAAGAGAAACAAATCAAGAATGCACTTAGTAGTGGTGCTATAGTAGCCGATGAACCACAATTTACAGATAAATGGGCTGAAATAGATGAACTAGAAATATCTCGAGAAGCGAAGCTAGGGCAAATAAAAGCTTATCTACTTACTAACGAGGTTACTAATGAAAGAGATTTATCTAATAATATGCTTATAGCTGAATCACTACTAACATCTGAACGACCAACTGAAGCGAATGAAACCATTATGAGAGAAGTGTCAAGCGATGTATATGTTAGTTTCTTGGAAGAAGATAGCAAGTGGACTAGTCATGATATTCAAGGTTATTATAAAGCTAGATACAAGGCTTCTAAAAATGTCCATGGTTCTTATAAACAAAGTGGAATAGATACACTAGATAACATGCTTACTGCAGGGGGTATAGCTAAGCTTAGTGCAATGGAAGATAAAGAGTTGAGAGGTTATGGGCTAGACCAAGAAATGTTAAGGAATCAAAAATTCGATAGGGTGCTTATCTCCCAATACATGATAGAGGATTTAGAGATGAAAGATAAGCTAGTTAGTACAGATATGAAGAAAGCTTCAAAGGAACTACTGGAGAAATGGGAAACTAGTAGAACATCATATTCACCTCCAACAAAGGAAAATAGTACAGGAGGTACTAATGGCAACTAAACCTAAACCTAAAAATCCAACTTTACCTTTTGACCCATGGAAAGTAGAAATAAATACAGAAGAAGAGTTGTTAACTCGTAATAAAATAGACTTAGAGAGAGATAAACAGAAACCTTATACTATTCAATATACATTAGATGATAAATCTACTTACGACGTTCCCATAGCAGACCAAGATGACTTTACCTTTGACTTTGCATCATTTAACCCAACTAGAAAATATATTGTAGATGGGCGAGAATATACTATTAAAGCATCACAGAGAAAAGAGTTTGAAATAGATTTCAAGTTAGATGGTGGACTTCCAGATGAACAGAAAAAAGAGTTTGACCCTATACCACCATTACCTTATGGGTTTGGATCTACAATAGAACAGAGAGAAGAATGGAAGATCAAAATGGAGCAGTATCGAAGAGATGTTAACGCACACTACCTTCGTCCTAAAACATCACTTGGTTATCTAGGAACATCGTTTCGAGCTGGACTGTTAAGCATAAAATCAGGAGTAACAGGAATCTATCAAGGTGGAGCTGATTTAGTTGGAGGCTCAAAGTATTTAGATAATGTAGCTAGGGACTTAAATTCTCAAATGCAGGCACTAGGAACAGTTCCAGAGGGTACGAATAGAGCTGTTGACATAACAGGTAAAGCTCTTCAATCTATGCCTCTTTCAGCAGCTATAATGGTTGCCTCAATCTTTACAGGAGGAACAAGTAATGTACCTTATTTTATTACTGCCCTCTCGGCAGCTGGTTCAAAATATTCAAGTATGACAGATGGAGATGTTCAAGGTACTATGAGATATGTTGATAGTGCTAATGCAGGTGGTATTGAAGGTGCTACTGAACGATATATTGGTAAGCTTGGTAATATAAAAGGACTATCAAAAGCATTTAAGGGTATGAACAAGGCAACTATTAAAGCATCACTTAAAAGTGGAAAGTTTTTAGGGAAAGCTATTGAGATAGCTGTTCAGCAGGGTAAAGGTGCAGGTAGTGAGTACATGGAAGAGGTCGCAGCAGAAGGTGCTAATACTATCTATGATGTACTAAGAGGTAAGGATGATAGTTTTAGTGATGGTAAATTTTGGGAAGGGACTAAGGAGTTAGGATTAAGGGCACATGAGAATGGCTTAGCAGCAGGTGTATCAACTATTCTAACTGGTGTTGGTGTTGGTGTATTCTCTAACCGTTCAGGTGATTTTGGTAAGAAAGACGGTAAAGGTGGAAAGCCTAAGCTAAAATCAGAACATATTTATGATAAAGTGAAAGCTAAAAAGGCTTTAAATGACCAGTATGAGTCTATGAAAAGGGTTATGGAACACAAAAATAAATCTAAATCAAAGGCTTCTAAGGAAGGTTCACCTACTATTGGAGTTGACCCAGAAATTACTAAGATAGATATTAATACTGCTACTGAACCTAATGCACAAGATGTTCATGGTACTATAGATTTAATAACTAATTTTGCTAATCTTGCAATAGCATCTGAAAACCCAGAGCAATTACAACAAGCTAGCATGGCTTTAGCTAGTGTTGTTGCAAAGCTTAGAACAATTAAACTAGACCCACAGAACGCATCTGACTACAATCTTAGACTAGAAGAGCTAGCTAAACAGTTAGACATAGCAAGTGGTTATGAAGTTAATCCAGCCGAAGCACATACACTAGTTACACCAGAGAGAACTGCTTTAGACATAGAACCAGAACCAGTTCATCCTACTGAACCAGTTGTCCCCAAGGGTCAACAAACAAAAACAAGAGGCAATCCTAAAAGTAAAAAGAAGGCTACATCACTAAAGAATATAGATAAAAACCCAGATGGGAGTAGTATAATAGATGAGGAAATTAGAAATGATGAAGTTGATAAAATAACCCCACTATCTAAGAAGTATAAAGAAGAAATTGAGTTAAGCCAAGTAACCAAAAATATAAACTATGTTCCTAGATTTTATATAAAAAATAAAAAAGGGGATACTACTGATTATGGAGAATCTCCATTATCCTTTAGAGATACTGCATCTTTAACTAAAGAACTTGATCGTAGGAAAAAACTAAGAGCTAACACCGTTACTCCTACTGAACCAGTTAAACAGCCTACACCTACCCAAACAGACACACAGGAAGATGTTAAGGGTGAAGTGGTATCAGAAGAGGTAGAGGGTAAAGAAGAGCCTAAGAAGTTCTTAGAAAGGAAGAAGGAACAAGCTAAGCAAATAGCACAACTAGAAAAAGATATATCTCCATTAAGTGAGAAGTATGGTGAGAAGGTAAAAGCTAGTGTAGATACAGACGGTACACACAGGTGGGTACTTGGTACTGATACTAAAGATAAAACTAAATATACTAATGATGGATTTACAGACTTTGCTATTGACGATACAGTTGGTTTAACAAAAGCACTTGTATCTAGGAAAGCACAGAGGGATGGTATTAGTGTTAAACCTACCACCAAGGCAGACGCAGAGGTACAACAAGATAAAGCTATTGCTGAAAAACGTAAAGCTCAACAGGCACGGTCTGACCAAGCTAAGATAGATATACAGGCTCAACTGGATGCTAAGAAGAAGGAACGTAAGGCAAAGGGTATTGTGGATGAACCTACCATAGATGAGAAGTCTAAGGTTGATAAAGCTAAAGATATTAAAAACAAGAAAAAAGAAAAAGCTTATCTAAAGCTATTAAATTCAGCAATGGAGGTTTATCCAGAAGATGTTACTTATAAGTATAAACCAGAAGATGATGAAAAACATAATGAAATAACTATCAAGAGACTAGAGGAAGATGCAAATAGTGTTATAGATAAAGAGGTTGTATATAATATAACACAGCTAAGGAAAGAGCTTAGAGGTAGAAAGGAAAGAAGAAAAGTAGATGGGGGATTGGTTACTCCTTTAGGTAACTTTGAACGTAGAATCAAGGAAGATATTCCCCTTTCAAGCAACTACAATATAATAAGTGATAAGCAAAAGGGTATCTGGTATTCTAGGGTTTTTCAGAATAAAGATGACATACTTGATTATGGGGATAATGGAAAAGGAACTGACGTTATTGGCTTTGAAGCTATCAAGGAAGAAGTAGAACGTAGAAATGAGATAGTCTCCACAGAGAGCAATAGGCTGAAAAAAGAAAAAGCTGAACAAGAGATTAAAGATGAAAAGATTAAAGATGAAAAAGATAAACAAGAAAAGAAGACAGCTAAGGAAGAAAGAGAAGATAAGCTAACTCCTAAGCAAAAAGAAATTAATAGAACTATAACCAAATTAGCAGATAAATATGGGAGCAAAGTTAACGTTCTCTTTGAGTGGGCTGGTCATCTTAGCTCTGATGATGGTAGCTATATTGCCTTTTTAGAAACAGATAAAACCTCCGAAGGCAGACTTAAAGGACACCATGTCCTAACAACACTAGAACAAGTACAGGGAGAACTAGAGTATGCTTCACAACAAGAGGGTAATAAGCCTAACTTTAAAATTACCATGTTGGAGACTGGTCAATATGTTCCAGCTGAACCATCTAAACAGGTTGAGCCAGTTAAAGCTGAACCAGAAGCTCCTAAGGTAGAAGTTAACCCTACTCCAGAACCTACTCCTTCTAAGTACAACTATTCTATAGATGATATAAATAAAGGTGATGCTAGTGGTGCTTATTCATGGAACAGTTACTCCCCAGAGAAACGTGGTGAAAGAGCAAGAGAAGATTACCAGGGTACCATGGAAGACTTTGATGAGTGGTTAGGTAAGCAGGATTTATCAGAGACAGCTAAACAAGAGTATTTTGACTACTTTAAAAACAAAATGATACAACTAACCAATGACCACCTTTCAGCTGTTGGGAACACTGCTTCTTCGGCTGTAACAGGACCATCAGGGTTTAATGTAGCAAGGAACAGACGTAAGAACGTAATAGCTAATAAGAAGTCGGAAGATTTGTTAAGCTACCCAGAGTACTATAAAAAGAAGATTGAGAAGCAAATAAGAAAAACAGAGGATGCTAAGACTACTCCAGCAGAGAAAGTAATGGTAAAGGGACTAAAAGCTAGTAAGGGATTATCCCAATCAGAAACTGGTTCTTCTTCTCCTGCTTCAGAACGTAGAAAGTTTATTGATTACTTTGCTAATCATCTTCATGAATTTGATAACTATGAAGAAGCAAAAGCTATTATAGATAAGATACAAGAGGCTGAAAAAGACCAAAAGTATAAGCTAATTACTCCAACTAGTAATGTCTTTAAGCTCTTAGAAAAGAAACGTGTTACTGATACTCTCCCTAATACAGAGGACTATTACAAGAGTGATACTGTTCATGCTATCAGGAACAGGAAAACTAAACGCTTTCAGTTAGTGTTTGATGGTAAGCCTGAAAAAGCTATACATCAGAAGCTAAAAGATAATGCCTTTAGATGGTCACCTAAGGAAGGTGCATGGCAAGTCTACTTAACTACTAGTGGAAAGTCCAAAGTGGATGATGTACTAAGGTTCATTAAAGCTAAATACGATGCAGACGTGGAAACTAGACCATCTAAACAGGTTGAACCAGTTGAACCTACTCCAGAAGTTCCTAAGGCTACCATAGATGAGAAGGGTAAGCCTAAGGTGGAAGCTGTTGGAAAGAGCCAGACAGCGAAGAAAGAAGCACACCAGAAGGAGATGGAAAGAATAGGAAAAACATTTAGTCCAAAACAACAAGAGTATAATAAATATCGGGCTGAATTTGATAAGAATTATCCTAAGATTAAAGCTTTAGAAAAAAAGCACAGTATAAGTATGGGGTATCCTAGTAATATGTCTAGTAAGGTTCGTCTTAGTCTTGGGAAACAATCATGGGAATGGAAAAATAAATATATGTGGACATTTGATTCTTTTGATTTAGCTAAAAAGTTTATTAATAGTTCAGAGTTTGAAAAAGCAAAGGTTCAAAAGAAGGAAGATGAACAAATTGAGAAACTTGTTGGTGTTAAAAAATTATCAGATTTAAGTAATCTAAGTGAAAAAGATGCTTTCAAAGTTTATTTAGCTTCCGAAAACCTAAGTGGGCATAATGCTCATCAAGCTATAATATATGCTAGTTTTGCTAAAAAAGGTGAAACTAGAGAGATGTTTAGAAATCGAGTTTTAGGGAATGGAAGTATAGTTTCTCCTAAAAATAAACCTACGCCAGAAGCTCCTAAGGTGGCTAAGATTACCAAGAAAACAAAGATAGAGCATTACCTAGATGATGTACTCTCTACTAAAAAGGTTTCATCAAAGCTATTCAAAAAGGGTAATCCTATAATGATAACTGGAGCTTATGTTACCGATGCGTTAGTGGTAATTCATAAAAGCAAAGTCCCTAAGAACATTATAAATAAAGCTGATGGGAGAAGCCCAAGCATTACATCCTTTAATAATATTTATGATATGAAGCATCCTCAAAAAGTAATATCACAAACCCCATACACCTCAAATAAAGATGACACTGACCTTATTAAGTTAACCACCGAAGAGGGTAGCTCTGTTGTAGCTAGTGAGAGCCACATGAACAATACGGGTGAGGATGTATATATTATTCCAGGTATAGATAGAGATAGTGCTTGTATAATTGTTTCTAATGGAATTCTATTTATGCCAAAGAGAATTGATATGAATATAGTTAGGTCTAATAAGGCTAAAGCTAAAGACAAGGTTAGGATAGAAGCTAAAAAAGGTCTTGAAAAAGATTTAGCTTTCTTAGGTGGAGAATATGATGCAGAGATATATGTATCATCTATTATAGATAAAGATACAGGTAAACCTTTCTTTGCTATTAAGCAAGAGGAGAACAGGGGAACTGATAAAATAGACATGGATAGGTTATTTGTTGACATGGATGCTGTGGTTGAAGAGCTAGAATATAGACGTAGGGATAAAGAACTAGATGAAAAATATAAAATATCTAGGGAGAAACAGGAGAAGGAAGAAAAGGAAATAGCTGACATAAAACAAGCTAAGAAGGATGCGAAAGATAAGGAAGCTCAAGCTATAATAGATAAGTCCCCTCTTATCATAGACACAGCTGAATTAGAAGCTAAATCCCCTATGGCACAGGGTAGGATTAACAAATCTTTAAATATACTTGTTTCTTATAATGGGCACGTAATGAACAGGAGAGACCTCCTTCATACACAAGGACTAGATAGTAAAAGAATATCTAAAAGACCTCCTACAGAAGAAGCATGGCATGAATACTTTAGAGGACTCCCTACTCGTGAAAGAATGGACATAGCAGGTAAGATACCAGAAGAGAGAAAGGGTAGAGAAGCAAAGTTCAAACAAGGGTACATGAAAGACAAAATGAAACAGGTACATCTCTTAACCAATTCTGTAACTGGTGATGAAGCTCATATTCCTAAGATTATCTATGACCTCATAATAGACAATCCCAAGGTAGCTAAACCTAAGACCACCACCAACACTACTGAACCAGTTAAACAGCCTGTACCAGCTCCTAAGGCTACCCCTTTACTTAACACTAGGAATAAAGAGTTATTAGCTAAAATAGAAGAGCTTGGACTAGATAAGAAAAAAACAAACAGGATGGCTACTGATGCCGACTGGTTAGAACATCTTGATGAAGATAAACACCAAAGGCATTATTATAGGGACTTAAAGCGTAGAAAGCCTTTTGAGTATGAAGAACGCTATGAACGAGGTAAAAAATCATTTAAGAAAATGAACAAGACAAGACGACCATTTGTATTATATAACTCTAAAACAGGTGCAGAGTTATCTGTTTCTAGGGATGAGTTTACCCAAGCCTTTGATGGTGAACTTCCAGCTTTACCAAAAGCTAAAGTAGATACTAATTATGATGCTAACTATGTTTTAGCTCCTAAGAGCAAGAAGAAGCTACTATTAAAAACTTTTACAAAGAACAAAATACATTCTACAGGAGATTTTATTTCAGATGGTGTCATCTTTGCACATAAAAGTAAAGTTCCTAAATCTATTATAGATAAAGCTAAGCCTATAAGTATGCATCCTGATAGAATAATAAGTATTTATAAAATGGAGGATAGAGAAGAGATTGTTAAGATAGAAGATATAGTAGTCAGCCCAGAGGGTGTTCCTGTTACTAGGCTAACTAGCAAAAGTGGGGCTGTATGTTTCGCAAATTCAAATATAGCAAATAATGTAGAAGGTACATTATATCTTGCTAAACAGAAACATTCTGATGGTTATGCTGTATTCGGTGATGGGTTTATGTTTTTGGAAATAAGGAGTAATCCTCATCTGTTAAATAGTCCTACCAAAGCAGAAGCACAAGCAGAGTCTGCCACCGTTGCCTATGGTTCACTTAAAGAGAAGTCAAGAGCTATTAACAAAGTAGATAGAATAGCTAAGAAACAGAAGCCTAAGTCCCTAAAAGGTATTCATAGAAACAATATCATAAAAGGCTTTAAGGAAAGTGGTCACGTGGACTTCTTAGGTAGAAAGATATGTGGACTAAAAGATTTATATCAGTTGTTCCAAATACACAGGTCACCTTATATAGAGAAAACACATGTAGTTTATATGAAAGGTAATAAGATAGTTGGGAACACAGGGCTGACTTCTGGTCTTCAAGCAGTCTCTAAGCTACCACAGAGAAAGGCAATATTAGCAGAAGCTAAAAGGTTAGGTGCTAATGGTTTTTATATTGTTCATAATCATCCAAGTGGAAACTCTAAACCATCAGGAGATGATATAGCAACAACTAGAAGATATGCTAAGCCTTTTGAAAATATAGACACATCGAGTACTAACCTTAAGTTCAAAGGTCACATGGTAATGGATCATAATGAATTTTCTATAATAGATTCAAAATCATTAGTGACAGAAAAGGGATATACTAAACATAAAATAAAGAATGGATTAGCTACTCAATTTAGGAAGTCACCAAATTTAGCTAGTATAACATCTGATCAAGATATGTTCTTCATAGGAAAAGAGATACTAGAACATAATAATGGAGCTGTTGTGTTTATTACCTTATCTAGTAGAAATATTGTTGATGGATACGAAGTGTTCGATAAAGATATGTCTCCATCTGAAATAATTGAAAAGATTAATAAGAAACTTAGTGAGCATGGTGGACGTGGAGCTGTTGTATATGCAGGTAGTTATAGTTTCCCTAAAGCAGTATTTAAAGCAGGAACAATAGTAGATGTAATAAGGATAAGCAGGACTGGCAAGGAGTTTGGACATCAACAGTTTAAGAATACAGAATTAACATATGAAGATGCAGCCGATATGACCAGGCTCCTATGGGAGGATGAGTTAAACTATACAGTAACAAAAGAACAACTATCTAACCCTTATTATAAGCAGATATATGATATGTTCACGAGTGCAGGTGCAGAGATAAGTGAAATAGATTTCATGCTTCAAACTATTCACGGTATCACATGGGCTGACTTAAATGCTGATAATGGGCAACATGTTATAGATGTCATGAAGAATTATCTAACCAAGCTCAATGTTGGGGAAGCTAGATTAATAAATAGAGCAACTGAATTTACTGATATACAGGGTGAGTTTGGAATTGATGACATATCTCCTATTCAGAAAGCTAAACTGGATAAGATAATAACCACAAGGGGAGCTAAGTATCTTAGAGATGCTGCTAGAAGTCCAGTTGAAACAGTTAAGATACCATTCTTATTAAAGCTATATGGTATATTTACTGATTATGGTGAGTATATAGCACAGCATACAGGTGACCAAAGACTTTCAGAATATGCTAATGGTATCAATATAGCTAGAAAGGTAGTTGAGGCAGAGGGGGAAGGAGTAGTTCGTCTAGTTAAAGAAGCTGGTGAGTTTGTTAAGACTAAAGAAGATGAACTCTTGCTAGATGCTTATCTACAAGGTATGAAAGGTTCAGAAGGTATTATGTCTAAACCAGACCTATATAAGGCAGCACAGAAGATGAAGGAGAAGCTTGACCAGACAAAAGGTATAATAGTAGTCTCTAGGGTATTTGATGCTATAAGTGGAGCTATAACCCCTACGAATAGAATGTTCTATACACAGGAACAACAAACTGAAATAGATAAAGCTCAACTGGAATTTGGTGACTACTGGGAGAACCAAGACGGCTGGGAAGACTTCTTTAAGCTTATTGAAGGACATGCTACTAAGCAGGACTTCTTAGATATGGATATAGACTTTGACCCTAGTGTATTTGTTATAGAAAATTATCTACCTCAATTCAATAATATACAAGATGCACTAAATGCGTCAGTCCTAAATGAAGTTCCCCTTGAAAAAGCGTATAATGATATTGTAGCTAAAGAGGTTCTACTTAGGAAGGAACGTGTCAGGAAAGGTACTAAGGGTGCTCAATCAGATGTACTCTTGCTATATGGTAAAACATTATTAAGAGCTCAAAGGTTGAAGTTTTTAGATAGATTGGTTAGAAGGTTTCATAAATTAGCTGGGCAATACTTATCTAAGCGTGATTTAGACCTCCTATCAAATAACCTAAGACATGCTATGGGTCAATATGAACATACATTACTAGGTACTATCTTTGGTAAAATATCAGGTACTATCTATAAATATACTGTAGTTGCAAAGGGTACATTGTTCTTAAAGAACTTAACTCAAAATGCTCTTAATATTTCAAGGAACAAAGATATAATAAACTTCGCTAAAGCTTATCCAGCTCCTTATAAACAGTTGGAAAGGTTAGGTGGTGCGAATTATGTGACAAGGATTAGATTTGAAAATAATCAAAGGTCTAGTGTTAGTGAAATGGTAAAGTTTACATCAGCTCTATCAGAAATGATTAGTGAGAAGGGTGCAAAAAATATGATAGAGAGGTTCGGAGAGAAAATTAAACCTATTTTAAATGTAGTAACCTTTGCAGATAGAATGTACGCAGCTGGGCAGAATTTAGGTTATTTATGGAGTGATGGGTATAACCGTGGAATGAGTACACTATTTAACCTAACTAAAGCTATTGAAGCATGGAAAAAAAGTAAGGGTAATGTAACTAAGTTTCTTAGGGATATTGAGTTTGATACTTTTGGTGAAGCTAAACAACTATATCTACTAAGGGTACTGCAATCAAGAGGCATAGAAGAGTTTATGCACCAGTATGCAAGCACTCAAACAATCAATAAGCATTTTGAGTATGACAGGTCTATGAACTCTGTGTACTCTAATGTAGAGAATATAGCTAGTAGAATGGTTCACCAGTTTAGTACATGGTTCAGAGGTTTTACTCGTAACTACGTGGGTAGTGTTAACCACCTACTAAAAGCAGGGGAATATAAAAAAGCGATAGAATTAACAACCTCAATGGCTGTTACATCTACTGCTATAAGTATGATATTCCGTGCTATCTTTGGTAAACTAGATGAGTATATAGATTTAAAGAGTCCTATCGACTGGATAAAGAAAGCATTAGAAGACTTATTTGTTCGTTCAGGTTCTTATGGTTTCGATACTCTCACAGGTTATATTTCCACTTATTCTATTAGTAGATTCCTTAAAGGTGAGCCTAATCTAGAAGGGGAAGTTTCCAACATGGCTTTAAATGCTACAGGTGGAGCAGTAAAAGATTTCCTAGTTAAGTTACATAATGGCTTTTCAATGGCATCTGGTTCATTATATAGTACTGCTAATGATGATGATGAGAAAGCAAGTAAGCAAGCTAGACAATCAGCTAGATACTTCTTAGGTGCTATAGATCAACTATGGCAAGTGTTCCCAAGTGGAAAATTTGCTGCTCAAGGGGTTAATGTTTTACGTGACAAACCACTATGGGATAGTAAGCTATTAGAGACTATACCAATGACACAGGCAGACATGAATTATGCTTATAAACAAGATTTTAGTAACTTACAACAAGAAATCGTTTATTTTATTTATGGGAAGAGGGGTGAAAGAATAAAAACATCATCTAGTACTAAAACTAAGAAATCTAAAAAGTCCAAAAAAAGGAAAGGTAAAAAATAATGAGTTTAAAAGCTTCAAAGAAAAATGACAGTGTGTCTAAATCAGTAGATACTGGTAGAGGTATTCAAGATGCTAACACAGGAATGGTTTTAGAAACAGCTAACACAGCACTCCTAACAAGTATTCAAGTGCTATATGGTGGGTATAAGACTATTAAAAATGTAACAGAGGATATATTATCAGTTTGGGTTTATTTCCCCTCTGATACACCACCTACGGTAGCATCTGACTTTAAGAAGTTCACACTATTAGCAGGGTACAACTGGGAAGCTCCAGCATACATCTCAACAACAGAACCAGTGTTAACAGGTATAACGTGGAGTGCTTTAACTAGACCAACTGCTGAACAACTTTATCTAATCTACTAAGGAGGGTGCTATGAGTCCAAATCCATTGTGGAAACGATTTAATCAAGGGGGATTGAAACCCCCCTATTACTCCGACCTCCTATTCTACTCTAAATCTCGTGACGGTGTGATTATTGAGAATGAGGTAGGGGATGATGCTGAATTGGTAATTGACCCGACTATTGATATTATAGATTTAAGCAAGTGGGATGTGCAAGGGATTGCTTCTGATACTGTTTTTAGGACTGTTGATTTTGGAACTCCAACAGTGCCGAATGTATATAATGTCATTGATACTGCTATTCAGCTACAAAATATAAATACAATAGTTGGTGCTTTGTCTGGCAATTATATAATGTCTGATGATATTAATTTAGGTATTTCGCCATACAATACTGGTGAAGGTTGGTTACCGATTGGGGACTCTGCGGGTAGATTCACGGGAGTATTCAATGGTAATGGATTTAGCATTAAAAACTTATATATTAACGTAAATAGAGATAGTTTCAAAGCTGGACTATTTGGTTTTATTAAAAATGCAAAAATATCAAATTTAGGAATAATTGACTGTAATATAAGTAATACTTATCCTGCTGTAAACTCATACACTTCTTCCTTAATCGGGCTTTGTGAAGGTGGTATCATACGTAAATGTAGCTCATCAGGTGTTGTTACGGGATATAAGTTTACTGGTGGATTCCTTGGACATTGCACAAAAAGTACTACTAAACCTTCAAGTATTTTAAATTGTTCATCATCAGTAACCGTGAGTGGTTATCAATTCGTTGGAGGACTAACTGGTGGAGCTTATTATAATCCAACTATTTCTAACTGTTATTCAACAGGAAATGTTACTGGTACATCTTACGCTGGTGGAATGATTGGGTATATCTATATGGGTGCAATAATCACAAACTCCTTCTGGGACACTCAAACATCTGGGCAAACTACAAGTGCTGGTGGTACAGGTAAAACAACTGCTGAAATGAAAGATATTGAGACATATATACCTGAATGGGACTTCGATACTGTTTGGGCGATTGATGCACTTGTTAATGATGGTTATCCATATTTACAACAAGGATTAACATTCAAGATATTCAAAATAGTCGCAAATGTAGATGGGTATGTTCAGATGCCAGTGATTGCAGGATTTGGTCGACTCTCTATATTTAACCAAGATGATCCTGTGATATATGACCAAACTATAATAAACACAGGCAATGAGGAATTCGATTCTGCTAACGCTTTGATGTGGCACATTTCAGAGCTTAATATTGCAACTATTCTTGGGTATACAATGCCTGATTACAAGTCGTTCTTCTTTGTAAAATTAGAATATACTGATGCAACAAGAACAGTTGTGCTAAACGTAAAAGAAATAATAGCTTATGATAGAGTTATAACTGACCCTATTGAGCTAGCTAAAATATACTCATATTGTAATTATGAAGAATAGGGAGACGAAATGAATAGAACAAACTCAACTGTATTCATCATTCCAAATGGTGAAGCAACGCTAAGCATGGAGATAAGAGCCTTGCTATACTCACTCGGTGCTGACCCTGGCAAGAACGTTATTCAGTACCAAAATGAAGAGTGGTATAATGGCGAAGATGTTATCTGGTTACCGACTGCAAAACTTGATGAAGGTTGTCAAAATAGTGCTTTTTGGAGTGCTATGGTAAGTGGTGATATTGTGAGTGCTAGGGGGTTTAATGTAAAAGTTGAATACCCAGTTCTCGAAGAAGATTATCCTTCAACTGCTGAACTTGACATTTGGAACTCTTGGATACTATACCACGTTACAGACTCTACTCAATTAGCTCTAGGTGCTTATGTGTCCAATGAAGCTTATCAATCTGATTACGTGTTGACTGATGATAAAGTGGATGCTATCCCAGATATAGAAGCATGGATAACAACTAGGGGCATTAAAACACCTGGAACATTCAGCTTTGCCAAGTCAGATGCTAACCTGAAATTAGAAGTAAAAACATATTATAACCTGATAACAGAAGGAGTATAGAATGGAATGGATTACAAGTAACTTAAATTTCGTAGTACCAGCTGTGATAGGTATTGTAGTAGCAATCATGGTAGGCTTTAAACTTATAACAGTAGCAAAAGCTAAAGAGCTTATTATATATGCGTGGGGTTTATACAACTCCCCTTCTGCAGTAGCTACTATGACGATTAACAGAGGAACACTTAATAAGGTTAAGAACTATGTAGAATATAATGCTAGTAAATCAGTACTTAAACATATTAATAATCTTGGTGTTAAATCAGAGAAAAACACTAAGAAGGAAAGCTTCGGAGATAAGATGCTAGGTGGTGTTGGTCAGGTTCTTACTAATTCAGCTGTAACTATGGCTACCAACTGGGTCAAGAAGTGGTAAGGAATCTATTATGAGCTATAAATATCAAGGAAACCTCCCTAACCTAAAGGGGTTTGATGAACAACAATTCATAGATAACTATAAAAAACATTGTAGATCTCATGAGTATCAATTCTTCACTGGTAGCTGGAACATTAATCTGTTTGGTATCAGAACTCCAGATAGCAGTCCAGAGAGCTTTAATGACTTAATTGGTGTAATATATCAAGATGAACATAAAGTGTATCACTGTAAGCTTTTTAAGGCTACTACGGAGCTAGGTGTTAAGTACCTAAAGAACCCTGTGAATGGTTTAGGTGCTGGTATTATAGCAGAGGGTCAATATCCTTCTGTGTGGAAGTATGCTAAACATTGGGGTAAGTTTAAGTACCCTATGCTTAGGCAGGTTAGTACTTTTAAAGTATATCGTGATAACAACAAAGATGATGTAATAGATTTAGATGCAGAGACACTAGAGAATAATACTAATGGTGGATTCCAACTGCATAAGGCTTATCATAATAGCTATGCTACTAAGATAGGTGGTATATCTGCTGGCTGTCAGGTAATACAAGACCCATGGGAGTATGAGTATCTCATGGCAATATTAAATCAATCTATAAAAGTTACAGGCTATGATAGGTTCACCTATACTCTCATTACTAACAGGGGGATTCGTGGATAACTCAAAAGAATTAGAAATGATGCTTAC
>Ga0307987_1000575_pt1 | contig 21726 bp, 23 predicted proteins | sample EllFjometagen181_FD_203157 | JGI IMG/M metagenome (GOLD analysis project Ga0307987, IMG submission 203157) | Marine microbial communities from Ellis Fjord, Antarctic Ocean - #181 | ecosystem: Environmental > Aquatic > Marine > Unclassified | place: Southern Ocean | collected 2014-10-08 | reverse complement strand
CTACGGCACCTACGACATCACGGTCACCCAGGACGGCTGCGCGGGCAACGGCGGCGAGGGCGGCGACCCCGCCGACGCCACCATCTTCCTGATCGAGTCCCCCCTGGTTCCGGTGCTCAACGTGCAGTGCCGCGACTGCGGCGACACCTTCCCCGAGATGTACGGCTCCCCGCTCACGGACAACAGCGCCTGGCTGCGCTGATCCGCCCTGGGCGAGCTGTGGTTCCCGCCGGTGTGCTGCTGGCTCTGGGCCTGCACATGTTGGCCCTGCCCTGGCTCGCCCGCCAGGGGGAGTGGGCCTTGCTCACGGTGCCCAGCCTGTGGCTGCTGGGCTGGACCGCCCTGCTGTGGCGCCTTGGGCGGCCTTGGTCCCTGTCCCTGCACCGAGGGGGGCGCCGCACCCGCTGGTTGCTGGGGGCCATGGCCCTCGCGGCGGCGCTGCTGCTGCTCTTCGCCTGGGGCTGGCCCCGGGGGACCGGCGCTCTGAGCACCGACCGCTTCCTGCGGGGCCTCGCGCTGCAGGCCTTGGTCCCCATGGCCGAAGAGCTGTTCTTCCGGGGTGTGCTGCTGGCGGATCTGCGCCGGCGCTGGGGAGGCTACGGCGCCACCCTGCTGGTGACCACCATCTTCGCCGCCATGCACGCACCCATGGGGCAGCACCTGCCCATGGCCGTGCTGTCCCTGCTGCTGTGCGCCATGACCCTGCGCTCGGGGTCGGTGTTGTGGGCCGTGGGCCTGCACGTGGCCTGGAACAGCTTGGCGGTGCTGAAGCTGCTGCCTCCGGGCTCGAGCCGGCTGCCCAACCTGCTGGCGGGCCTGGCCCTGCTCGCAGCCATCGCCGCCTGGGGCTACGCTCGTCGAGAGTCATGAACGAACCCACCCCCAGCCCCACGGTCAGCCGCCGCGCCATGCTGCACGCCGCGACCCCCGAGCTGCGCCAGCAGCGGGGTGCCGCCACCCTGCTGGTGTGGGGGGAGCTCGCCCAGTGGCTGGTGGTAGACGCCGACCTGCTGGCCTTCCTGGCCCGCTTCGACGGCCGGACCGAGCTGCGCTGGGTGCTGCGGCGCCACGCCAAAGCCCTGCGCAAGACCATCACCACCGTCGAAGCCGAGGCTCGACCCGTCATCGACGAGCTGCTCACCCGGGGCATCCTGCGTCGAGACCCCACGCCGGAGCCCGCCACCCCCGAGCCCGTCTCCATCGCCAACCTCACGGTGAACATCACCAACCGCTGCAACCTGCGCTGCAGCCACTGCTACAACCGGGACCACACCAGCCCCGATGCCCCCATCGAGGCCCTGGTAGCCGGCATCCAAGGGGCCAGGGAGATCTTGGACGACGACGCGTCCCTGGTGATCCTGGGGGGCGAGCCCCTGCTGGAGCCCGCTCGCCTGCTGGCACTGCTGGACGGCTGCACCGGGCTGTTCGGCCAGCGTCCCGTGGTCTCCACCAACGGCACCACCATGACCCCCGCCATCGCCCAGGAACTGGCCCAGCGGAAGGTCGAGGTCCAGGTGAGCGTGGACCACCACAGCGCGGAACGGCATGACCTCATTCGGGGCCAGGGCAGCTGGGACCGGGCCCTCCGCGGGGTTCGGCACCTGGTGGACGCCGACGTCTACACCATCCTGTGCCGAGTCTACGCCCGGGGCGACGAGGCCCAGCTCGAGCCCTACCTGGACATGGCTGCGACCCTCGGCGTGGACGAGGTGCGCTTCATCCCCCTCCGCGGCATCGGCGCCGGAGGCTCCGAGCCGGAGCGCCTGCCCGACCAGCTGGCTACCCTGCGGAGCCTCACAGCCCTGCTGCAGCGGCGTCCCGAGCTGGCCCGCCTGCTGGCCCGTGACTGGTTCTCCATCGCCGCCACCCTGCTGGGACGGGGTCGAGGTCGCTCGAGCTGCGGCATCGGCCGGCGCGTCGCCCTGCTGGACGCCGACGGCACCATCTACCCCTGCCCCAACCACACCGGACATCTGTACGCCGCCGGCAACCTGCTGGAACAGGATCTGGCCACCATCGTGCGTTCGTCCCCGGTGTTCACCACCCTGCGCGAGACCTACGACGTGAGCCGCTACACCCGCTGCGCGGGCTGCCCCTTCCGAGGCTGGTGCGCCGGCGACTGCCGCGGCGAGGTGCTGGCCCTGACCGGCGACCCCGCCGCACCCTCACCCCACTGCGACGAGCTGCGGGCCGTCTACACCGAGCTGCTGTGGCTCACAGCGGCCCAGCGCCTGCCCTTCGGCGAGCGCGCCACTCTCCCCGACGGTAGGCCGGTACCCCGACACACGTTCACCTGACGGGTTCTGCGGGTATGATGACCCCATCATGCACACCCTCTTCGTCCTGCTTCCGTTCCTCCTGTCCGCCCCGCCGGCCTGGGCCGACGACCCGCCAGCGCAGGAGCCCGCCGCGCCCACCATGGTGGAGGCACCGACCCTCGAGCCCACCATCGTGATCTGGTACCAGGACATGCGCCTGGCCTGCACCGACAAGCGCACCTGCCTGGTGGCCCGCCACCACGGCACCCAGAGCAGCGAACCAGGAGCCTGGTTCGGCCAGAGCGTGTGGTCCGACATGGCCCGCTCAGGCCTGGTGTCCTGGCAGGCCGCCAGCGATCCCCGGGTCAACGACAGGACCCTGGCCCGCACCCCCGAGCCCGCGGACTTTCGCCCCCTGGACGCCCGCAGCAGTACAGCAGCACCCCAGCTCTACCCAGCCCTCCCCGCCGAGCTCACCGGTCGCCTGCAGGCCATCGAGCTGGCCCAGACCCAGACCGATACCGCCTGGCGCACTTGGCAGGACGACCCCAGCGACGAACATCGATCAGCGCTTGTGACCCGACTCGAGGAGCTGCAGGGAATGTGCAGCGGGGTAGACTGAGAGACTGAAACAAGCTTCAGTTGTCACAACGCCGAATCGACAAGGGGCACCGATCAGAATGAGCCCTGTACCCCGACAGTTCGACAAGCAGAGGTGGCCCCTCATCGGGGCTGCGGAAGCAGCCTCGCGCCGCTCATCAAGCGGCGAAGATGGAGGGGAGAGGCGGTGTCCGCCTCGGATAGGGGGGGAAGAATCTGTCTTACCCCCAAAGAAAAGGGCGGGGGTCCCATGAGCAACGACCAGGCCATCCACGCCGCCCTGCGCGACGCCCCCCTCTTCGCGGGGGTGCCCCTGGCAGACGTCCAGCTGGTGCTCTCCACCATGCGTCGGGTGAAGCTCACCCAGGGGCAGCGGCTCTTCGAACAAGGTGAGCGCGGCGAGGCCATGCACGTGCTGGCCAGCGGCAAGCTCGCCGTTCTGGTGAAAGACGGAAAGGGTCGCGAGAACAAGATCAGCGAGATCGGCCCGGGCCAGTGCGTGGGGGAGATGACCTTCCTGGACCCCCAGCCCCGCTCGGCGTCGGTGGCGGCCATCGAACCCAGCCTGGCCCTCGAGCTGGACCGCCACCTGCTCGAGTACCTGCGTGTGGACGCGCCTCAGGCCGCGGTGGCTATCGTCGGCGGCATCATCGAGCAGATCAACGAGCGGCTGCGGGACACCAACCGGCTCATCGACGTGCAGCTGCGACGCATCAAAGCGGGGAAAGGCGCCGCGCCTCCCTCCGCGAAGATCCCGCGCCACCCCGCGGGCCCCACTCCCAGACCCTACGGCGGCACGCTGGATCTAACGAAGCTGCGTATGCTCCGGGGCCTCACCAGCACCGACCAGCGCCTGCTGGTGCAGCTGGCGCCTCCCACGATCTACGAGGATCGCGCCCTGCTCTGCCACGAGGACGACCCCGGCGCTTCCTGCTTCGTCGTGCTTTCGGGCCATGTGGACATCCTCAAGGCCATGCGCGGCAAGCGCCGCCGGCTGGCCACCCTCGAGCCCGGCTCCATGGTGGGCCAGCTGGCCCTGGTGGATCCCGCGCCACGTTCGGCCACCGTGCGCGCCCGGGGCCGGGTGGTGACCATGGAACTTTCCCACGCCGACTTCCAGGCTCAGCTCGCTGCCGCCAGCCCCCTCGCCCTGCGCTTCCAAGAGCAGATCGCCGTCTCCGGTGTACGCCAGCTTCGCATGGCCAACGGTCGCTGCGTGCAGCTGTTCGACAAGGCCAAGCACGCCCACGGCAAGGCCCCCGAGGCCCCCAAGACCAAGGCCACCGGCCCCAGCAAGCGCCCCACGACCCTGCCCCAGGAGTCGGTGCGCATCGAGGATCCCCTCAACTTCGTCAAGACGGCGCTGCGGGAGTGGGGCATGTCCATGGACGACCTCGAGAAGATGGAGGTCGTCCAGGCCGACGGCATGATGACCGCAGCGGAGATCGCGGCGCGCAAGCAGCGCTACTGACCCCTCTTCCTCGTGCTAAGCTCGGTGCTCGGGCACACGAGGAGAAACCCCATGAGACCCTTGCACACCGCGCTATGGCTGGCCCTGGCCCTACCCCTGCTCATCTCCTGCGGCGACAAGGACGACACCGCCGTCGATCCCCCCGAGGCCGACACCGACACCGACACGGATGCCGACTCGGACACAGATGCCGACACCGATGCCGATACCGATGCAGACGCCGACGCTGACACCGACACCGACACCGACACCGACGCAGACACCGACGTCACGGTGGAAGACTGCGGCGACGAGATCGACAACGACGGCGACGAGCTCATCGACTGCGAAGATCCCGACTGCACCGCCCAGTGTCCCGAGTACTGCGACGACGAGATCGACAACGATGCCGACGGCCTGGTGGACTGCTACGACCCGGACTGCGGGTCCTGGTGCGGCGATGAGGACTGCCACGACGGCACCGACAACGACAGCGACGGCCTGGCGGACTGCGAAGACGACGAGTGCTTCGACGAGTGCATCGAGGACTGCGAGGACGAGTTCGACAACGACAACGACGGCTTCGTGGACTGCGAGGACGACGAGTGCCTGGCCGACACGGTCTGCCCCAACAGCTACACCATGGTGCTGCAGGCCTCCATCAACCAGGCCTACCTGACCACCTCCGACGACTACTACGCCCGCTACGGCTACAACGCGAAGGCCACCCTGTACGGTCAGGTCACCGTCTACGGCTACGCCGACGACGCCTACGGCACGGACTTCGTCTGCACCGGGAGCCTCAACGCCTACTGCAGTACCCACTCCCCCTACCCATCCATGGCCTACTACGCTGGCTACACCAAGGGCGCGGGGGACTATGTGTTCCTGATGGCTCCCAGCTCCCCCTACGGCTTGTACTGGCGCGGCGGGAGCTGCCCCGTCGACGCCCTGCCCCCGGCCCTGCTGGGCTTCACCCACGGTGACTACACCGTCACCCGCTACAGCAGCACCGCCGGCTGGTACGACCAGTACTACAGCACCCGGGGCTACTACAACGACATGGGCGCCCGCCAGATGACCCGCCTGACGAGCCCGACCACGCTCAACACCATCCGCTGGGCTGGCTCGTACACCAACCCCTAGGAGTCCCCCATGCGCATCACCACCCTCTCCATGCTGGCCCTGGCCACCGCTCTGCTGATCTCCTGCGGCGACAAGGACGACACGGCCTTGGATCCACCCGAGGCCGACACCGACACCGACACAGATGCGGACTCGGACACAGATGCCGACGCAGACAGCGACGCCGACGCTGATGCCGACAGCGACACCGACACCGACGCAGACGCGGATGCAGACAGCGATGCCGACGCGGACGCGGACGCAGACAGCGACGCAGACGCCGATGCCGACAGCGATGCGGACACCGACACCGGCATCACCCCGTGCACCGTGGCCGATCTGGTCTTCACCGCCGAGGTCCGGGACCCTTCCGGCTCGGCCTGCAGCACCTGCCCCGCCGACGTGCCCCTGGACCTGGTGGGGATGGTCAGCAACCCCTGCACCAGCGATCTCACCCTCACCACAAGCTCTTCCTGCCTGGTGGACAGCTGGACCATCACCGAGGCCCACACCGGCACCACCGTGCTCGCGGGAGTGCCCGGCTGCTACGAGGTCATCACCGACTGGGTGGTCCCCACCGCCGGCAGCGTCGAAGAGAGCTTCGACACCTTCTCTACCTGGCAGGAGATCACATACCGGCTGGACATCACCTTCAACGACAGCCCCAGCACCACCGCCACGACGAGCTTCGACATCGACGAGATGTAGCGAGGCCCATACCAGGGGACGTTCTCCTCCCCCTAGCGGTTTCTGTCGCCCACCACCCCTGCACGGAGCATCCATGTCCGGACGCAGCTCACTCTTCGCCCGCGCCGGCCTGGCCGGCCTGACCCTCTCTGCCGTGCTGCTGCACAGCACGCCTTCCTGGGCCAAAGCGCCGGCCATCCAAGGCACGTGGAGGCTGGACAGCCAAGCCAGTGACGACGTGGCGGCACAGCTCGCCGCCCACCTCGAGGCCATCCAGAGCGCCACATCGGCCAGCAGGCCGCCCCCTGTCGACCCCAATGCAGCAGGCGGGAAAAGCGGCGGCATGGGTGGCGGTGGCCGAGGCGGCGGCGGCCGCGACGGCATGGGCCGCGGTGGCCGAGGCGCCATGGACACCGAAGGGCTCGAGGGCACCGGGGACAACGGAGAGGGCCTCCGCGCTCTGCTCATGGGCGGGCAGCTGATCGACCTGTCGTTCGCGAACGACCAGCTCAACCTGGTCAGGGACACCGGGGACCCCCTCGAGATCACCGTCGGCGCCCGCGCCATCCGCCAAGAAGACAGCTTCGGCCACAGCGCCAAGGTCAAGGCCTGGTGGGAGGACGACGTGCTGGTGCTTCGCCGCAAAGACGGCCACGGCACCATGGTCGAGGCCTTCCTGCCCACCGACGAGCCCGACAAGCTCTACGTAGTGGTAGAGCTGGACAGCACCCGCATGGCCGTACCCCTGGCCTTCCGTAGGGTGTACCAGGCCGTCACACCGGAAGAGGAAGAGCCGGAAGGGGAGAGCGCGACCGAGCCCGCCGAGCCCGCACCAGAAGAGCCAGCCGAGCCCGCGACCAAGCCAGCCGAGCCGACTCCAGAAGAGCCAGCCACCCCCTGAGCGCCACGCTCACTGATGGGCGGGCCGAGAAGCCCGGGCCATGGCCGCCAGCTTGGCGAGGTCACGCTCGGCCTGCTCGCGGGAGACGGTCACGCCCTCGGCGAAGCCCGCCTGCACATCCCGCAGCTTGCGCCCCAGGCGCTCGATGTCCGCAGGGGGCGTGAGCTCGAGGCGCAGCTCGTGGACCTCGCCATCGGCCATGTGGAAGCGGAGGGACCACTCGGTCCACTCCACCCGTTCCATCTCGGAGAAGGGCAGAAACAGAGGATCATCGGGCTGCCCCAGCCCCAGGGGGAGCGGACCCTTGCCCTTGTCCTCACCCCGCACCTGAGACACGCTGGCATCCCCGCGGGTGTAGAGCCGATCGATCTCCACCCCGTGGGCCCTGCAGCGCACCCTCCAGGACACCAACTGCGCCGAGAGCAGGATGTTGGCCGCGGCCGCCAGCCAAGCAGGGATGGCCAGGATCACCGTGATGAACAGCACCATCATGCCAAGGTGGAAGTACATGGTGCGCTTGCCGAACTGTTGGGAAGCGTCCCGGTCCACCATGGCGCAGACGAAGCCGTCCATGTCCTCGATGATGCGCAGGTCGCGGGGGGTGTCCAGGGTCTTGGAGCGACGGGCCATGTAGAGCTCCTAAGGGACCGTGTAGAGCCGTCATGACGAGGCCGTAACCCGCGCTGTCAAAGGGTAGTGAAGCTCACCTACGCGCATACCCGAGGTGCACAAAAGCAGGGCGCCAGGTTTCGAAAGCCCCGTACCTCCCGCAAAGGAACGGTTCATGCCCACAAGACTGCCCGTCATCCTCGCCGCCCTCATGGCCCTCACCCTCGCCGCGTGCTTCTCCGATGGGGGCAGCGGCTTCGGCTCCGATGGCACGGGCCTGGTGGACACGGGAACGACCCTTCCCACCGGCGATGGCGCCCTGGGCAGCAGCCACCCGGGCTTCCGCGAAGCCTGCTGCACCGAGTGCCATGACCCCGACAGCCACAACACGGGCCTGGCCCCCCACGAGTGCGCGGGCTGCCACGGCGCCAACGGCGCGCCCCGGGGCCACACCCAGGAGACCCCTTGCGCCGAGTGCCACGACCAGGAACATCGCTGTGCCGACTTCCCCGACCCGGTGAGCTGCCAGACCTGCCACTAGGACGCCAACGACGACGAACGAGGCGCGCTACTCTTCCTCGCCCCACGCTTCGCAGCCCATGGCGGCGCGAACCTTGGGGTCGAGCAGGTGGCTGGCGCGCACGTTGCCCAGGGCGGCCAGCATGTTGCCGCGGACCTTGGGGTTGTCGGCGCACAGCTGGTCAAGCAGCAGCTTCATCTCCTGGCGCTTCTGATGGGGCTGGTTGTCGCACAGCCCGCAGGGCAGGATGGGGAAGCCAAGCTCCGTGGCCAGGGCCGCGATGTCTGCCTCGGCACAGTAGAACAGGGGTCGGATCATCACGTTGCGGCCGTCGTCGCTGGTGAAGCGGGGGGCCATGGCGCCGATGGAGCCGGCGTAGAACAGGTTGAGCAGCAGGGTCTCGAGGGCGTCGTCCCGGTGGTGACCGAAGGCGATCTTGTCGTAGCCGGCCTCGAAGGCTTCGCGGTACAGCCGCCCACGGCGCAGGCGAGCGCACAGCGAGCAGTAGGTATCCCCGGGCTCGAGCTTGTCGGTGACCACGCTGTAGGTGTCCTGCCGCACGATGCGGAACGTGTGGCCCTGCTCGGCCATCCAGGCCACCAAGGGCTCCGGCGCGAAGCCCGGCTGGCCCTGATCCAGCAACATCCCGTGCAGCTCGAAGTCCCAGGGCACCCGCGCCTTCATCAGGGCCAGCAGGTGCATCATGGCCACGGAGTCCTTGCCCCCCGACACGCAGGCCAGCACCTTATCACCGGGCCGAATCAGCCCGAAGTCACCGTTGGCACGGCCGAGGGAACGCAGCAGACGACGCTCGAGCTTGCTGATCTTGCCCATGGGGCCTCCATGGTCGCCCCCTAACCCTGGACCCCTCGCCGCCGCAGCAGCACCCCCGGCAACAGCAGCAGAGACCACAGCGCGGGGGACACGGTCGATCCACATGCACAGCCCTCGGGCGCCGGATGGTCTTCGAAATCCGAGCAGGCGACGAGGATCTCGTCGAAGCTCCACACCGATCTCTGGTCCTCGTCGGTACAGACGACATAGACGCCGAACAGCTCGTCCACACGGCGACCGCCGCAGTCGGGGCAGGTCAGGACGATGGCGTCGCCCTCGACAACGTCGTCCTCGATCACCAAGCCTTCATCCCCCGACCACACGCAGGTCCTGGGTCCCCCCGTGTCGAAGCTCGGGGCGTAGGCCACCACCTCTTCCCCCGGCAGGCAGCGGCCGTCCTCGGGCACCATCACGAGCTCGGCCAGGGCCGCACACACCATCAGCATCATCCACATACGGACTCCCTCGGGACTCGAACAGCACCTCCGAAAAATACCACGCGGCGGGCACCCCCATGACATCCCTCCCTGGCCTTGCTACCCTCCCCAAACCCACCCAGCCCCACGAAGTCGCCGTGCCCCGCACCAATCCCCTCCTCGACCGCCTCGAGGCCTACCCCATGGCCGCCCTGGTCCGTGCCGTCACCGAGCTGCGCGCCTCGGGCGGGCCGGTCTTCGACTTCGGCCTGGGGGACCCCGACGAGCCCACCCCCGCCGCCGTGCGTCAGGCCCTACGGGACGCCGTGCCCACAGTCAGCCAGTACCCCACGGTGCGTGGCACCCCCGAAGTCCGCCAGGCGATCGCCGCCTACCTACAGCGCCGCTTCGGCGTGACCGTCAACCCGCACACCCAGGTGTTGCCCACCAGCGGCTCGAAAGAAGCCGTGTTCCACCTGCCCCTGGCGGTCATCGACCCGGCAGCCTCGGACCGCACCACCATCTTCCCCGACCCCAGCTACCCGGCCTACGCCCGGGGCACCCTGTTCGCCGGGGGTACCCCCCACGCCGTGCCCCTGCCCAAGGACTGGCGCTTCCGTCCGTGGGAGCTGCCCACCGACTTGCTGGACCGCACCCGCATCCTGTACATCAACTCGCCCCACAACCCCTCCGGCGCCATCGCCGACCGGGACGACCTGCGTCGCATCCATACCACCTGCCAGCAGCACGACATCCTGCTGGTGGCCGATGAGTGCTACGCGGACATGTACGACCACCAGCCCCCGCCCAGCCTGCTCGAGGTGGCCACCAAAGACGTGCTGGTGATCCACTCCCTCTCCAAGCGCTCGGGCATGACCGGCTACCGCTCCGGCTTCCTGGCGGGCGACCCCCGCTGGATCCGCATCCTGGGTGAGCTGCGCACCAACCCCGGCGTCGCGCCTCAGGACTTCGTCAACGCCGCAGCCACGGCCGCCTGGAACGACGACAGCCACGCAGCCGCACGGCGGGAGACCTTCACGGCCAAGCGAACGCTGATGCGCGCCTTCCTCGAAGGCATCGGCCTCGAGGTCGCCCCCAGCCAAGCCACCTTCTACCTGTGGTTCCGCGCCCCCCAAGGGCACGACGACCGCAGCTACGCCGCCCTGCTACGCACCGTGGGGATCGTGGTGGTGCCCGGCCACATGCTGGGCAGCACCCCCGCCAGCGACGGCTGGCTGCGCCTGGCCTTGGTTCCCGACCTCGAAGGCTGCCGCGCCGCCTGCGAGGCCTGGGCCAAGGTGGGCTGAACCCACCCCGGTCCTAGCTCCCCTCTCCCTCGTCCCGGCCGCTCAACGTTCTGTCGTTCTATCGGCGGGAAGCACTTGTTGTGCCGGTCTTGATTGGTGGCAGCTCCGCCCCCTATCCGGTGCGGACACCGCCCCTCCCCCCCTATCTTCGCCGCCTGAGCAGCGGCGGGCGCCTCTGGCGCCTCATGTCCCTTCCATTTCCAGGGTGGACGCAACGATGACAAGGGCCGTCGCGCCTCGCGAGCACCTGGGGTGTTTGCGGTCTTCACGCTGTCGGCAAATCGGTAGGATTGTTTCCAACTGCATGCAAACGGCTTTGCCGTGGTGCATTGGCTGTGTTCCGGGTTGGGGAGCTCGGGGCCACCGAACCTGGCTTCTTGTGCGAACTGGGCGACGGGCGTGGTCAGTACGAGTCCGGCTCCCAATTGGTGATGGTGCATCCTGGGTAGAGATCGGCGGCGTCGTTGCCCCAAGCCCAGCATCCCAGGCCCGTAGCGGGCTTGATCATGAAGCTCATTTCTCCCTGGCGCCAGTAGAGTTGGGCGATGCAGGTACTGCCGTCACTGTTCGAGCCACAGTCGGACGCCCAACTCAGCAGACCGCCGTTCGCATCGAGAGTGTGGCAGACTTCGCTGGCTTCTCGACATCCCTCCTCGTAGAGGTCGACCCGCGGTTCGATGGCGCCGAAGTGCCAGGAGGCAGCGGATCCGCCGATGACTTCGACGCTCAAACCTGCGTCGCTGTCGTTCATGACCACATCGTCGGGGCCAAGGATCGTGGTGTCGACGTCGGAATCCCCGGTATCGCCTCCTGGGCTCGTGGTGTCGTCCTTCGCGGGATCTCCACAGCCGAAAGCGAACAAGCAAGAGAAGAGGAAGAATCGTCGCATGTTGGGTCCCTAGACCGTGAGTTGGACCAAACGACGGGCAAACCAGAAGGTGGTCCAAACGAAGCCCCGCGTGCCCTATACCGTCGCCTCGATGCCGCGAAAGGCCGTGCCAGGGATAGGAAGGACCAACAGCCCGTGAGGCGTACAAACGTGATCCCGTCTGTACAGGAAGTCTGCCTCGAGAACGAAGAGGCTTGCGATATTCGAGACGCTCCGAGAGCGGGCCGGAGTCGGTGCTCCGAGGCCTGTTCTGTGGAGGGACGTAGGGGGAGAGGTATACCTGCCGGTCCCCATCTGCGGCCGGGCGCTCAGCGTCCAGAGCCGTGGTCGTCAGCGCCGCTTCTCCATCCGTCTACGTCCCACGTCGTGTGCGCTCGAGGGGGCTGTGTAGATGTCTACCACGCGATCCGCCCCGAATACCACGCCACCCACGACCATCAACCCCGACGCCAGCTTGTACTCCCAGGTCTCGTCTGCGACGTTGTTGCCGTACAGTACACCCAGGCCTGACAGCGCCAGCCCGCCCACTTGCAGTCCCAGATGCAATGTGCCTCGTTCGTTGTGGCCCGAGTAGTAGTGACCAGCGCCAAAGCCAAAGAGCAAGCTCTCGAGCAAGGCTGTGTTTGGATCGGGCAGCTGCTGCTCGAGCTGAGCGATCCGCCAGAGGGCGTCGATATCTGCACCTGGGTCGGTGGTGCTGCCGATCGTCGCACCCTCTGTAGGCTGGCCCGAGGTGAGCTGCGGTGCCGTCTGGGGAGTGGGCGTGCTGTCCGGGGCGCTGACAGCCGCTTGGGCGGAGGCCACAAGCTGGGCGGCACTGCGACAGTCTCCGTGGGAGCTCACCGTCCACACTCCGCGGTTGGCTGGTGAGATGTACAGCCCGCAGCGTGTCTCTGCCTTGGCCAATGCTCTCTCCATCTCAAACTCCGGATCTCCGATGATCGGCATGCGTACGATCTCCACCGCGGCAGGGAGATCGCCTTTGAGGGCTCTTCGCACCGCGCGTTCGGTGTCCTCGCCTTCGACACCAATGATGAACGGCTCGAGAATTCTCGCAGAGTTCCTGCGCAGATGGACCGCGAGGTCGTCGGTGGCGACCATGGTCGAGGCGGTCGAGGCGGTCGAGGCAGTCGCGGCGGCGATGAGGACGAGGAGAAGTTGGGGCATGGGGTCCACCTGGTCGAAAGTGTGTGTTCCGGACTTGCGTCTCCCGGCATTCTACAGGGATGGACTGCCCGATGTGGCCGTAGCGAGCCACTGCCCGAGATGGTAGCATCGGCAGGAATTCGAGGACGACTGAGGACGACATGTTCGCCGCCGCAAAGACCCCACGTGCCACGCTCCTGACTTCGTTCTGCTCGCTGCTGCCGCTGCTGCTGGTTCCCCCGACGACGAGCTGCTTCTTCGATGATCGCAGCCAGTGGCTGGACCCTACCCCAGCGTGCGAAGCATTGCTGACCTGCGCGCAGAGTGTCGCGCCCGAGTCAGCGGATCCCCTGAGTGAGCAGTACGGAGCTGACTCCGACTGTTGGGAGAGCGACCGCAGCGCAAGTGCGTGTGAAACCCAGTGCGAGGCATCGCTGGGAACCTACCAGGTGCTCTATCCGCTGATCGAGGCCTGCTGGGTGGACGGGACTCCCGACGCGTCGAGCTTATTCGGGGTGGTGAGTGAGGCCTGGGTATGGTTGCCAGAGACCCCCTGCGTGTGGAACTGGTCTGATCTGTTCACCACCTTCACGGGTGGGGACGGCCACGCGTTCACGGTCCGGATTGCGTGGGACGAAAACACCTCGAGTTCCGACGTGTGGGATGCCAGCGGAACCCTGCAGGTGCGGAGCTTCCAGTTGGAGACCTTCGAGATCTTCGACGGCTGGAAAGAAGACGTCACGGGAAGCTTCTCCGAGGATTTCGAGTCCGGGAACCTGCTGTGGAGGGCCACCAATCTCGAGGGTGCTGTGGACGAGTCGTGTGGGTTCGAGGGTGTGCCTCTGTAGACGTGTGGGTCCCCATTCGTCGGGCCACCATCGACCCCGGCCGGCGCAGCGGGATTTGTTCGAGGACGCCGAGCGCCAATGGCGGCATTTCTGCGAGATCACCAACATGGACTGGGAGGGCGCCCGACTGCTGCGCTCGCACCAGGTGGCCCCGGGCTGACCGTTGAGACCCCGACCATCGCTGACGCTGCCGCATACTGGGGACGCGTGCGTACCGAGTTGGTCAGCTTGCCGCCAGATTGTCGCCACGTGCCAACCCGAGGCCGGATCTGCCCGGTGGGCCACTCCGGGCCGTCCCCAGCAGGGCCTCACCGAGCGCCAAGCGGGTCTACGAAGCCATCCGCAAGTGCCGTGCCAGATCCGGGCCGACGATTGTGGTCGGGTTGACCCACAGGCCGGGCCCGGTGGAAGCAGAAGAGCCAGACGAGGACCGAAGAACTCAGAAGAGTGCGCATGTCGGCGCCGTCCTCGAGATGCGTGGGGCGGCTCTGCCGATGGCGTGATGAAGACGGAGCTGCTGGCTCGGTCCTCGTGGATGTGGATCTGACGAGGGACAGACCGCGCCTATAAGTCCCAGCCCCCATCACCGCTGTCCCCGGCGCCGCTGTCCCGCCAGCGCGACAGGCCCGTGTCCCCACCGACTTCTCTCCACCCCCCGGTGTCGCCAGTGTCACCCCAGCCGGGCTCGTACTCCGACTCGAGGGGTGTGGTGTCGTCGATGTCCGCCAGTCGAACCACCCAGGTGCCCAGGCTGCTGTCGGCGGGGGCCGGGAAGCTCTCGCGGTACAGTCCGTACATGGGGGACCACAGCTTCAGCTCCAGGCTCGCGGTCTCGGGGGGCACGCTGAACAGCAGAAAGAACCCATCGGACTCGAACTGCACCTGGGCGGTAGGCGAGCAGAACAACTGTGCGTCGGCCAAAGGAAAGTCGGCGTCGATCGAACCGTCGATGGTCCAATTGGTCGGGCCGATGTCTCCGAGGTCTACCGTGGTCCCGGCCTCGAGGTCGAGATGCACGCTGCCCTGCTGCTCCAGACCATGGCGTACGGTGATGGTGTTCGCGCCCACGTGAAGTCCATCGATTTCGAAGTGGCCGTCGGGACTACAGGCGACACCGAGGTAGGGGGTATGTTCTCCCCTGGCGTGACAGGGAAGGGAGCCCGTCCAATGGCCGCGCACGGTGACGTCGTGGCGCAGTTCGAGGGTGTGGTGGGTGGCATCGGCGGGGATGCTGCCGAGGTACCCGTTGGTCGATTCACTCAGGAAGCTATCGCCCTGCGTACAGGTGCACAGGAAGCGGTCTTCCTCCACCTGTTCGCAAACGTTCTCGCTACAACTCAGCTGGTCGGGGCAGTTCTCGTCGCAGAGCACCATGACCTCGACTTCTCGCCCCCCTTGGAGGGTGAGCAGATGCTCCCCACCGTCAAGGGGTACGCGGTCCTGGTGGGTGAGGTAGCCGGGTGCCTTGACGACGATCGTGGCCCAGGTTCGGCGCGAGCGAACGCGGAAGACGCCCGCCTCCAAGCGCTCCACGTCGAAGGTCTTGTATTCCTCGATCTCTGCGTCCAGTGGCCAGTCATTCTCGTCTACGATGACGACGAAGCCTTCCCGGAATGCGGGAAGAGTCAGGGTGACGGTTTCTTCGCCCTCGATGGTCGCGGCCAGCCACGGGATTTCACCACTGGTGTCGTGCTCGACGTCGAAGGTCACCCTGCCGCACGGTCGTAGAGGAAAGTGGATCTCGCCGCGCTGATCCGTTCGCGGACGTTCACGCGGAAGCCCAGGCCGCAGCCATGGGCCCGAGGTGGAGTGGGCGTGCATCTCTGCCCCTTCCACCGGTGTTCCGTATTCGTCCAACAACCGCACCACACCGGGACAGGCAGGCTCGAGGTAGACCAGCCGTGTCTGCTCGACCCCCTCGATCCAACCGACACTCGTGCCCTCGCGCACCAACCAGGGACCGAGGACTTCGGGTTGGCCGGAGCCGTTGCTCTGTGGAACGTCCTCGAGCACCAGCACGCCATTGTTATCGGTAGTCCCACGCTGCTCGTTCCACAGACGTAGCTCGACCCCTCCGAGGGGCTGCTCCAGCGCGTCCATCACGATGAAGCGCACCCGGGTGGTTCGGTTCATCGCCGCCTGCAGAGCCCGGCTCAGGGCGTCGATGCGGGTGGGAGGTGCGCGGGTGTCGGGCGGGGCCTCCGAGACCGGGGGCGGTAGCGGGGCTGGCTGCAGCAGCCACCAGCCGAGCAGCACGGTCCCCAGCAAAAGGGCGGCGACTACGAACTGCTTTCGTGGGTCCCGAGTCATCGTCTCCATGGTAGCACCGCTGGAACTCCTGTGGCTTCGATGGCTTCTGCGGTTCTCTCTCACTTGTCCCCAGTCTCATCATGCCGGATGTCCGCGCCATGCCTGGGACAGGCCTGCGGCAGCCGTGGTCGTCTTGGATGAGGCTCTGACGAGGGACAGGTGGCCATTCTCAACATGATGGCGGCATCAGTGATGCCGGAGTCCCAGGCGAGCACAACCTGAGAACCGCGCTGCTGCAGGGCCGCTCCTGCGCTGTAGCATGCCGTGAACAACTCCCCTCCACGCATCATCCACGCTTAGTCACCGGCCTCGAGCGCCTTGGCCGGCGGCTCCGCCCCAAGCACCAAGTCCACCCAGTCCAAGCGCGAAGTCTCGCCCCGGTCCGCGGAGGCGTAGCGGCCCAGCAGAGCTACAAGCACCCGCCATGTTGTCTCCCTCAGTTAGGGTAGCATTGCGGCGAACGCCTCTCGCTTGGCCTTGACCAGCCCGTCCCCGTGCACCAGCCTACTGCGCAAAATGTAAGCGCTCCGTACCAGGTCGAAGCAGGCACGGCGACACGTGGGATCGTCGGGTTCGAGAAGCCAAGCCGCGCGAAGGGTGAGCTAGCAAGAGACCTCCGACGAGGAACCGGAGAACAATGCGGACTCGAGGGAGGTCACCAGGTCGAGCAGCCGCTGGGCGTGCTCGTAGCGCTCGCCAGCGTGCTCGAAGCACTTCAGCGCGAGGATCAGTTGGTCCGAAGTACCCCGCGTGCGCATGTCGTCCATCAACTGGATCAGGAACTGGCGTTGCCCGACCGCAAGCTGGCAGGGTCCGTGCTCGGGGGGCACACCCGGCTTGGGACGCTGGAAGTCGAGGTTCACCGAGGGGTGGGTGAAGGGAAGCCCCAGGCATCAGCGTCGAAGTGGCCCACAATACTGTCGCCAATGGGCCAGGGGATAGCTGCGCGAGAGAAGGGCTCCAGGGTCAGGGTCAGTCCCAGGCCCAGGTCCCAGGTCTTGGGGACCTCGACCCCCCACAGCAGTAGTGTGCAGACGAAATCCACCTCCGGTCGTGCCAGGTAGCGGCCCAGCTCGAGCCAGCTGGCCCGCACCGCACTGGCGGGAGAGGAAGGCCGCGCTGGAGAGCTGGGAGACCGAGCACTTGGTGGTGTAGGTCCAGGCCTGCTGGGTGGTGGCCACAGGGACGCCCTTGGTGACAGATCGAGCGCCTGCCCTTGCTACCGGCGAAGATCTTCCTGGCCAAGCCTCCAGCTATTCGGGCTCGAGTGTGTGGCCGCCCAAGACCAGGGCGCCAGGCTGGTGCTCATACCACCATGCCTGGCCTGCGAAGGCGGCGTGCAGGAACCTGCTATCCAGGCAGACGTCTCGAGAGACGAGCAGGCGGTCCTCGTCCAGGTCGTAGGCGGCCAGCAGCCGCTGCCTGTTGAGGCCGAGGGCGCCGACAACATAGCGCTGCTCCAGGACGCCCAAGGGCGAGAGGGGGATGTCACAGGCCAGCTCCGACCAGCTGCCAGTGGCCCGATCGAGGTGCAGCAGGCAGAGATCGTTTCGGGCGCCAGGCGCAGAGCGGTAGTCGTCCGGTGGGCCCTGGTCGACGAACCTCGCCAACGTCACAAAACCATCGGGGGCGGGGATGGCGCTGTAGATTCTCGCGACGCTGCCATCGGATGAGTCGGGAGGAACAAGCGGACGCGATGCGCCGGTCTCCAGATCCAGGATCGCGGTCAAGGCAGGGGCGTCCCGGCTTCGGAGCAGCAGCGCGCTGCCACTGATCACGATGGGAAGCCATCCAGGGTCCATGTCCAGGTTCAGGCGCTCCACCGACCCGCTGATCGGATCGTAGTCATAGGCCTCCGCGGCCCCGGCCTGCCAGCGGATGACGAGCCCCCGCTGGTCACCGGGCACCAGCGTGATCTGCTGCGTCTCGGGGCCCTCGAAGCCGACCACGACCGAAGTGGTTCCAGCGACAGGGTCGATGGCGACGATGCGCTCCACGGCCCAGTCGTCATCCCAGGTGCCCAGATGTACCAAGAAGTTCTGACCAACCGCGACAGGTTGGTTTCTGAGGGCCTCGCCCTCCAGGCCCATCCGCATCCAGCTCCCCTCCCGGGCGTGCAGGACGCCGTCCACCCGGCCAGGTCTGTCCCGGGTGAACACCTCGTCGAGCAGATAGCTCTGGACCTCTCCCTCGTGCTCGGCGCCACAGGCGGCCACGATCTCATCACGCCAGGGGTAGGAGGGCGGGGGCAGGGCATGGGCACAGGCGTACTCGAAGCTCTCCCTGTGGACCTCGCTGGAGGGGCTGCGCGCAGCGCCTTTGGGGAAGAGGTCGGGGCGGGCCTCGCTGTGGCCCTCCTGCCAGTCCAGGTCGCTGCAGAGCCATCGGCGCATCAAGCCGTAGCGGGCCTTCACGTCGGAGTGCAGGTAGGCACGACGCGGGAAGTGTGCCCACCACTTTACAGGGCTCATGCCGCGCACGGTCACCCTCTCGAGCCGCACTCTCTCGGCGCCGACCTGGGCGGTGAACTCGGCGTGGGCGCGGCGCAGGGCAGCCTCGGCCCGGGAACCGAGCCTGTCCTTGTGATCCACGATCTCGAGCGCCACCGGCTCGCCTTCGCCCGGTTCTCCGGCCAGGGTGGTTGCCGCGAATAGCAGGAGCCCCAGCGGAAGGAAAGTGCGCCTCATCTCCAGAGTCTACACTCAGGGTACAATATGCACTGCACACGCCCAAGGGCTCTGGAGGAATGGCACTTGACCATCGGACGTCCACCAAGGCAATCCCGCATGTTGCCGGCCATTGCGTTGATCATTGCCGCAGCCCCTTGTGGCGGCTGTGGCGATCCGAGCTTTCAGTACCACGGGCCCGTGAAGTGGCCCTACGAGGATCTGCTCGCGGTGTGTGCCACAGGCGACACGGTCCCGGATCGGTCTTTCCTCACACCGGCCGGGGACCTCTGGGGCGTGGCCCCCGAATGCGCCGATGCGGTGGGCGAGACTTTCGAGATCGACTGGGACTCCTTCGGCGAGGAACCGGACAGCTTCACCGACGCGACCACCCCGGCGGAGCTTGTGGTGGCAGGATTCCTTGCTGTTCTCGGTCACCAGGACATCGCGGTGGACGAGACCACGCGGGATGGCGCACCAGAAGTGTTGCTCACGCGGTTCGACGATCTGCAGAGCAAATACGGGTTCGCCGAGTCCCAGGACGCTGGCGCGCTCTGGTACCAGCTACTCACCGCTGAAATCGATCAGGTCGTCTACAACCCCGAGATTGAAGCGATCATGAGCTACGGTGCGGGCCGTGTGAACGTGGGAGACATCACCGACGCGCTCGATCCTCCCGGTAGCCCAGCGCAATCTTTCACGATCGTGGAGGTGGCTGGGTTCCTCATACACGAGGCCGCACATGGACTCCATGGGGGCCACATCGAGTGTGGCGAGGCAGCCGGCCCATTTCTCGATGAGGACTCGAACTGTGACGCGAATGCCGAGGGGGCCTATGGCGTGCAGGCCTGGTGGCTGTACGACTGGACTCGCTCGAACGGCAAATGGCTGGAAGAGGGCGTATGCTGGGGGAGCACACGGGCCCTCGCCGACGCGTGCATGTGCATCATCGAACGCGATGACTACGAGGCGTGCAACGGCTGGGACACCATCGAGTGCGAGGGGCCGGAATGACCCGCCGTGATCGATGCAGCCCACGGTATCTGGGTGTGGCGTGCGCTCTGATCTGTGGCTGTACCGAGGTACAGGACACGGCTAGCAGCCAGAACGAAGCGCTCCTGCTCACGCAGGCCCACAATTACACTGTGTCGTTGGGCGACACGCTGTTCGAAGTGCGCGAGGATGCGGAGCTGTGCTTCGACTGGACGGATCTCGCAGATCGGGACCCAGCCTACGCCGAGATCGATGGGCTCTACCTGCTGCGCATGAACCTCCCGCCAGAATGCGTGCTCTGGCAGATGGCCGCTGGCGAGATCAATCAGTTCGACATCAGCGGCATGTTCTACGCCGACGAAGTGAGCGGTACACGAATTTGCCTCGAAGACTTCGCCGAACCACAGAGCCCCGGCCTGTCCTGCGAAGACGGCACGAGCTGGTTGCTGTACCTCGCGCTCCAGGATGCGTGGGTCGAGGTGGCGGCGCTGGACCCTTGCTCCGGCGGCAACCTGCAGGAGATCCTCATCGACCAAGTACCGACTCAGCCAGGGGGCCTGCTGTCAGTGGACTTTTCCCAGGCCGAGCGACTCGAGGTGACTGCAGGCAGCGTCCCCACCCTCGACTGGTCCGCTCTCGGCGCCGACGGGCTGGGGCAGTCTATCGAGCCCGGCCAGATTCGAACGTTGCGGGTGGCGCGCGTCGATGCCTCTGTCGGTGAACTGGAAGAGAGCTTCGTCAGCTTGTGGGACGCTCCCGTCGAGAACTTCGAGGCAGGTGTCGCGTGGTTGTCCTCGGCAGATCTCCGCTCCGCCAAGGACGAGAATGACCAGCACTTCGAGGGATTCACCGCGCAGGGCGTCTGGCTGGTGTCCCTCGAGGCTGACAAGTGCCCACCCCTGGGGATGGCTGTGGTAGTGGTGGCGGACAGCCTGTAGACGCAACCTCGCAGCTCCACGCGACATCCATCGTACATCTATTTTGTTTACCGATTCGACCGGTGCGAAATGCTCTTCTCGTACCTCACAGGCCCCCACCCCTTGATGCAGACAGTCGTGCTCGGCTTCCACCAGACCGGCAGGCTGGAGCTGGACACGCCGATGACGTGGTTCGACGCCAAGGAACAGGGCGGGGGTCAGGGCAGCCGCAAGCGCGCTGCAGGCCGCAGGCCTCCCCGAACCCTCGAGCCCTGACGAGCCCCACGCTTGGCGACTGGAGACGGGCGAGGACCTGCTGAACGCCTGAGTGCTTCGTGGTGAGCGCCGGGTGGCAGCGGGCAAGCTACGCGAGTCCACACTGGCCGCCCACCGCCAAGTGGCCGCCCGCATCATCCTCGAGGGCCCGCTCGATGGCCCCACTGATGGCGATGCCCAGGCTGCCCGGGGTGTCGGGATGCTCGGCCAGCACCCGGCAACCCACCGCGGTGCGCTCGCTGGGGCTGGGCCAGGTCCTCGGGGCCCACCGGCTGCATAGTGCCAGGGTGAAGGGGCGGGGCCGGCGGGCGGGCTAAAGGGTGCAAGACACGCCCCCGGGGAGCGCCCAGGGGCCAGGAACCACGGAGAGACCATGGACTTCGCCGACTTGAAAGCCCGCATCGAGCTTTCCATCTCGGATCCATCCCAGCTCGACGGCGATGCCGTGCTGCAGGTGGTGGATCTGCTGGACGCCGGCGTGCTGCGCGTCGCCGAGAAGATCGAGGGCGCCTGGGTGGTCCACGAGTGGGTGCGCCAGGCTGTGGTGCTCTACTTCCGCGTGGCCGACATGAAGGTCATGGAGGTGGGGCCCTTCACCTTCTACGACAAGGTGCCGCTGAAGTCCGACCTGCGGGCTCAGGGCGTGCGTCTGGTGCCCCCTGGCACCGTCCGCTACGGCTCCCACCTCGAGCGCGGCTGCGTGGTCATGCCTGGCTACGTCAACATCGGCGCCTACGTGGGGGCCGGCACCATGGTGGACACCTGGGCCACCGTGGGCACCTGCGCCCAGATCGGCGCTGGGGTGCACATCTCCGGCGGCGTAGGCATCGGCGGCGTCCTCGAGCCTCCCGGAGCCCGCCCGGTCATCATCGAAGACGGCGCCTTCATCGGCTCCCGCTGCATCGTGGTCGAGGGTGTGCTGGTGGAAGAAGAAGCCGTGCTGGCCGCGGGTGTCGTGCTCACCGCCAGCACCA
>Ga0307987_1000574_pt1 | contig 21766 bp, 18 predicted proteins | sample EllFjometagen181_FD_203157 | JGI IMG/M metagenome (GOLD analysis project Ga0307987, IMG submission 203157) | Marine microbial communities from Ellis Fjord, Antarctic Ocean - #181 | ecosystem: Environmental > Aquatic > Marine > Unclassified | place: Southern Ocean | collected 2014-10-08 | reverse complement strand
GTCATAAGCTTTAATAATTATTATGGAGAAAAAATGGCTGGAATATTTAAAGCTTATGACATTCGTGGTATATACGGCAAACAGTTGAATGAAGAAATTGCAACAAAAATTGGTAGAGCTTTTGTAACATTCTTAGGTTGCAAAAAAGTTCTTATTGCTCAGGACATGCGTCCACACTCAAATCCTCTTTTTAAAGCACTAAGTGAAGGGATTACAATGCAGGGTGCTGATATTATACATATAGGCCTAGCATCTTCACCAATGTCTTATTATGCAAATGGCTTCTTAGAGTGTGATGCTGGAATCATGATTACCGCTTCACATAATCCAGGTGAATGGAATGGCTTCAAACTATCAAAAGCACAAGCTGTACCGATTAGTGGTGAAACCGGCATTGCAGATGTTGAACGCATTGTTAATGAAGAAGACTTTGCTCCTGTTGCAGATGTAAAAGGTACTATATCTACTTTTGATATTACAGATGAGTATGTAAAACATGTAAAACAGTTTGCTCACCTAAAAAGACCTATTAAGATAGTTGCAGACATGGGTAACTCAATGGGTATTATTGAATCAAAGGCTCTTGAGGGCATTGTAGATTTTGAACCAATGTTTGACACTCTAGATGGAACATTTCCAAACCATGAAGCCAATCCTCTTGATCTTGAGACTCTTGAAGATCTTCAGGAAAAAGTGCGTTTAGGATCATATGACTTTGGTGTCAGCTTTGACGGCGATGCGGACCGTGTTGGATTTGTAGATGAGAAAGGTGATATAATTCCTATGGATATCATCACAGCTCTCATAGCAAAAGACTTGCTAACAAAAGAAAAAGGTGTGATATTTTACGATTTAAGAAGTAGCTGGGCAGTTAAAGAAGAGATTGAAACTGCAGGTGGAACACCAATGATGAGTCGTGTTGGACATACTTTTATAAAACAGCAGATGCGTGAACATAATGCAATCTTTGCTGGCGAAGTGTCAGGTCATTACTATTTCAGAGATAACTATACAACTGAAAGTTCAAGTATGGCAGTAATTTGTGTAGCAAACATTGTCAGTGCTTCTGACAAACCTCTTTCGGAACTTATTAAACCAATCCAACGTTACTTCTGCAGTGGTGAGATTAATTCTAAGGTAGAAGATAAACAAGCCATCTTGGACACACTTGAAACAAAATACAGCGATGCAGAAATTTTCAAACTTGATGGAATAAGCATTGAGTATAGTGATTGGTGGTTTAATGTTCGTTGCTCTAACACTGAACCATTCATCCGTCTTAACCTTGAAGCAAAAACTAAGGAAACGATGGATGAAAAACGCGACGAGATTCTTGCAATAATAAGAGGATAGAATTATAATTGTTAATGGTTAATGGACAGAAATAAATTAAGAATTACTAATTACGAATGTTAGTGTTGCTTCGCAGCTTATTTAATAAATGGATGCGACGTTCAGTTTTAGCCGTGTCGCTACGGCGCGGACAATGCAACGCAACAATCTTCGTTACAAGTGCTAATAACTAACAACTTAAAACTAATAACTTGTTTTGATTTTTAACACGTAATACGTACTACTTAGTACGAATACACAGAAAGACAAAGTATGAAACTTCAACAGTTAAAGGATAATGATAAATTCAAACTGGTATTGGACTCAGAAAACAGTGATGAGATTACCGATGCATATACATCTGATTTGCTTAGTGATGTTATGGGTAATGCTCCGGAAGAAGCAATACTAATAACAATACAAGCACACAAAAATACTATTGCAGTTTCATCGTTGACAAATACTGCTGCGATAATCCTTTGTAATGATAGAATTGCTCCAAGTGATATGATAGAAGCTGCCGAAGAAGAAAATATTGCTATCTTCTCTACTTCATTAAACCAATTCCAAACGTCATGCGAAATTGGCAAATTGCTCTAAAAACCAAACTAAAGCTCTAAAAATGAATATGTATAAATTAATAAGAATATTTATCTTACTCTTATGCACATTTTTTATGACTGGTTGCTTTTCTTTGTCAATAAAAGATTATAACCCTTTTGATAAAGACAAAGAGGTTCTGCCAGGTAAAGATCAGGTGGAAGTAAAATACTCAACAAGCATAGGAACAGATTGGGAAACCGAAATCACACTAGGGCCAGAAGCAGAATATGTGAATATCGGTTTTAATTATAAACCAAAGAACAAAACTCAAATTGGCTATACAAACCAACTCCTTAAAGATCTGGATGATGTCATTAATCAAAAAACATATAAACAAATGTTGGGTGACGAAAATGTTCAGATGACAAATCTATGGGCTGATGTATATAGCTTTAAGCTAGACAATGTACCTATATCTTTTCGTTGGGCATATCAAAACAAACCTGAACAGTATGCCGTAAACATGCTGATACAAAGACTATCATGGTATATCTCTATGCAAATGGTCTCCGAAGCAAAATCTGCCACCCTAAATACTCAAAGAAATTTTTCTTCCCAACAAGATCTTGCATGCATAAACAAACTCAAAAAAAGTATACATATGTTTCCATATCTTACAGCTTCAAGACTAGCCACAACTACAAACGCATTAGAATATACAGAAATACTAACTCAACCAGCTGTCCTGAACAAACATCAAACGCTGTAAACATTTTTTGTAACGCACACTTCCAGCTTGCAAGTGCAAAACGTTGAAACCTCGAGGATGCTACCAATGCTCTTCCAGCTTCTGTAGTCCTGAGTCACTTAGTCACTGCGTCACGTGGTCACTTCCCTCTCTTTTAACTCGTATCTCTTACGTGTTCTGCATAGCCTTTAGGCGAAGTATGGAACTCTTACCTCTTATCTCGTTAGTCGCAATAAACTTCTCCCACACATACATTTGCTCTTGTTATAACCCACTACTTATTATAATATACTTCTAATAGTGCAAAAAAATGCAAAAAAATATTTTATATAGGGAGTTAAATCTTGAAAGTAGTAATTATTGGTGCAGGAATGTCTGGTTTAAGTGCAGCATTCTTATTAAATCGTCAGGGAATTGAAGTTGAAGTTTTGGAAAGCTGTGATGTTATAGGTGGAGCATCTCACAGTTTTGAATGGAGTGGACACATGTGTGACTGGTCTACACATAGACTATTCACAACAAATGAGCATGTTCTTCAACAATTAGAAAGCCTTGTTCCAATGAACCGTGTTGAGCGAACAAGTGCAATTATGCTTGGCGGCAAATGGATGCACGACCCTATTGATGTTACACAAATCTGCGCACGTTTTCCAAACAAAACTCTATCTATTCCATGGGACTACATTACAAGACCAAAAAATCTACCTGAAACATCATTTCAGAATTATGTCTATGCAAAATTTGGCAAATCTCTCTCTGACTTCATGTTCTCTCCATATACAGTAAAAATGTTTGGCATTCAGCCGGATGAAATCACAGTCGAGTGGGCAAGAAAAAAAGTTAGAATTGCAAGCCCTCTTGATGTAATCAGACAGGGTTCAAAGAAAAAATTTAACTACTTCTACTATCCAAAAGAAAATGGTTGGGGAGCAATTCCTGATGCCATGTATAGTGAAATCAAAGATAAGGTTATAAAAAAAGCAACAGTAACCGGTCTGGAAGTTGAAAATAATCAAATTAAATCTGTTATTTATGAAAAAGATGGCAAAGAGCAAACAGCTACTGGCGATATTATTATATCAACTCTTGAACTTACAAAATTATGTAAGATGCTCAGTTTTGATACACCTCTAAGATATAGAGCAGTTTCTGCTGTATACCTTAAGGTAAACCGACCTCAAGTAACTCCAAACCATTGGATCTATTATATGGACGGTGACATTGCCATAAATAGACTTTGTGAATTCAAAAACTTTGATCCAAAGATGGGACCAGCTGATACAACTGTTGTATGTGCAGAAGTCACAGATAACCACTACCCTGACCTAGTGGGTAAAGTTATCAGTGACCTTGAACGAACTGGAGTACTCAAAAAAGAAGAAGTAATTGACTCCACAATTATTACAAGAGATTGTGCATATGCTGTCTATTATTGTAACTATGAAAAAGATGTTGATGAAGCTCGTAAATTTGTAGGCAAGTTCAACAACCTTCACTCTCTTGGTCGGGCTGCACAATATGAACATATGGAGATTGATGACTGTTTCTCTTCTGCAATGCAACTTGTCAAAGAGTTAACCAGTTCGCAGGATGTCCCAAAAGAAGACAAGAAAAAACGTTCAGACCTAAGTGTTGAGCCACTTGTTGCAAATATTGTAGTAGCAAACTCCTGCAATGACGAGTCTGTTGAATGCATTAAATCTTTAATGAATTCAAACTATGGACAGACAAAAACTGCGATTGTACTTCCCCCTTCGGCCACTAAACTGGAACAGATGATTAAAACAGGCTTTGAGGACGTTAAAATATTAAAAAGACCGGAAGATATGGGAATACCAGCTGCTTTTAACATTGGAGCCAACTGGGCATCAAAACAGAAAGCTGATTTTGTATTCTTCTCCATTGCAAATAATGTTGTAGATCCTGAAGCAATAACGGCAATGACTAATGTTGCTCAACGAGACCCGGAAGCAGGAATATTAACGCCAAAAATATTGTCTTTTGATAACAAAGATACAATATGGTCTATTGGGACTCAATTTAGAAAATTTCCACCTGCAATAAAAACCATTGGAGCTGGACAAAAAGATAGTAGCAAGTTTAATGATAAACTTGATATTGAATTTGCTGTCTCGTCTGGACTCTTTGTTAAGATGGAGGTATTTGAGAAGATTGGATTGTTTGATCCTGGATATCAGTTCTATTATGAAGATATGGACTTCTCGAAACGTGCAAAAGATTCTGGTTTCAGAATAAGGTATGTTCCTGAAGCAAAAATGTACCATAAAACTGAAAAAGAAACTCGCGATGCGGAGTTCTTTAGAATTTGGGGTGAAAGTTTCTCAAGATATTACAGAAGACATAAGAAACCTCTTGTTCTTACTTGGTCTGTTCACTTGCTCTATCTGCTAACAAGAGAAGCTCTTACTGGTAATGCCGGTCATGTTGCGGATCTTTATAAAGGTGCATTCAAGGGTGTACATCACAACATAAGCGAACCACCAAAACTTGGTGATGAATTTATCGATGTGAAATTATAAACTAGACTAAGATGATCAAAAAGACTTTAATATTTATTGTTCTATCAGTTTTTGCACATAGCTCTTTTGGTGCAGTGGCAAACAATGTTTTTGGAACATACCAGGAACAGGTAGATGATGCTGTTGACCAGGCTCTATTGAGACTGTACCAAACACAGAACTCTGCAGGATACTTTTCGGATAAATATGGAAAAACAACAGCTGTGCCAGCTCTTGTAGGCATGGCTTATCTTGCTGCAGGCTACACACCTGCAGCAGGACCTTATTCAGATGCAATTCAAAAATGTATTGACTACTGCTTGGATGTTGGAGAAAATCATGAAAAAGCATATATGGGCGACCAAGATAATGGTAAAATGTATGCTCATAACATTGCAACTCTATTCCTTTCTGAAGTCTCCGGAATGGTCGATGAAAAAAAACAGAAAAGAATTGATGAATTTCTTCCAAAAGCTTTTCAACTGATACTTGATGCCCAAAGAATAAAAAAGAATGATCAGAATAAAGGGGGATGGAGATACAGTCCGGGATCTTCTGATAGCGATTTTTCTTGTAGTGGCTGGGCTCTTATGGCTCTTAGATCTGCAAAACTCAATGGAGCAACTATACCTGACAAATCAATCTCTGATGCGGTCAAATATGTAAAAAGAATGTATAATAAAGATAGTGGCGGATTTGGTTATCAAAACGCTGGTTCTGTTAAACCAAACCTTGCCGGCGCTGGTATTCTATGTTTAGAACTCACTGGTCACCATGGCGACCCTATGCTTAAAAAAACAGGAAACTATATTCTCAACAGAGCATCTTCTTATAAAAGTGGTGGTCACGAAGAATATGGCCGCTATTACGCTGCACAAGGAATGTTTCAACTGGGTGGCAAATATTGGAAAACATGGGCTGACTGGATGTTCCCGTACCTGCTAAAATCTCAACAAGATGATGGATCGTGGGGTGGGACATATATTACGGCAATGAACATTCTTTCTCTTACAGTTCCATGTAGACAGCTCCCAATATATCAGCGAGATGAAACAGTAAACGACGAATAAAAAAAGGAAAAACATCATGCTACCAAACCTACAATCAAGCTTGCTTTGCGACGACGTTAGACAAGAAAAAAATGGAAAATTCATGCTCATAGGTCTATTTGATAGAGTTGGATTACCAAAATTTCCAATCACTGTACCAAGAATATTTGTAGTGAACAAATGGTGTTCAGGAGAAGGACAGTTCAAACAACAGAGCAAAATTATCAGGCCAGATGGAAAAACAGCTCTTGTTGCCGGCAAATCTATTGATGTAAAATTAAATAACAGTATTCAAAGTGCAACCAGTATAGAAATCTTTGTAAACATCCAGTTTCACAAAGCAGGCATTCACTGGGTAGAAGTATCTCTTGAAGATGAACTTGTTATCAGATACCCACTAATCGTTGAACAGGTAATGCAGAAAAACAATGGTTAATGGTTAATGGTTAATTGAAGAACAGTTGCAGAAAAACAATGCGTAGTTTTAGTTGGTTCGTTAGTTGGTGGGATAGCTCACTGTAGCCGTGTCCCATGGGCACGGACAAACCAACGCAAAGAGGACCAAGGACTTAAAAGTTTCATGATCAGGCGAGCAAGCATTGACATTCTTTTGTCATTTGGTCCTTAGTCATTTGGTCCTCGTCTGCCATTTCCACAACTTACGCATTTCGTCACTCGTAACCTATGTCCTTTCGATCTTTTTCTTATCTCTTAAGTCTTAACTCTTATCTCTTGTCACGTAATCGTTGAAATCAACCCGCAGGAATTATTATTAATCCATTCCGGTATAGCTTCTATCAAAGGAGCAGGCTCCAAACGCATTTCCCCAATATCCTCAAGCTTCACCCACATAAACTCAATCCAATCCTCACAAGACTCAACAGGCTCATCAGGACATAACTCATCACAATCATATTGAAAAATAATATTCAACTCACAATGTAATTCGTCCTTTTGAATAAAAGTATGCTCGGCAACACCAAGAAAACGTTGGATATCACACTGAAGACCAATCTCTTCAACTAACTCTCTCTCAAGAGCCGTAGAAGCACTCTCTGTAAACTCAATATGCCCCCCTGGAAGATATGTAATATCTGTTCCCTTTGAACGAGTTAAAAGAATATATCCATTCTTAATACAGACACCTCGAGCAATAGTCTCTAGATGACCATCATTTGCCCAGCTATTTTCTGTCGAACTACTCATCAACTTTTGCTTCCTTTTTGGGTTTTCCCTTGCCTGTAATTCTATCCCAAAGACTCCTTCGTTCAGGAGCTTTAACAGACGAACTTCCTTCCGGCATAGCTTGCCCCTGTGCGTTAGCTGACAACTTAAAATTGTATGGTATGCCATCTCGAGTAACATAGCGCCTATCAATATATTCCAGCCCTGGTTCATCCGAAACAAAATAGCATATGCAGAAACAGTTATAACCAACCTGATATTTTATCTTAACAAAACCTTCCAAATCAACCATCAACTCAGGCTCAAAAACACGTGCAAAATTACCCAACGCTACAACGCCATAGTTCAAACTTCTCTCAAGTTCATCAACTCTTAAAAAGATAACCTCTTTTTCCTCTCTAGCCATATAACGAAGAGTATATTCTCTAGTCTTATCCATATACCCTGGAACCAGTTTTTCAACAGAAGCCAACAGCATACCATTAAAAACTTCAAAACTTATTGATTCAGACTGAAAAGACTTCTCTCCAAATCTCACTATTGCTCTTAATTTATATGTTCCAACATCATTAATATTATAATAATCTGTAAGGTCAAAATCAAAAGAACCAATTTTCCCTGATTTTATAACCAGATTTTTAACATATGGTCTCTCTGTTATGGGATGCAGAGGTAGATACTTGTCATCTTCATTAAAAAGCTGAAAAGTTATATTTGCATTTTCTGATTCTAAATTCTTGCCGATAATTAATGGTTGATAAGAGTCATCTTTGATCTTAACATTAATATTAATGCTTTCATACTTCAAGTAACTGCTATGATTTGCTTTAATCTGAACAAGTGCATTTGAATAAGCATTCAATGCAAAAACTCCTGATATAATAAAAACTAGACATCTTTTTAACATAAAATCCTTCCTATTCAATCAAAGACAAAATATTACAATCAATATCATCTTCGGTTACACATGGTTCAACATTTTTGTGAAGTTGCCAGATTTCCTGATGACTTACACTCTCGCCTGGTGCCAACTTAACAATTCCACCTATACTCTCTATCTCAAGAAAATCCTGATTTGTAAAAGTTTCAAAATTCATACCCGCATCCGGATATACAGATTCTTCATCACATCCAAAATATTTAACAAATAATTTATCCTGAAGAATATATCCAACCCAACCTTCTCTATGCTTGATACCAAGCTTTGTTGGAGGTCTATTAACATCCTGACTCAAAGTAACATACTTTTCCATAAAATTCCATCTTGGATCATTAAAGTGTGTATATCCCCAAAGGCTCCACTCCTGATTATGGGTTAATCGATCTTCGTGCGATATATGCTCTGGCATAGGGATATACTCAGTACCACCTGTTGCCATAACAGAAAGAGCCCATGGAGCTCGCTCAACAACAACATCTGATTCATTAACTATAGTATGAAGAACCCTTACTTCATTCTTATCTGGATTCAAAACAATTTCCATAATCTTCTGAACACCCGAAACATCTCCAACCTTCTGAACTGTTTTAATTCCATTCTCGATGTCATGAAACTCAACCGTACTGTTATCCAGTTCATAACTCAAAGGCTTTTCCTCTGGAGCAAGCCAGAAACGATGTCCGCCACGGATTATCCATTCATCTTCGCCAACGCCACCCTGCTCTCCAGCAATCTCTGCAAACATATTTATGTCATTAATAAAACCAAAGCGAATAATACGAGGACCGACATCACCTGTCACAATCAATTCCACTTCACCATTTGAAAGTCTTACGTTTCTATTCCAACCATTAAATTCTACAATTTCCATGATAAAAACCTCACTAAAATTAAAAAAAGAATTTTACTCTCTAAAACAACCTTTTGCAAGACAAAACAAGAATGGAATTGACATATCAATCAATATCAATTAAATTACACAAGAATTAAGAAGAACGATAGTTTAGTTAGTAAGATGTTTAGTTCGTTAGGTAGGTAGGTATGGTGTTGCTTCGCAACTTATTTAACAAATACCTGCGACAGCTTTTCCAAAACTTGCGCATTGGCGAACTTACGCATTTTCGCATTTATTTATCTTAGACCTTAGACCATAGAACTTAGAACGTTAGTAGACAGAAAGAAAAATAATGATTGCAAATATTTTAATTGTTGATGATGACAAAAACACACGCGAAGGACTCCAACGAGCGTTAAAAGCCCGATACAAAATCTATATTGCTGAGAGTGCGGAAAAAGCACTAAATATAATGCACGAGAAACATATAGATATAATTCTTAGCGATCTACAGATGCCCGGTATGAACGGGATGGATTTTCTAAAGCAGGTAAAAAAATATAACAACGATGTTATATTCATCCTCCTGACAGCCTATGGCAACATTGAAACCGCTGTTGATGCAATGAAAAACGGTGCTTATGACTTCCTTACCAAACCCGTAAATCTCAATCATCTTGAACTGCTATTTGAACGTGCGGTCAAATCAATCAACATTGAGAAAGAGAACAGTCAACTGCACGCACAGCTCGATGAAAAATATGGTATTGAAAGCATTATTGGCGAATCAGAGCCAATGCAGAAGCTATTCAACACAATAAAACAAGTTGCACCAACACAAGCAACAGTTCTTATTCAAGGCGAAAGTGGCACAGGCAAAGAGCTAGTATCCAAAGCAATTCACCGACTCAGCACACGTAGCAAAGCACCATTCATCCCTGTCAACTGTGCAGCACTATCTGAAAGCCTTCTGGAAAGCGAACTTTTTGGACACGAAAAGGGTTCATTCACTGGTGCAACAAACAAACGGGAAGGTCGTTTTGAACTTGCTGACACAGGAACTCTTTTCCTTGACGAAATTTCAGAGATGAGCCAGGAGATACAAGTCAAACTTTTAAGAATTCTTGAAGAACGAACATTTGAGCGCGTTGGCGGAACAAAAACAATAGAAGTTGACATCCGACTAATCACTGCAACAAATAAAGACTTGAAGAAGATGGCTATGAACAATGAATTTAGAGAAGATTTATACTATCGCTTAAACGTTGTAAACATTTTAATTCCGCCTCTAAAAGAGAGAATTGAAGATATTCCACTACTCTGTCACTACTTCATAAAAGAGTTCAATCTGAAAAACAGCAAGAATATAGAGTGCCTTGACAACGAAACAATAAAAATTCTTGAACAATATCCATGGCCTGGAAACGTGCGAGAACTACGTAACACCATTGAAAAAATGGTGGTTCTTGCAACGTCTAATACTCTAACAAAAACAGATGTACCGGAAGATATCGCATCTGCCACCCCAACCCATAACATTATTGAAAGTAAAAGTTCAATTGCAGATGCGGAAAAAGAGATGATTATGAATGCACTTAAAAACAACAATCACAATATAACAAAAGCCGCAGAACAGCTTGGTATCAGCCGAAGAACACTACACCGTAAATTGAACAAGTTCAAAAACAATGGAGGAACGGTAGTAGAACGATAGCGGAGCAGTATTTGAATGCGATTGCATCGCGTTGAATGGGCTACGCCGAAAAATCAGTTACGAGGACTAAATGACCAAGGACTTAGTGCTAGCTTCGCTAGTCCCGTCTTGCGGGAACTAAAAAGGAACAACAGTTGCTCCAGGAATTTAAGATGCGTTTGAATAATAATAGTCAGTTTGAAAACAAAAACAAACAGCGGACTCTGTTTCCAAAAACCAGAAAGTCCGTAACAGGAAGAGCAAGCATTGACATTTTTTAGTCCATGGTCACTAAGTCCTTAGTCCTCCTCAAAACATCAACGTTGCCAACAAGAACTGCCTGATCGGGGAAGCAACCATTGGCCGTTTTTGAGTCATTTGGTCCTTGGTCATTTGGCCCTCTTCAATATTTTCGAATTTGCGAACTTTCGCATTCCTTTTCTCCTTGTTTAATATTATGATTTTTAGTATATTCCCTAAATTATGAAACAACTTACAACCATATTTTTTTTTATGATGATACCAATTTTAACAAACGCAGAAACAACTAAAGAGTTAAACTATACAAATCAAGTCTTTACGGCTGTCGATGTGGAAACCACAGGTTTTAACGCCAGAAACAATAAAATCGTCGAAATTGCCGCGGTCAAATTCAAAAACGGCAAAACTATCGACAAGAAAAGCTGGTTGGTTAATCCCGAAATGCATATTCCATATGTAGTACAGAATGTGCATGGAATATCAGATAAGATGGTTGCAGATCAGCCAAACTTTACCGTTGTTGGAACAAACTTTATCGACTTCGTTGGAGATTCAATACTAATTGCTCACAACGCAACATTTGATGCCGGCTTCATATATACAGAAATGAACCGAAATAATATTGAAATAATCAAAAACCCCTTTCTTGATAGCCTAAAGATGGCTAGATTGTGGTATCCTGAACTAAAGAAACACAATCTGAAATACTTATCAGAACATCTTGGATTCTCGGGTGAAACATATCATAGAGCACTAGATGATTCTATATATGCTCAAATGCTTTTTTTAGATGGCTTAAGTAAAAATCCAAAATTTAAAGATATAAAATATTTAATAAATAAGACTGCAATTAGCCAAAACCAAGTCTTAAAGACATTAAACAAAAAGAAGAGAAAAGAAGATGGTGGAAAATAAGAAAAGTTTTTTACAGGAATGGTGGCCGGAGCTGCTACTTTTTGTTGTTAGTTTTTTAATGTTTTTTTGGGGACTTGGAGACCGTGCTCTATGGGCAGCAGAAGGTCGCTGGGCATGTATTGTCAAAGAAATGTTTCAGTCTCATGATTTTCTTCACCCGACAATTAACGGCACTGCATACTTTGACAAACCAATTTTAACATATTGGCTTATTCTACCATTTACATTCCTGACAAACGGAATTAATGAATGGTCACTTCGCATACCATCAGCAATTTCAGGCATGATGATTGTGTTCTGCACCCTATATCTAGGACGCAAATTCAAGTCTCCAACTGCTGGAAGAATTGCAGGTTGGGTAATTATGGCATCTTATGGAATCATGTTCTGGTCTAGAACAGGTACAGCCGAGACAGAGAATGTTGCCACAATAATGCTAGCTCTTGCATGGTATTGGTACCGAAGAGAGAAACCAAACTTTTTAACATTTCTGGTATTCTACCTGGTTTGCTTTCTTGGAGCGCTTACCAAAGGTCTTCCAGTTGTAGTGACCCCCTGTCTGGCACTAATACCAGACCTTGTTCTCGAGAAACGTTGGAAATACCTGCTTAAACCTTCTCATATAATTGCCGGTATTATAGGACTTACCGTTTATCTAATTCCAAATATAATTGCAACTTTAACAAGTGATTCAACATATACTGACAATGCTTTCATCGAAGTATTTAGAGAAAACATCAAACGCTTTATTTATCTATCAGACCATATTGAACCATGGTATGTTTACTTTGGATATGTACCAATGCTGCTAATTCCATGGAGTGTAATGTTTATTGCATCATTTATTGGTCTTATATCTCAATTCAAGAAACAGTCACAAGAAATAAAATGGCTACTAGCATCATTTATACTTATATTCCTATTCTTTACCGCATCAGGCTCAAGAAGAAGCTACTATATCCTTCCTGCAATTCCTCTATGTGCTGTACAGCTTGGAATCTTTTTCTCAACACATTACCAAAAGAAAACTCTAAACAGATTTCTACAGATGTTGACACTTAATTTTCAGACTGTCATAGCAACAATACTTATTGCTGCTTCTATAATTATACCACTAATATATTCTACACCAGCAATAAAATCAAGAGTATTGGAGGCTTCTCCTGTAGAACCTGACTCCGGTATTCTTGCGGCCACATTCATGGCTGGTATAATCTCAATCTTTATCACTATATATACAATTAAAAACAAGAAAATTGAACATCCAATATTGAAAAAAATATATTTCAACGTGGGAATATTCACTCTCTTTCTGGGTCTATTCTACTGCATAATAACGCCGATGGTTGACAAATATAGACCTCTCAAAAGATTTGCTCTGACAATCAAAGAAGAGACAGACAAACTACCAGGAGAACGTGTTGCAATATATCCGGACACATTTGAAAATCTGGTTTTTTACCTGGACAGAGATATAGATGACCCTATAAACATTATCTATACTCCTGAAGATGAAGTTTTCAAAGAGTTCGTTTTCAGCAGAGATAAAGGAATCATTTTAGTAAAAAGAGAAAATATTGAAAACGTACAGCACTTCTTTCCCAAAGTTAGAACTGCTCCAGATTTTGATATTGTCACAGAAGAAAAATTACAAAGCAAGAGAGACTTTGTCGGCTGGAAGGTAAACTACGGGTCGAAATAATGGTTAATGGTTGATGGTTAATGGGCACGAATGACGAATGTTGGTGTTGCTTTGCAACCTATTTAATAAATACCTGCGAAGCTATTCCATAACTTGCGCATTTGCGAACTTACGCATTTTCGCATCTATTTATATTAGTCCTTAGTCATTTGGTCCTCTGTAGCCGAGTCGCGTCGGCTCGGAAAAAGGTAACGCACGCTTCCAGCTTGCAGATGCTAATGACTAACAACTAAAAGCTAACAACTTGTTTAGTCCTTGGTCTTTTGGTCATTTTTTTAATTGAGAATTGTAAATAAAAGGAAAAATAAAATGGAAATTACAAGAGAAGAAATATTTGAATACCACAAAGGCGGAAAAGTCGGAACAGACCTTACCGCCCCTTTCGCATCACTAAAAGATTTATGTCTTGCATACACCCCAGGTGTAGCACAAGCAGTTCTGGAGATTGCAGAACACCCAAAAACAGTATTTGACTATACTTCAAAGAAGAATTTAGTTGGAGTAGTCTCCGATGGTACAGCCATCTTAGGACTTGGTGACCGAGGTGCATCTGCAAGTATTCCAGTGATGGAAGGAAAAGCAGTACTATTCAAAGCATTTGGCGATGTAGATGGATGGCCTATTCCTCTAAACTGCGTTAGAAAAGATGGACTAAGCGAAGGACCAACCGATCCACAAAGAATCATTGATGCCGTATGTGCAATTGCTCCAATGTATGGTGGCATAAACCTTGAAGACATTGCAGCTCCTGCATGTTTTGAAATCGAAGATAAACTAGATAAAATGTTGGACATTCCTGTATTCCACGACGATCAATGGGGAACAGCTGTAATCACTCTAGCTGCAGTTCTTAACTACTGCGTGCTGTCAGACAAAAAACTTGAAGACCTTAAAATCATTGTAAATGGTGCCGGTGCTGCCGGAATCAGAATTGCTCAGATGATTAAAGCCGCTGGTGCAACAAATGTGATTATGTGCGACTCCAAAGGACCGCTATCAACTTCCAGAGAATTGACAGGCAAAAAGCTTGAAATGGCTGTTGATACAGATGCAACAACAATGCAACAAGCACTTGTTGGTGCAGACGTATTTGTTGGAGTATCAATTGCAAACTGTCTTTCAAAAGAAGCAGTTGCAACTATGGCTGACTATCCTGCTATTATGGCAATGGCAAACCCTGACCCGGAAATTTCTCCTGCCGATGTAAAACTGGCTCTTGGTGACAAACCATACGTGATTGCCACAGGAAGATCAGACTATCCAAATCAGGTAAACAACGTACTTGGTTTCCCATACCTATTCAGAGGGGCATTAGATGCAGAGGCCACAACAATCAATATGGAGATGAAAGTTGCAGCTTCACAGGCACTTGCAGAACTTGCCAGAGAAGAAGTTCCGCAGTACGTAAAAGATCTATATAATGAACCTGAAATGACATTTAGTAATAAATACATTCTTCCAAAACCATTTGATCCTCGCCTTTTTGAAGTTATTCCATATGCAGTAGCAATGGCAGCAGAAAAAACAGGCGCAGCAAGAGTTCCGCTGACAAACTACAAAGCAGAACTCGCCGAACGAAACAAAAAACGAATGAAACTCTTCGAATAATTTCACGAAACTGGATAGCAAAAAAAAGAGATGCAATAAACGCGTCTCTTTTTTTATTTCTCCGCCAGGCTTTTTTTGCAGTTAATAATTGTTTTAAAGGCCTGTCCATATATGTTATTTTCGTGCCCTTTCACCGTATCCGGCGTAACTTTAAAAGCGAAAAATGATGGCTAAAACTCTTTCTTAAATCCTTTTAATCTGCGGACACAAAACTCTTTGTTTTTTTGAAACAAAAAATGCTTGCAAAACAAAAAGAAGGAGAATAGTATCTAATTTATTAACAAATTAATTAATATATATGGAGATGTGTATCATGAAAAAACTTTATTTTATTACTGCTATTCTATTGATGGGCTATTCTGTTTTTGCTTCTGGAGATTTCTTTGGTTGGGCTTGCGGAGGTGTTGACGAACAAGGTGGAGTATTGTTGGCAACAACAAACGGAGTGAATTGGTTTCGCCAAGGAGTTGGTCAGATTTCAACAAACGATCTTAGTGGTGTCTGTGCCACAGGCAAAGGTAGTGTCTGGACTGTTGGTGAGACCGAGGACGACTATGCGGCAATATATTATTCTCCTGATAATGGTTTAACATGGACTAGACAAGGTGATTCGGTAAGTTTACCAACAAATAAATTAGCCAAAGTTTGTGAGTGCTCCTACAAATTATCAATTATCTCTAGGTTCACCTTGCATAGATACAGGACTATACTTGGTAGAGGTGGCAAATGACCTCGTTGGAATGGTAAGACCTCTAGATGGAAATAATGACGGAACAGCAGAAACTGACATTGGATGTTATGAATTTTTAAATTCAGCTGCCGACAGTGATGACGACACCATGGATGATGGATGGGAGTATGCACATTATCTCCGATTGCTGTTTGATGATGCTGGTGAAAACCCAGATAATGACATGTTTAACAATGCTGAAGAATATATTGCCGACACAGATCCACATAACAGTAATGATTATTTCAGAATTACAACGATTACTAATGGTATAAAATCTGCAATTTGCTTCAACTCGTCAAGCAATCGTATATATTCGCTAATGGGTTGTTCAAACATACTAGATATATCATCCTGGCAACCGGCCGCTCAATCAAGAATGGGAGTTGGAGGAGCTGATTCCATGCAATCAACAAATACTCTGCCAATTGAGTGGTACAAAATGAAGGTGGGGATACCAAGATAATGGTTAATGGTTAGTTATTAATGGTTAATGAAAAAAAATATGAAAATTTCAGTTAGATGGTTAATTCGTTAGTCATTTGGTTGGGAGGAGGACTTAATAACCAACGACCAAATGACTCAGAAAGGTCAACGGTTGTTCGCTTAATCATAGCTTCTTATAGTCCTTCTTTTCTTTTTTTGTTTTACCCTTTACCCTTTACCGTTTACAGTTTCTTCAAGTCCTTAGTCCTCCTTTCGAGAGAATTTTCCGGAAAAAGAATTAAACCTCTTGTTTTAATAAAACTTAAACTATATAATTATTGTCACTAATCTTAAAAGCATATAACTAAGGGAATACAATGAAAGCAAACATACCATTTTTAGCAGATACAGATATTTTAATTTTTGGGTCGACATCCGCAGCTGTTTCAGCAGCTATTACCGCTCGCAAAGCGGGCAAAACAGTTACAGTTGTAAATTCATTCACCTATCCCGGTGAAGACGTATGTTCTATAATGAATTACGAAAACTGGGGATACTGTGAAACAACTGCACCTTTTGCCACTGATGTATTTAAGAAATTGGAAAATGGTGACTCATTCCCCACTCCAATGCAGGTTAAGCTGGCACTGGAAACTCCAATGCTTGAAAATGATGTTAAGATTTTATACATGAGTTATCCTGTTGCAATATTAAAAGATGAAGATGGCAAAGTTGCCGGGGCAATAATCGCAAATCGCTCAGGTTTTCAGGCAATTAGAGCTAGCATCATTATTGACGCTACTTCAAGAGCGATTGTCGCAAGACTTGCTGACGAAAATTCTTTTGTTGAATTCAAACCAAGAAAATACCAATGTTATCGTACCGCAGCAGGCAACAGATGCGCCGATGTTGCCCGAGTTCCAGGAAAACGTATATCTGGATTTTTCAGACAGGGTCAACGCGACTACATTCCATATTCATGGAAGTTTAAACAAACTTTTAATGCTACTGGTCCTCAAAATTTTGGTACAGCTGATGTTAAGGCCCGTATATCATCATGGTATCCTGGACAACTTATTTCATCAGATGTTCTGGATGTAATATTAGATGACAAACTTATTTCAAGCGTAGGAACTCAAAAAAGTTCAAACGTTGAAGACTTTAAACTTAAAGCCATGCAGTGTGGTTCTTCTATTTTTGTGTTAAGCCCAATGGCAGATGTATCGGGTGATGCTGTTAAGATTTTCAGAGACCCATGTGCTGCAACGGCTCTGGGAGAAGAATTAGGTAATCTGGTATCAACTCTTGTAAAAGATGTATCCTCAAGCAAATTAACTGTTTTACAGAACAGTGATGCTGTTGACGGAATTGATGTTGTTAGAAACAACGTATGGTTCAGAACAACAGACAATGAAACCATAGAGATGGATTTGAACAAGCTTCCTCTACTTGGTGAATATGATGTTGTTATTGCCGGCGGTGGAACCGCCGGAGCACCTGCCGGTATTGCCTCCGGACGTGCAGGTGCAAAAACTCTTATTCTTGAATACACATCTTCTCTTGGTGGAGTAAGTACTGAAGGACGAATTGCTAGCTACTATCATGGTAATCGTTGTGGATTTTCAGACGAAATTGATGCAGGCATACATGATTTAGGATCAAATCCTGAATTTGATTCTAAATCTCATACATGGAATACTGAATGGAAAAAACATTGGTACCTTCGTTCTGCAGATGATGCAGGTGTTGATATTTGGTTCAACTCTCTTATTCCAGCTGCTGCGGTTAATGATGGCAAAGTATGCGGTGTCGTAGTTGCAACTCCATATGGATACGGTTTAATTAAAGCAAAAAGTGTTGTAGATGCTACAGGCAACTCTGATATTGTTGCTGCAGCCGGTGGTGGTGTAGTAAATATTGAAAAGGAGCATCTTGCTGTTCAAGGTACAGGCTTGTCTCCATATAATCCTGGATGGCACTACCAAAACACTGATTATACTTTTATTGATGATACTGATATTGTAGATATCAGTCGTGCATTCTCTGTTGCCAGAGGCAAAATGGATGATAGTTTCGATATGTCTCAGATTGTCAACTCAAGACAACGTCAGCAGATTGTCGGTGAGATTTCAATGGATCCTCTTGACTTTTTGGCAAATCGTACATTCCCAGATACGATTACAACAGCAAGCAGTAATTTTGATACACATGGTTTTACAATACATCCTGTCTTTATGGCAAAAGCTCCAAATCATGATGAACTTATGGCACATGTTCCTTTCAGATGTCTACTTCCAGTAGGACTTGAAGGTATTATGTCTACAGGTCTAGGCGTATGTTCTCATAGAGATGCTCTACCGGTAATCAGAATGCAACCTGATGTTCAGAATCAGGGATATGCAGCAGGACGTGCCGCAGCAATGAGTGCAATGGGAAATTGTGGACTTCGTGAAATTGATATGAAAGAGCTTCAAAAGCACTTGATTGAAAAGTGCATTCTTAAACCTGAGGTTCTTGAACACGAAGATTCATTCCCCCTATCAGACGAAGTGATTGCAGAAGCTGTTGAAAACGGTTCAAATGATTATCTTGGTCTTGCAGTAATTTTTGGTAACACCGACCGTAGTCTTCCTCTGCTAAAAAAAGTATTTGCTTCTGCAAATAAGGATGCAAAAATTCGCTATGCTCGTATTTTAGGAATCATTGGCAATGACACAGGTTCTGATGTACTAGCTGATTTCCTAGATTCCAAAGATTGGGATCAAGGATGGAACTACCGCGGAATGGGTCAGTTTGGTTTCAGTCTAAGTGAGATTGACACTCAATTAATTGCATTAGGTCGCTCTGGTTGCTCACGAGCAAAGAAAACACTACTTGCAAAACTTGATAAAGCATCTGCAGACAGCGACTTTTCACATCTACGCGCACTAACTATGGCATTAGAAGCTCAACCAACGAAAGACGCTGTAGAAGGTCTAACAAGAATTCTTACAACACTTAAACCAAGTGCTAAAAGCAGTGTAGCTGATAATGTAAAGAATACACCAAAGAACTGGTGTGAAGTAATTGAACGTAACAATGAACTGAAAGAGTTACTTGTTGCACGTGGATTACTTGCCTGTGGCGACCCTAAAGGGCTTGCAAAGGATGTATTAACACAATACTCAAAAGATCTACACGGACACTATGCGAGACACGCGAGAGCTTTACTGGCGTAAAGAAAACCGCCTTCGGCGGTTCGTGATAAGTGGTAAGTGCTACGTGTTACGAAATAAGAGTTAAGAAAAAGACCTAAAGGACATAAGTGACCAAAATTAACGTCCAACATCGAACGTTCAACATCTAATGATGAATGAAAGATCCCCCTCCGTCCTCGTTCCTCGGACACCTCACCTAAGTCAGGGGGGGAGCTTTTGGGGTAACGCAACGATCTTCGTTGCAAGTGCTAACAAGCTGGAAGCTTGTGCCACAAAAAAACAATTGACAATTAAGAAAAAAACAAAAGCTTAGAATCTTTCTTTTTTTCTAAGGACTTTAAAGACCTTAACGACTTTAAAGTCTTTAAAAAACATGCGTCAAGAGTCGTGCGTCATGCGTCACAACAACTTTAAACGCTTACAACTTGACAACACAGCAAAGAAGCATTATTATGCTGCTATAAAAACAAACAAATTATGAAGCAAACAAACACTAATATACCAATGCCTGCGTGGCAAAAAGATGAGTTAGATAGAAGAAAGCAATGCTTCCTTGAGAACCCCGATACGACATATACTTGGGAAGAAATAAAAAAAACATGTCTAAAAATAACGCAAAACTTAGTAAGATCCCGCAGGAGCAGGTTGGAAGATTAATCCTAAAGAGGGCTAATGAGCTGAATGCTGATTGGGAAAAAGAAAATCGCCAAGTCATTATTGATGACATATTAAATGCACTTCCCCTACTTACTGATTATCCACATATACAAAAACTTGATCGAATTCTTAAGTGTGCAACTTCTCGCAAAGCCTTCTGGAGCTTTCTTGTTCCCCTTGAACGACAGTTTTCGCTAAAGAACATTACCGATACTGATATTCTAGTAGAAGAAAATGATACCACTGGACAAGTATCCAAAATTGCAGCCGTGGCAATACTAGACAATATTCGTTCAGCACTAAATATTGGAAGTATATTCAGAATATCTGAGTGCTTCTCTTTTGAAGAAGTAATTCTTTGCGGATACACATCCACACCTGAAAATTCTAAGATTGCAAAATCTGCAATGGGGACAGATAAGATTGTTGACTGGAAATATCAGGAAAGCATTGTCAATGCTATACAAAATTTAAAATCCAATGGTTATACAATTTATGCACTTGAAACTGTTGAGGGCAGCACTGCCATTCAACAAACAAACTGGAAGTTTCCTTTGGCAATCATTTTAGGTAATGAACGTTTTGGTATTACTAAAGAGGTGCTGGCTCTTGCAGACGAGATTGTCCACATTCCTTTAACTGGCAACAAAAACTCACTAAATGTTTCAACTGCATTCTCAATATGCGCCTATGAGATTTCGAAAGGTTAAAGACGAAGAGGACCAAGGACCAAATGACCACGGACCAAAAGATTCTAGCGCTTGCTCCTGCAATCTGGGACAAGCTTGAAAAATAACAGCCAATTTAAAATAAAAAAAAGAGAACACTGGACTAATTTTAAAAGAAACAGAAAGGACACAGCCTGGAAAGCAAACATTAAACTTTTTTAGTCCTGTAGTCCTTGGTCCTTAGTCCTCCTAAAAAAGGAAACACTGGACTAAGCGACACAAAAACAAAAACAAACAAGAATGAAACAAACAACATGATGAAACTCAGAACACAATTTGGACTAATATTGCTTAGTGCAATAATCCTTCCGCTCTGCTTTGCCCCATTTGGATTGTGGTGGCTGTTGCCGTTAACATTGGTGCCACTGCTATATGTTATTAACCAAACAAAGCCTAAGCATGCAATATATCTTGGCATACTACAAGGCACGATTGGATATGGATTTGCCCTGCACTGGCTCTTCTTTATATTTGGAACAGCTGCTGTTCCTCTATTTGTAATATTAGCAACATTTACAGGTTTCTTTGCGTTCATTTTCAATGTCGTATCCAAACCAATAAAGCATGATATTTTGAAGGTTGCACTAGCTGCAATGATATGGACAGCTCTTGAATTTTATAGATCTGAAGTGTTTTTTCTAAGATTCCCATGGTTATCTATAGGTTCAGCAATTGAGCCAACAATATTGTTGCCTATT